>Ga0209064_1000814_pt1 | contig 62996 bp, 57 predicted proteins | sample Inofromicrocosms_FD_187498 | JGI IMG/M metagenome (GOLD analysis project Ga0209064, IMG submission 187498) | Mouse cecum microbial communities from Vienna, Austria - Inoculum for glucosamine and mucus D2O microcosms (SPAdes) (version 2) | ecosystem: Host-associated > Mammals > Digestive system >...
CGTCAGTCCTACGTCCGGCACACGCGATACAACGAGGCTGAAAACACCCTCCTGCTTGCCAATGTCAAGCGCACGGGAATGAAAAATGTCAGCGAATATATACGATCGGTGACGCTCAATCCTCACATTGTTCCACGACTCGATGAATCAGAAATGAGAATCGCCCGCAATCTCTCCGGCATGAGCAACAATTTCAACCAGCTCCTTCGCCTCTGCCATCAGCGCGGACTCGATGCCATGGCCCGCGATGTGCAATACTGCCTCAGCCAATTCCGCGGACTTTTCGCAAAATTAAGTTCCTAATTTCCTATGATAGCATATATAATAAGCGGCTCAGGCTTTGGCGGATGTGTCGATTATGTCACCCGCCGCAAGCTCGAAGAGAAGCTCTATAAGGAGCAGTCGAAAGGTCTGAAAGCCGATGAAAGAAAATATGAACCCGCGAAGCGGCTCGCGAGTGGGCTTGAAGCGCATGTCAGCGGAGCTGGTGCGCGGTGGCAAAGCCATCAAGACCCACCGCAGCGCAACAAAGGAGAGGATATAATCGACCATCTTTCCAAAGACTGGAAACTCCTGTCTTCCTCCGGCGACATAAGGATATATGAAGGCCGCAAGGCTATGGCTGACGACATCGCCCGACCGTCACGACAACGTAAGCCTATAAAAGACCCGGTCGGTCATATATCCCTCGACTTTCACCCAGACGATGCTCCGAAGATGACGGACGAACTTATGACCGAGGTGGCGCAGGAATATATGAGGCAGATGGGGCTGACCAATACCCCGTACATAGTGGTACGACATTTTGACAAGGCGCATCCGCACTGTCATATAGTTTTCAGCCGGGTTGATTATGACGGCAAGATTCTGACTCAGACCACCAACTTCAAGAAGAATGAGCGCGTCTGCAAGGCTCTCAATCTGAAACACCGTCTTACGCAGGGAAAGAGCAAACTTAATACAGATGTTTCAAAACTGCGGGGAAAAGATAAAATCCGTTACCCACTTGTCCACAATATAGCCGGAGTGTACATCCGTCCGGAGATTCAGGACTGGAACTCGTTTCTCATTGCTCTTAAGCAACAGGGTATAAGGGTCAAGGAAAAGACCGGCCAATCAGGGAAAACGAATCTGTATTACTGCACAGGCAGACATGAATTCTGGTATAAGAAACTCGATTCCTTTTTCAGCCGCGAGAATCTTGAATTGAAATTCAAGGCTCGTCGAGAGAAACAGCAAGCGGCAAAGACTCAACCCGGAACCGCACCACAGCCTAAACCGCAACGGCAGTCACAGCCTAAATCAAAGCAGCCGGAGCCTATTGTTATCCCGCCATTGTCGGATATCGTATGCGGCGTAAGGATTGACCGACTAAAGCAGCAAGCCTATCAGGAAGGCAAGTTCATCAGCATCGGAATCTGTGACCCCGGAGGCGTTGTGCCAATCAATCATTGGATTTGGTACGATTTCGACAAACGAGAACCCGTAATGAGCCGTACATATCCCTACGACCACAAAATCCCCGAAGCCTTCCAGCGACAGTTGGCGTCTAAGCAATCTCCCGCATCATCATCGCAGGGCACCGGAATCCGATTCTCATCGCCTTCTCTCGGTGGAAACATTCCTGAAGAACAAGGTTTCGCTCACGACAGAGGAATGCCGGACGACTTCAAGCACTTCCTTGAATTGCACCCCGGCATGAGCTTTGAGGAAGCCAAACGCCGCTTTAAGGACGAGCAAAAAGCCAAGCAACAACGCAAAGGTCCTAAACTGCACTAATCAAAAATCCACCGAGAGAAGATCGTTTCTTTCGGTGGATTAACTTTGTTTTTTTGTGTAATAGTTCGACGAAATAATTTCGTTCTTAGCTCATAAAGTCTGTCCAATATCTATTTTTCTTTGCCTACAAGCCATTGCATACTCATATTCAAAGCCATTGCTTTGATACTATTTGGTGCCTCTGATTAAATTAGTTAAAATTATCAATGACAAATGCCTGTCCAATATTTGATGTCTGATTATTTATAATTTAGACGAATTTTTGCTCTCCCTTTTTTCTTTGTTTCGTAGGTATCTAGTAGCCAACTCATGATATGATGAGTCTGATTTACTTAAAAATAATTTGCGTGTGTCGCTGTCGATATCATATTCATCAATTATATCGAAAGTGTTTTGGAGCATTTTAATCTTGACATTGACTCGATCTATTCGTGACGATATAACCCCCTGCCTTGAAGCCATATCTTCAATTACTGAAAAATCGAGCACTATTTCTTTAAATAGTTTAAGTGCTTCAGGGAGATTTGTCAGAGACAGTTGTCTTTGACATTTTTGTATCAGGCTATGGACGAAAACAAGCATTTCTGAAAGTTTTTGCCCTTCAGATGTTTGTGGGAGTTTATCCCTACGCAAATCCCTAATCTTATACCAAGTTTTTTTATCACGGATATCATTAGCCACGGCTTCCCCCTCATTGTCTACGCTGGTTACATGCCAGGCACAACAAAATGAGCAGTAGTAGCTTCTGGACGGGACTTTCCCAGACAAAGAGGCTATTTCATCTCGATTGAACTTGATGAAATTATCTGCCTTTGCTTGAGTTTCAAAGAGCATCTTTGGATGTCTGCATCCAATGCAGTATACACGGTTCTTCGTTGGCTTCATTGTTTTAGAATCGTTTCCCAGCGGTCTATTTTAGCGTCTAGCGTAAAATGGGTGTTTGTTGAACTGGAACTTGGGAGAGAAACGACACGTATATGTTTCGGTAGTTCATCTATATTTATATATGTTCTAAAATAAGTTGAAGCTTTGTCTCCGTTTAGACCGATGACACGAATATTTGGATGCTTTGAAATAAACCCTAATATATCATTGATAGTTAAGTTTTTGATGTCTGAATCGAGACTACTGATTCTTTCTGCTGATTTGAGCACATCCCACAATGCGATATGGTGTTTCTCCAAAAATCGTAGCCTGTCTTCGTAAGCGAGTGGTATACTTTCGTCAAACAGACTTGACATGATTTTCCAGAATTGATTACCCTGATTCGCATAGTAACATTGTGTCTCCAATGATACTTTGCCCGGCAATGTCCCTAAGATCAGAAATTCCGATTCTGAATCGGCGATGGGCGCAAGACCCTCTGTGACAACGCTGGATGTCAGGACTTTTGTCATGATGACTTCTGTCTCTGACGTATGTGCCGGGGTGGAAAGCGATGTTTTTTTACAATTTGAATGTCGGATATACCATGATTGTTTTTTACCGCCGGGTTGCTCTGCATTAGGAATTTTGCCATCTCGCAGGTGTCTGCGTAAAGTTTTTCCTCCGTCGGAAGGCAAAGCCCCGTTTTTAGCTAAATAGGCGGCGACTTCACTGGGCCCCACATGATTTAATCTGTTTGATTCGAGGTATTCATCAATCAGATATATGATTCTGTTTATGTCTGCCATAGCTGAAATATTTGTTTTACGGTATTATCATTTTTATGGGGTTATTTAAAAATTCGGTCTTTATAAGGCGTAGATTCAACGCCATTTACTTGAAGTTTACGAACAAGTCCGTCAAGTAGAGCAAGACAGATTCTCTTAAAGATTGCAGTGTTGCCAACCCATTTTACAAGGGTCGGACTAACAGCATAGTAGGTGCGTATGAAAGCGCGCCCATACCAAGTTTCGGCGAGTGTGTAATCGCGGAATCTGCGTAGTGTCCAAACTTCGGGACAATCGTAAGAGCCATATACCGCTGTTGCAACATAGCACGGTCCGGAAGATGGATTTGATATATGCTCCTCATTAAACGTGTCAAGATTTCCGCTTGGAAGACCCTGCTTGATTCTATTAAGTATAGCGCGAAATTCCGTAACGGATTCTTCGTTAAGATTCGATTTAAATACGTTAAAACGAGCGTTAACAGCTTGCGTGAAATTAATCCAGTTTTTTGCCGCAAATCCTACAAGGCAAGAAAGTTCCTCATGTGCGACTTTATCATCCGGGATCACATAGCGTAAACTCAGCAACAATTCATATTGGCTCATTATAAAAGCAAATATTTCATCTGAATCGGCTGTAAGTTCTGATGCTTTAAATGGATTCGATATACAATTCAGTTCATATATCTGCTTTAAAGCCCCTGTGTTTTGTAATTGCTCGGTAAACGACTGAAGGTTTACGTTGAGAACTGTTATATAGAAGCCGTATACGTCTATTTCCAATTCTCCATTGGATTTTTCGATAGCCTTTTTTCCGGCAGATATTATCTCTGTGACTCTAAGGTTGTCAATACTTGAGGATAATCCGATGGCTTTCATCTTAATAAACCATGCCTGGGCATTGTCGCAGTCAATTTCAAGAATACGTTTAACATATGACTCCGCTTCATCAACATTTAAACTGTCAATGGCATTCTGAGCAAGAGACAACAAGTTTGGAACTTTGTCCGATTGATCAATCTTGACTTTCCCTTCAATGTTGACAACTCCTTCGACCATCATTTTCTTGGCTTCTTCAACGGAGTATTTGGTTCCGCATGACTGACATACGAATACACCATCTTGTTTAAGGATATTTGTGCTTCCGCACATTTCACAGGTAAGTGGTTTCATGAGGATTTACAGTCTTGTGAGGGTTTATTTTTGACTTGATTTGCAGAACGTTTGGCAATGGCATAAATGAGACAGCCATTAAATGCCATTAGACAGAGGATAGCAATGATTCCCCAATTGTCTTCTAACTGAGAAGGCATTAATAGTCCCATAATAAATTCTATTAAAGTAAATAACGGGATGATAAAAGCCAGAGATATTGTAAATGCAGATTTAAAAGACCCTTTGTTGACCCAGTAGGAAAACAAGGCTGCAACGCAGATTACAACTGTATTTATTCCCATATTGAACATGGGATAGCAGGATAATATCAATCCGGCTACGATATTTATCATCAGAAAGATGACATATAAGATTGGGAATATTTGTTTCATATTATGGCAAAGGTGGTGGTGTAATAGAATTGATTAACGATGCTAATGTCGGAATCTGAGAGATAGGAAGCCAAGCAGACATTCCAATCGTCCACGCAAGCGTGGAACCATCGACAACACCACTTGAGATGTAAGCCGAAATACTCTCGGTCGTTAGATTGGGGACTTGTTGACCATCTATCAGCAAATAGTATGTCGGAGCGGACTGAGGGATGGGCGGCACATGAGGATTGGTGTTTAGATACTGGCCGGCAATATTACCGGCTGCATTACCCACGCCCATCCCAGCTCCGAGACCTACGCCTAACCCCATCATCTGACCTCCTGCGCCATCATTGTTAGCAGCGGCTTCAAGGACGTTGAAACTACGTTCCATTTGGTATACATCGCGTCCGGTAATACGAAGACGCGCGGCAAGATCTTTGGCGTTTTTTAGCTTAATAACACTTTCGTCATCCTGAGGGAAAGTAATTGACATTATCGAAAATTCGATAATTGAAACTCCGTATTTCCCAAGCAGTTGATTGAGTTGCTCATTAATGGAATCAGACATTGACAACAATAATGTATTGATGTCAAGAATTGATATGCCGTTGGTAACAATTTGCCTCGCGAGCAAAGAGTTTAGGGCGGAAATGATTCTGCCCTTATAAAATTGTTCAATCTGTTCAGATGTAAACGCCCCCATGCTGCCGATAAGAGTTTCCAAGAAGATACGGGGATTAGTGACACGGATACCATATTGACCATGAGCTCGAACAGGCACAATAATATGATACCGAGGATCTTCAATTTGAATTGGGTGCGGAGTGCCCCAGGGAAGATTGAGTTTTGCTGTTTGATTTATAAACCATACCTCGGCTTGGAACGGAGATTCCGAGCCAAAAGGCAAGTTTATAATCTTATTAAGTATCGGTATATTTTCAGTATCAATTCTATATGTTCCCGCAGTAAATTCATCACAGATGGCACCTCCTTTTACAAAGAAAGCTGTTTGAGCTGGGTGTACCACAAGCTGAGTACCCATACGCAGGTCATCGGAGTCGAACTTATGACAAAGTTCACCATCAACCGTTTGATATTTTACAACGTCTATTATTGCCATATACTCAACTTAAAACTGACCAAAAGCCCACTTGGTCATAAATAAAAAAGAGGCGTGGGCTGCTATGCCACGCCTTTACGGATAGGTGGTAGGAATACCTGTATATGAAGATGTGGAAATAACAGCTCCACGCCGTATGGCATGGAGACTGTCATGACTTTCTCTTGCATATACTTGGATGTAAGTTTCCTACGCTTTATCCGTACAAGCAGAAGACATAACGCCTCTTTGATTCAAAAATGTTTGGACAGACCACGGCCTATCCGACTGCAAAGTTACGAAAATATTTTGATATTTTAACCCTAAGGTGTGGTGACCCGGCGAGATTTTGGCTGAGGTCACCACATTTTTATTGCTGGAATATGGTTAAAGTCTGTTAATGTTTGGGGTCATCAGGCGGTGATGTGGGGATGAATGACGCTGAACGGATTTGGTTGAATTTGAAATATATACTGATTATCAGCGCATTAAACCGCCATGATAAAAGATATGCGCCTATACAGACACGCATAATAAACAATATTTCAGTGTATTAGGATGGGCGTGGTGACTTTTGTGGTGACTTGGAGGGGTATGATTGAATAAAAGACCGCTAACTCATTGAGAATTAGCGGTCTTTTGTGGTGCCACCAGGAATCGAACCGGGGACACAAGGATTTTCAGTCCTTTGCTCTACCAACTGAGCTATGGCACCGTTTTTGTTTTGCGTTGCAAAGGTAGGGAGTTTTTTTTATTCCTGCAAATTTTTAATGAGCTTTTTTTGCATTTTTTTAGGCAAATGGGGCGAAATGGGCATTCAAATGGGATAAAATGGGCTTGAAATGGGTAAAAATGACTGAAAATTTGAGCTGAGAGGGTGTCGGATTATGAATTTTAGGTATGGAAGGTATGGTGATTGGCTTCGAGGTGGATGGATATTGGCTGGTATAGATAATAGTTGTATCGGGGATGGATATGGACCGGGTATAGGATAGATAGACCGGGTATAGATGGTAGGTACAAGTATAGATAGGGGCATAGATAATGGATGTATATGTATTAAGGGGGATATGAAAGGGTGTGAGATGGTGTGTGGAGATGGGCGCGGAGGTCGGGGCTGGGCTGATGTGGTAGGTGGGGTGGGATGTTGTGGCTGATGGGTGTGAACGTGGGGGAGGGAAGGTGGGCTGTGGGCGGTGGATTTTATCGGGAATATGGGTTGTGAATTCCGTTTTTAGGGTATGGGGAGTGTGGCGGGGCGGTTGTAATTTTGCAGTGTGGCCGGCGGCGATGTGTGTTGACGAGTGGTGACCGGTCTGTGTTTTCTGACTTTTTAGTAATTTTGCAATGTAAATAAGATGAATAAAGAGATTATGAATGTTATCCGTGATGAGGAATTCGGCGGTGAACGTCCGCTTTTTGCTTCGAAGGGTCTGCGGCTGGAGGGTGTGACTGTCCATGCCGGGGAGTCGGCTTTGAAGTGTTGTTCTGATGTCGTGGCCGAGGGCTGCCGTTTTGAGGGGAAGTATCCTTTCTGGCATGTGGACGGTTTTGAGATCAGTTTGTGTCTGTTCACTCCGGGGGCGCGTGCGGCGTTGTGGTATTCGAGGAATCTTGTGATGACCGATACGCTGGTCGAGGCTCCGAAGATGTTTCGCGAGATGGAGAATCTTTCGCTGACGCGTGTGAAGATTCCGGATGCGCAGGAGACTCTGTGGCATTGCCGCGGGGTGAAGCTGCGTGATGTGGAGGTGGGGAATGCCGATTATCTGTTCATGCATTCCGAGGATATTGATATTGACGGTTATCTGCAGAGGGGGAATTATTCGTTTCAGTATTGCCGGAATGTGGTGATCCGCAATGCGAGGATTGAGTCGAAGGATGCGTTCTGGAATACTGATAATGTGACGGTCTATGATTCGGAGCTTTCCGGTGAGTATCTTGGCTGGCATTCGCGCAATCTGCGTCTGGTGCGTTGCCGGATTTCCGGCACTCAGCCTTTGTGTTATTGCGAGGGGCTTGTGATGGAAGACTGCGAGATGGCGGATGATGCTGATCTGGCGTTTGAGGATTCATCGCTTGAGGCGACGGTGAATTCGTGCATCACGAGTGTGAAGAATCCGCGCACCGGTTCGATAAGGGCTGCGGGGATAGGGGAGACCATTATTGACGGTAATGTGCTTGCTCCTGCCGACTGCCGGATTGTTACTGAGGCCGGTTGCTGATCGGTATGTAAATGGAACTTAGGCGGTGGTGTTTTGTTATTCAGATTATAATATGTATATGATTTGCCGATATGAGTATGGATTTCGATTTTGACAAGGTGGTGCATCGCCGTGGCAGCGGGTGCATGAAATGGGATGAGCGTGACGATGTGTTGCCGCTCTGGGTTGCTGACATGGATTTCCGGACGGCTCCGTGTGTGGTTGAGGCGCTTCGCAGGCGTGTGGACCACGGGGTGTTCGGCTACACTCTGGTCGATGATGATTACTATGGTGCTCTTATCGATTGGTTCAGTTCGCGTCATCTTTATCCGTTCAGGCGTGAGGATGTGATCTATGTGCCGGGTGTGGTTCCTGCCATATCGGCTATCATCAAGGCTCTTGCGCCTGCGGGGTCGGGTGTGATAGTCCAGACTCCGGTCTACAATTGTTTTTTTTCTTCGATCCGCAACAATGGCTGCCGGATTGTGGAGAGTCCTCTGCGTCGGGTCGATCTGCCGGGCGGGGAGTTTACTTATGAGATGGATTTCGAGGGGCTGGAGAGGCTGGCGGCTGATCCCTCAAACGTGCTTATGCTGCTGTGTAATCCTCACAATCCCGCCGGGCGTGTATGGCGCCGGGAGGAGATTGAGCGCGTGGCGGAGATCTGCCGGAGAAACGGTGTGAGAGTGGTCAGCGATGAGATTCACTGTGAGCTGACCATGCCGGGTTACCGTTATGTGCCTTATGGGACGGTTGATCCGTCGGCCGTCGTGTGTCTGTCACCGTCAAAGGCTTTCAATACTGCCGGGCTTCAGATTGCCAACATCATCGTGGCTGATCCCGGAGAGCGTAAGCTGATTGACCGTGCGGTAAATATCAACGAGGTCTGCGATGTCAATCCCTTCGGAGTCGAAGCGCTGAAGGCTGCCTATTCGCCTGAAGGGAGTGAATGGCTCGATGCTCTGAGGGCATATATTTATGAAAATTACTGTCTGTTGCGCGAATATCTCGGACGTCGGCTTCCGCAGTGTGCGGTGGCTCGGCTGGAGGGCACTTATCTGCCGTGGGTCGATATCTCGAAGTTCGGATCTGATGCCGATGAACTTGCCGGCGGCTTGCTTGACAAGGCCGGTGTGTGGGTGAATTCCGGGTCGATGTATGGCGACGGAGCTTATCTGCGCATCAATATTGCCTGTCCTCGCCAGATTCTTGAAGAAGGGCTCGAACGGATATGCGGGTATCTTGAGGGGGCCTGCATGAACAATATAAACTGACCGGCGGCGTGGCAGACATTTCATTGATCAGATCAGGAGCGCCGCTGAGTTTCGGCAGTCAGCTCAGGCTGACACTCCAGTTGTCGTGGCCGGCAATGATGGCCCAGCTGTCGAGCATAATGATGCAGTATATCGATGCGGCGATGGTGGGGCGCCTTGGGGCTGACGATTCAGCGGCCGTGGGGCTTGTCTCCACGAGTCTGTGGCTCTTCTGGGGCATCTGTTCGGCGGTGACTGTTGGTTTTTCCGTGCAGGTGGCCCACCGTATAGGCGCGTCAGACCATGATGGGGCGCGGCGGATACTGCGTCAGTCTATAGTGGCCTGTCTGCTGTTCAGCCTTGCTGTTGTGGCTGTCGGAGCGGCCATAGCGTGGCCTCTGCCCGTCTGGCTTGGAGGGACAGAGGCCGTATGCGGCAAGGCTTCGCTCTATTTTCTTGTTTTTGTACTTGCTCTTCCGCTTCTCACCATGAATTATCTCGGAGGGGCTATGCTCAGGTGTGTCGGGAATATGAAGGTGCCCGGCGGGCTTAACGTGATGATGTGTGTGCTTGACATAATCTTCAACTTTTTCCTGATTTTCCCTACACGTGAAATCGGTCTTGGCTCTGTCAGTCTGACTGTGCCCGGCGCCGGTCTCGGAGTGCTTGGCGCGGCACTTGGCACTGTGTCGGCGGAGATTGTCACAGCGGGGCTGATGATGTGGTTTCTCTGCACACGCGAGAAGACCATCAGGCTCAAGGGGCATCCGGGAAGTTTCAGGCTTACGCGCCAGATCATCGGCAAGGCACTGCGCATATCGGCTCCGATGACGCTTGAACATGCCGTTATCTGCGGAGCGCAGATAGCGGTGACTGTCATAGTGGCTCCGCTTGGCATAATGGCTATAGCGGCCAATGCGTTTGCCGTTACGGCAGAGAGTATATGCTATATGCCCGGCTACGGGATAGGCGATGCCGCCACAACGCTGGTGGGGCAGAGCTATGGCGCGCAGCGCATGGACGTGGCGCGCCGTTTCGGCTATATCACCGTTGGGCTGGGTATGGTGATGATGACGGTGATGGGGGTTATCATGTATGTCTGCGCGCCGTGGGTCATGGAGCTGATGACGCCCGTCGGAGCGATCCAGACGCTTGGCGTAGAGTCGTTGCGCATAGAGGCATTTGCCGAGCCTATGTTTGCGGCGGCGATAGTGAGCTATGGTGTTATGGTCGGGGTTGGTGACACTATAGTGCCGGCCTGCATGAACTTCGGCAGCATCTGGCTTGTGCGTCTGCCATTGGCTGCGCTTTTGGCTCCGACAATGGGGCTTGCGGGGGTATGGACGGCCATGTGCATCGAACTGTGTTTCCGCGGGGCGATCTTTCTCTGGCGTCTGCTTTCAGGTGCGTGGCTTAAGAAGGGGATATGACAGATACGGTTACAGGAGACAGCCTGTCTCAATGATCCGTGGCGGCGACTGCGGTCTGAGGCTGATCGCGGCCGACAGAAAAGCCCCGGTCTGGCGGAAGGCGCGCAGACCGGGGCGATACGATATGGTGACTGATGCGGATGATCAGACGTTTTCGGGACGGAGTGTGCGCACGGTAGCACCGGCACGCCACATTTCGCTTTCGCGGAGAGCCTTGAGTTCTTCTTCAAGTTTCTCGCGGTAGTCGGCCTGGGTGTTGGAGTCGATGGAGCGCTGTGCCTCGCGTCCGGTCTTCACGCTCTCGTAGAGATCGTAGACCACGGGCTTGATGGCATCGTGGAACGGACCCATCCAGTCAAGAGCGCCGCGCTGTGCGGTGGTAGAGCAGTTGGCATACATCCAGTCCATACCCTTTGCTGCGAAGAGGGGCATGAGTGACTGGGTGAGTTCTTCGACGGTTTCGTTGAAGGCTTCAGAGGGAGTGTGGCCGTTTTCACGGAGCACTTCATACTGGGCGAGGAGGAGGCCCTGGATGGCGCCCATGAGTGAGCCGCGTTCGCCGGTGAGGTCGCTGACAGCTTCGCGCTGGAATGTGGTTTCGAAGAGGTAGCCTGAACCGATGCCGATGCCGAGGGCGAGTGTGCGGTCAAGCGCACGGCCAGTGGCGTCCTGGTAGACGGCGAAGCTTGAGTTGGTGCCTTTGCCTTCCTTGAAGAGGATGCGGAGCATTGTGCCTGATCCCTTGGGGGCTACCATGATGACGTCGACGTCAGCGGGAGGAACCACGCCGGTGCGGTCGCTCCAGTTGATGGCGAAGCCGTGGCTGAAATAGAGGGCTTTGCCGGGTGTGAGGTGCTCCTTTATGACAGGCCACTGTGAGATTACGGCTGCGTCGCTGAGAAGGCACATGATGATGGTGCCGCGCTTGCAGGCTTCTTCGATCGAGAAGAGTGTTTCGCCGGGAACCCAGCCGTCGGCCACTGCCTTGTCATAGGTCTTGCCTTCGCGCTGGCCTACTATCACGTTGAAGCCGTTGTCGCGTAGGTCGAGACCCTGGCCGGGGCCCTGGACTCCGTAGCCGATCACGGCGATTGTTTCGTCCTTGAGTACTTCGCGTGCTTTTTCGAGGGGGAATTCTTCGCGGGTGATGACTGTTTCTTCAACGCCGCCGAAATTTAATTTTGCCATAATTGAATAGGTGAATTAGTATATTTTTATGAATTTGTTCCTGAATGAATCTGTGAGGGGGGAGATGAAGGGTCTGTCAGCGCTCGCTGAAATGCAGGCGCGCTATGCAGCAGGGAGTATCGGCCACGGCGATCTGAGCGGTGGCTGTCTCCGGTGACTCCGCATGGGCCATGCGGCTGGCTGTGGCTGTCTCTCCATAGCGGGCTTCATGTTTGAACGCCACTTCGAAGCGGCTTATGCGCATGGAGTCATAGGTCTCAAGCGGCCACAGATCGGTGATAAGGTCGATGTAGCGCCGGGTGGTGACGTGGCGGTTTACATCGATGTCGGAGACGGCGAAACGATAGCTCATCTCGAAGTCTGAGCCAGAGAGCGGCAGGAGTTTTCCGCCGTTGTCAATGCCTGACGGTGCGCCGTCCACCATGTCGAAGCCTTTCCAGATGGGTGTGAGGTCTCCTGGGCGGCGGGTTGACATGTTGACGGCCATCCATGTGGAGTGGGCGCGGATCACGATGCGTCCGGTCTCGGCATCGGTCATTTCGAAATTTCTGTCGGAGAAGAGCCGGTTGACGTTTTCAATCCATGTGGTCATGCGGTATGTGCGGTTGACCGACGGGCTTTCGGCAATGTCGATAGTCAGCCGGCTCAGCACCCAGGATATCCCTTCGCTGATCATACGGTCGAAACCTATGCCGAGCCTGTTGGCATGGGCCGTGGCGGTGTCGATGATCGTGGTGACCAGACGTGACAGCGGCATCTCGCGCTGAGAGTTGACTTCCGCTGCCGTTAAGAAAAATTCTGTGGTATATCTTTTGTCTGCCATATGACTGTTTATGGAGAGAACTTTGGGTGTGTGGTAGGGAGGGGTGACGGAGAGTGCGGCTTTAGAGGTTTAGAGGTTGTCTAAAAACAATCTCTTATTCCTCGGAGGTGTCACACAGGGCCTTGCCTCGCGCTTCCTGCTCTTCGAGATAGCGGGTGAAGTGTTCGGTGGGTGACTTGGTGATGCAGATGCGGCCCGAACGGATGAACTGCAGGATGCCGTATTTGGCAAGCAGCTCGTAGAGGGCCTGGGTCTCGCTCTCGTGGCCGGTTTTTTCGAGTATGGTGTACTCGCGGGTGAGTTCGAGAATGCGGGCGTTGTGCACGCGGATGATGCGCTCGAAATCTTTCTCATCGAGAAGTTTCTGGGTGGGCACCTTGTAGAGGGCCACTTCCTGATAGACGATCTCGTCATCGGTATAGAGGAATGCGCGGAGCACGTCAATGCAGCGTTCAATCTGGCTGATGACTTTCTCCATTGTCTCACGGTCGCTGTTGCAGGTGAAGTTCATCTTGTGGATGCCGTGGACCGAGCTTGCGCTTGACGAAACACTTTCGAGGTTGAGGCCGCGGCGGGTGAAGATGATGGAGATGCGGTTGAGCAGACCCACCTGGTTTTCGGTGAATACGGATATGGTGAACAGTTGTTTCTTTTCCATCCTGTTATAGTGGCTTGCGGTTGAAAGTTGGGCCGACGCGGGTGGTCAGGCCTCGTATTTGTCTGTGGCGTTGATAAGAATGTTGTCAATGGCCGAGCCGGGGGTGACCATCGGGAAGACCATGTCAGTCGGGTCGATATTGACGTTGAGCAGATAGGCTCCGTCGTGGGCGGCCATGCGGGCTATGGCGCTGTCAAGCTCGGCACGGCAGCTGACATTTTCAGCCGGAATGCCGTAGGCGGCGGCGATCGCCACGAAGTCGGGGTTGACCATCGGGGTGGCCGAGAAGCGGTTGTTGTAGAACATGGCCTGCCACTGGCGCACGTTGCCGAGATAGTTGTTGTTGAGAAGTACCATTTTTACCCCTATGCGGTATTCAAGGATGGTTCCGAGTTCCTGCATGGTCATCTGGAAGCCGCCGTCACCCATGAAGGCGAGCACTTCGCGGGAGGGTTCGGCGAGTTTGGCGCCGATTGCAGCGGGAAGGCAGAAGCCCATCGTGCCGAGGCCGCCGGAGGTGATCATGCTCTTGGGCATGGTGTAGGATGAATAGCGGGCGCTCATCATCTGGTTCTGGCCCACGTCAGTGACCACGATGGCTTTGTTGCCGGTGGCCTCAGACAGTTTTCTGACCACTTCGCCCATGCGCATCGGTGATTCCGGACCAAGGTCTTTCGGATCGGTCTCGCGTTCGATCACTTCGGCCTGTTCCACATTCTCCGGGCGTTCGAAGGTTGTGAGCCATTCCTTGCGGTCGGCTTTATTGATCTGGGGGAGGAGTGCGCGCAGGGCGGTCTTGGCATCGGCGTGGATGGCTATGTGTGCTTTGACGTTTTTATTGAATTCGGCGCTGTCGATGTCGATGTGTATGATCTTGGCCTGTGGTGCATATGATTTGATCACTCCGGTGACGCGGTCGTCGAAGCGCATTCCGACGGCAAGGATCACATCGGCATTGTTGGTAGCGATGTTGGGCCCGATGTTGCCGTGCATTCCGACCATGCCTTTGTTGAGCGGATGTTCTGAAGGTATGGTCGAGAGTCCGAGCAGCGTGGTGGCCACGGGGATGTCGGCTTTCTCGGCGAGAGCAAGCAGATCGGTTTCGGCTTCAGAGAGCATTACGCCGTGACCGGAGAGTATCAGCGGTCTTTCCGAGCGGTTGATGAGTGCTGCGGCCGAGATTATTTCGCCGGGCTGCAGTTCAGGTGCCGGATTGTAGCTGCGGATATAGTTTGTCTTCTTGTAGCTCCAGTCGAGAGTTCCTACCTGGGCGTCGCGTGTGATGTCAAGCACCACGGCTCCAGGGCGGCCGGTGGTGGCGATGTAGAAAGCGCGGGCCATCGCCCAGGGAATTTCTTCCGGGCGTCGGATCTGGTAGGCCCATTTGGTTATAGGCTGAGTGATGCCGATGACGTCGGTTTCCTGAAAGGCATCGGTGCCGAGCGAGGCTACTCCTACCTGGCCGGTAATGACCACTATGGGGGTGCAGTCAATGTTGGCGTCGCCGAGTCCGGTGATGACGTTTGTGGCTGCAGGGCCGGAGGTTACTGTGACGACTCCCACACGGCCTGATGCGCGGGCATAGCCCTGGGCGGCATGGACAGCGCCCTGTTCGTGGCGTGTCAGGATGTGGCGGAGCGAGTCTGTGAAATCATAAAGTTTGTCGTAGAAGGGCATAATCTGGCCGCCCGGATAGCCGAAGATAGTGTCTACTCCTTCGGCAAGCAATGCGCGGCATATTGCCTCGGCTCCTGTGATGCGTTCACTCATACTTATATGGGTCTGAAATTGATAGCGTGTGTTGTGTATGTGGCAGAGAAGAGTGTCATGAGGGGCTGTGCGGATCAGTCTTCGATGTGGCGCACACCGCCCTTGTCGGCCGATGTCACCATCGAGGCATAGGCGCGGAGCGCAAGCGAGATTTTTCGGTCGCGGTCACGGGCGGTGAATGCTTTGTTGCCGTGGGCTTCCTCTTCCTTGCGGCGGTCAGCGAGCTCGCTGTCGGAGAGGCGTACATTGATGCTGCGGGCCGGGATGTCGATCTCGATTATGTCTCCGTCACGGACGAGTCCGATGTTGCCGCCGTTGGCAGCTTCCGGCGAGATGTGGCCGATCGAGAGGCCGGATGTGCCGCCTGAGAATCGTCCGTCAGTGATGAGCGCGCACTCTTTTCCGAGATGCTTGCTCTTGATATACGAGGTGGGATAGAGCATTTCCTGCATTCCGGGTCCTCCTTTGGGGCCTTCGAAGGTGATGACCACCACATCGCCGCTCTTGACCCGGTCGCGGAGTATGCCGTCAACTGCGGCTTCCTGAGAGGTAAACACTTTGGCGGGCCCGCTGAAACGGAAGATGCTGGGGTCTACGCCGGCTGTCTTGACTACGCAGCCGTCCTGGGCGATGTTGCCTTTGAGCACTGCGAGGCCTCCGTCTTTTACATAGGCATGATCCATGTCGCGGATGCAGCCGTTGGTCCGGTCTGTGTCGAGTTCGCTGTAGTAGCTCATCTGTTTGCCGAGTTCGGTGGTGCGCTTCATGCCGGGGGCGCTTTTCCAGAGTTCGTCGGCCTGAGCATCGAAGTTTTTGCCTCCGATAGCGTAGCGGTCCATTGCTTCTGCAAGTGTCATGCCGTCGACACGTTTCACTTCGGGGTCTACGAGTCCGGCATCGGCGAGGATCTTCATGATCGAGAGGATGCCTCCGGCGCGGTTCACGTCCTGGATGTGGTAGTGGGAGTTGGGTGCCACTTTGCAGAGCACCGGGGTCTTGCGCGAGAGCGCGTCGATGTCATCCATCGTGAAGTCGGCACCTGCTTCATGGGCCACGGCGAGCAGATGGAGCACTGTGTTTGTCGAGCCGCCCATCGCTATGTCGAGGGTCATGGCGTTGAGCATGGCCTGGCGTGTGGCTATATTGCGTGGGAGCACACCGGTGTCGCCGTCGCGGTAGTAGGCATATGTGTTGCGCACTATCATCTCGGCCGCTTTCTTGAACAGTTGCAGGCGGTTGATGTGAGTGGCCACTACGGTTCCGTTGCCGGGGAGGGCGAGGCCGATGGCTTCGTTGAGAGAGTTCATGGAGTTGGCGGTGAACATTCCGGAGCATGATCCGCATGTTGGACAGCCTTTGCGCTCAAGTTCGGTCACGGCCTCGTCGCCTACGGTAGAGTCGGCGGCATCGATCATGATGTCGATGAGGTCCACTGCACGACCGTTGACATCGCCTGCTTCCATCGGACCGCCTGACACGAAGATGGCGGGGATGTTGAGGCGCATGGCTGCCATGAGCATTCCGGGGGTCACCTTGTCGCAGTTCGATATGCAGACCATTGCATCGGCCTTGTGGGCGTTGACCATGTATTCGATGGAGTCGGCGATCATGTCGCGCGAGGGGAGGGAATAGAGCATCCCGTCGTGGCCCATAGCGATTCCGTCGTCAATGGCGATGGTGTTGAACTCTGCCGCGAAGCATCCGAGCTTTTCGATTTCCGCTTTGACTGTCTGGCCGATATCGTGGAGATGTGTGTGGCCGGGCACGAACTGTGTGAACGAATTGACTATGGCTATGATCGGTTTGCCGAACTGCTCTTCCTTCATGCCGTTGGCGCGCCAGAGTGCGCGGGCTCCAGCCATTCGGCGTCCTTCTGTGCTTGTCGCGCTATTTAATGGGAAACTCATCGAACCTTGTTGATAATTTATTGAACTTAGCCACAAAAATACGATAATATGTTGTAAAACACAAAAAATGAGTGCTTATTTTCTGTTTAATGTGGCTATTTCCCGACAAAATGCCATTAAAACGGCTCTAAAGGGTATAAAAAAGTAAGATCATCAACGTTTATGTCGATGATCTTACTGAGATCAAGTAGCCCATAGGAGAATCGAACTCCTCTTTCAAGAATGAAAATCTTGCGTCCTAGCCGATAGACGAATGGGCCCTTTCTTAACCAAGATAGCTTGTCAGAATGGTCAAGCCTGCTGTCACCTCTTAGCCGAGCTTGGCGATGTGGTGAGCGAGCTTGCTCTTGAGGTTGGCAGCTTTGTTCTTAGAGATAGACTGCTTTGAAGCAAGGCGGTCGAGCATGGCGCCTACTTTGCGGAATGCTGATTCTGCTTCTGCTTTGTCGGTCAGTTTGCGAAGGCTGCGGACGGCGTTGCGGGCAGTCTTGGCATAGTAACGGTTGCGAAGTCTACGTGATTCGGTCTGACGAATTCTCTTGATTGACGATTTATGATTTGCCATCGGTTAATTTTATTTTCCTGATTAAGTTTAGTAGCCCATAGGAGAATCGAACTCCTCTTTCAAGAATGAAAATCTTGCGTCCTAGCCGATAGACGAATGGGCCTTCCCAAAAGCGATTGCAAAGTTAAGAAGCATTTTCGGAACTTGCAAATATTTTAAGAAATTTTTAGTATTTATTCGCGTTTTTCCTTAATTTTGCATTGAAAATGGCCCGGAACGGACTTTTTGAGGCCATCCAGAGTGAGCCGGCTGGCTTTTACCACCTTATTAATATATAATATAGAACCGAGGAAGTGAACTTACATTTCATAGCTCTTAAAGCGACAAAACACAGCGACTCCCAGATAATTCTCACGGCTTACAGCCGCGAGCTTGGGCGTGTGGCCTTTGCGTTGCCGGCCGGGACGGGCAAGAGTGCGGCGCGCATGCGGGCGCTGACAATGCCGCTCTCGCTGGTGGAATGTGCGAGTGATCCGCGACCGGGGCGAGAGATTCTTCCGATGCGGCAGGTGGTACAGTCGATCTCCTTGGCCGAGCTGCATTCCGATCCTTTCAAGCAGATGATAGCCATGTTTGTGGCCGAGGTGCTTGCCGCTGTTCTCCAGAGCGGCGGAGCGGATGAAGGAATGTATGAATTCCTTGAGGCTGCGGTCAGGATTCTTGATGGCGCCGACTCGCGCCAGACCGCCAACTTCCATATCTGTTTTCTTTATAATCTCGGTAGGCGGCTCGGCATTGAACCTGATGTCTCGACCTACACGCAGGGCAGTTTGCTTGACATGGAAGACGGCACATGGCGCATGACGGCCCCGCTCCACCGCCGCTATCTCGGAGAGGAAGCTTCGCTCCTGGCCTGGCGTCTTTCGCGGATGACCTTCGCCAATATGCACCGCTTCCGTTTCAACCGCATGGAGCGAAACGCTATTCTTGAAGGTATTCTTGAATATTTTTCAATACACTATGTGTCGATGCGTCGTCTGCATTCACTCGATATTCTGCGCTCACTGCTTTGAGTCTCCACTCTTCAAGGGCCTTGCGGTGGGTACGGTGAGTGAGGTAGCGGTTGAGGAGCATCCCGGTGGTTGAAACGAGTACCACGAGTGTCATTATCCCAATCCATAAAATGAGTGAGCGGTCGTCGATCGGAGCCATAGTCGGAGGTGTGTTTTAAAGGTTTCAGACATGTTTGTTTTCTTACAACACACTTACCCCTCCGAGTGTTTGACCGTCCCAGGATTCTCATGGCTTTCCGTGGCGCCAGGCGCGTATCACCCGACGCCATCCTGCGGCAGAGCTGTGGATCTCGGCGCCCAGACGTATGACATTGTCAAAGATCATATCGTCTGCGCCGATGAAACCTGAATCTGTGATGGTGTTGGCTGAGGTCATGTCTGAGAGACTCGTGCAGTGGTTTGCAGGCTGTTATTAGCCTTTGACGGTATGCAAAATTAGCGAAAAAATCCGAAGGGACACAAAAATATGCAGTCCGGTGAAAATTTTTTTTGGTGGATATTTGGAAAATGCTTACCTTTGTGGTCGCAAAAAGATGCCACGTTACACGCATTTTTAATTGTTCGGGGTGTAGCACAGTTGGCAGCGCGCCACGTTCGGGACGTGGAGGTCGGAAGTTCGAGTCTTCTCACCCCGACAAAATTGCTTCATACAAGGTTGCCGCCCTGCAGAGCAGCAACCTTGTATGGCGTAAAACAACCGCCTGTTGCAGGGAAATGCAAGGTTTTGGAAGTCATTGTTTTGATTTCTGAAACTTTTTGCCTACCTTTGCACAGTTTTTTCAATCAATACAGTCGTGGGAAAATTTTCAGAATTCCGCCTTCCGTTGAAAACCATACCTGAGGGAGTTCAAGAGTTTGAATATCACTTGGGCAAGCAGTTTTTTGTCAACATGGAAAGCGCTGACATACACGATGCCGACCTGCAGGTAAAGCTGACAGTCACCCACAAGCATGATATCTATGATCTTGCTTTCAAAGTGACAGGCACCGTCACCCTGATCTGCGACCGCTGTCTTGACGACCTGATCCAGCCCATCGAGGCCGACTATGAGATAGCCGTCAAGTATGGCGACGACTATTCGGAGACCGATGAACTCCTCATCATCCCCGAAAGCGACAACTGGCTCAACGTGTCGTATATGATCTTCGACACAGCCTCGCTTGCCATCCCGGTCAAGCACGTGCACCCGCTCGGCAAATGCAACCGCGCCATGAGCGCCCTGCTGCGCAAACACCGGGCAACGAAGATCGACGATGAAGACGCCGAACTCACAGACCAGCTCATGGACGAGATGGACTCGATGGATTCAGCTCCCGATTCGCCTGCCGACGAGCCGCAGCAGACCGACTCACGCTGGGACGCCCTCAAAAAACTGAGCACCGACAGCGCGGAAGACTAAAACAGCAACATAAACAGAAAAACGAGATATTTTCACATTTCATCAGCAAAACAAAAAATAATAAATAAATCATGGCACATCCTAAACGCAAGCAATCAAAGACCCGCACAGCTAAACGCCGTACTCACGACAAGGCTGTAGTTCCCACCCTGGCCCTCTGCCCCAACTGCGGCTCATGGCACCTCTATCACACCGTATGCGGTGAGTGTGGCTACTACCGCGGACGCATCGCCATCGAAAAGACCGCCGCTGTCTAAGCGGAAAGGTAACAGAAATCTCGCACGGGATCGCTGACGCGGCCCGTGCGCAGACTTTTGTATCCCTACAGATTCAGACTCCCCCGCCTCGCTCCTCATCCTCAATTCCTATTAAAAAGAAATTTTGTTATGCTTAACGCTCGCATCGCCGGACTCGCGTCCTATGCCCCTGAAGATATCCTCGACAACGAAATGTTGTCGAAGATGGTTGACACCAACGATGAGTGGATCACTACCCGTGTCGGCATAAAGGAACGTCGAATCCTCCGTGAGCCCGGAAAAGGCTCCTCATATCTCGGCATCAAAGCTGTTGAGAAACTCCTCGAATCAACCGGTACAAAGCCTGAAGAAGTAGACCTTCTCATCTGTGCCACCTCAAACCCTGACTATCGTTTCCCCTCCACAGGTTCTATCATAGCTCATCAGCTCGGAATGAAAAACGCATATTCCTATGACCTCCAGGCAGCCTGCGCAGGCTTCCTCGTGGCATTGGAAGACGGCTCTGCCTACATCCGTTCCGGTCTGCGCAAAAAAGTGGTTGTAGTAGCCGCTGAAAAAATGTCGTCAATGACAAACTATCAGGACCGCGCCACCTGCCCCCTCTTCGGCGACGGTGCAGGCGCCATGCTCCTCGAACCCACTGAAGAAAACGTAGGCATTATCGACGGCGTGTTCCACGTCGACGGTGAAGGCCTCGAACACCTCTGGATGCCCGCCGGAGGCTCTGTGCTCCCCGCTTCTCACGAAACAGTCGACGCACAGCAGCACTTCGTCATCCAGGATGGCCGCAACGTCTACAAGAACGCTGTCACCGATATGCTCGACTCTTCTCTTGAAGTGATGGGCCGCAACGATCTGACTGTCGACAACATCGACTGGTTTGTCTCTCACCAGGCCAACCTCCGCATCATCGAGGCCGTAGGCTCGCGTCTCGGCATCGACAATGACAAGGTGCTTGTCAACATCGAGAAATACGGCAACACATCGGCTGCTTCAATTCCCCTCTGCCTTGACGAGCACAAGGCCAAGCTCAAGAAAGGCGACCGCCTGATTCTCACCGCCTTCGGCGCAGGCTTCACTTGGGGCGCAATGTATATCATCTGGGATCTCTGATCAGGCATCAGCCCGACAGATGAAACTTTTTAATAAAATAGCATCTTTTAAGGTGCTATTTTTGTTTATATTTGCAGCAGGTGATATTGCCTTATACAAACTAAACAACAGAGAAATATATGGAACATAAAGCCGGATTTGTCAATATAGTCGGCAACCCGAATGTAGGAAAGTCAACCCTGATGAACGACCTCGTCGGCGAGCGCATCAGTATCATAACCTCAAAGGCACAGACCACCCGTCACCGCATCATGGGTATCGTCAACACACCTGACTACCAGATAGTATTTTCCGACACCCCCGGAGTGCTTCAGCCGAAATACAAACTGCAGGAAAGCATGCTCAACTTCAGCGAAGGCGCTCTGGTTGACGCTGACGTGCTTGTCTACGTGACCGACGTGGTCGAGGACCCGTCTAAAAACGCCGACTTCCTCGCCAAGGTGGCCAAAGAAAAGATACCTGTGCTTCTGGTCATCAACAAGATCGACTTTGTGAAAGCCCAGACCGAACTTGAGGAACTCACCCGGCGCTGGCAGCAGATTCTTCCGCAGGCTGAAATCTTCCCCGTCTCGGCGAAGGAACACTTCAACGTCGACAATCTTCTGAAACGTATCGTCGAACTGCTCCCCGTCTCAGCTCCCTACTTCGGAAAAGACGCGCTCACCGATAAACCGGCCCGATTCTTTGTAACCGAGATCATCCGCGAGAAAATCCTCACACTTTATGACAAGGAGATCCCTTACTCGGTGGAAGTCATCGTGGAGAAATTCGAGGAAAAGGAAAACTCAATCCACATCATGGCTGTGATCTACGTAGAACGTGACAGCCAGAAGGGCATCATCATCGGCCATCAGGGAAGCAAGATCAAAAAAGTTGGCATGGAAGCCCGCAAGGACATAGAAAAGTTCTTTGACAAGAGCGTGTTCCTTGAACTCTTTGTGAAAGTCGAACCCAACTGGCGTAACCGCGAGAACAAGCTCCGTTCGTTCGGCTATATGGAATAATCCGCAGCTCCACGTTGGGAGAGTCTATGGCATCTGCCGTACATCCTTTCAGTGGCTGCTTCAGCATTGATTCCGGTGGCGCGAAGTCTGATTTAGGCTTCGCGCCATTGGCGTATAAGGCCCCGCAGGGCGTAAAATTGGATGTAAATTTACAGATAAGGAAAATATTATGCGCCTGATTGCTTGTAGATGCAGCCCAAATACAGTAACTTTGCTCCTGTTGAACGCAACATTTCGAGGCTGATTGGAATCCTGTTTTATTCCAGGCCGCATTAACCCATTAAATTCTGCTACCTAATTCAAGAAAAACAGTGTATGGTAAACAAGTCTGAAAGAGAGAAAATCATAGCTCTCATCAATCGCGAAGTCGTGCCGGCCATCGGGTGTACCGAGCCGGTAGCAGTGGCTTTGTGTGTGGCCAAGGCCACTGAGATCCTCGGCGCAGTCCCCGCGAAGATCGAAGTGGCCCTGAGTGGCAACATGCTTAAAAATGCAATGGGAGTCGGCATCCCCGGAACAGGAATGATAGGTCTGCCGATAGCTATGGCACTTGGTGCCTTGGTCGGCAAATCATCCTATGGGCTTGAAGTGCTCCGTGATGTCAATGACGAGGCCGTGAAGCGTGGCTGCAAGTTCATTGACGAAGGCCGCATTTCCATCAGCCATGCTGCAGACGCGCCATCGAATCTTCACATAGATGTGGTGGTGCGAGCTGAAAACGGTGACAGTGCACGTGCAGTGATCTCATGCGAGCACACTCACTTCATTCTGCTTCAGCGAAACGGCGAGACATCCTTTGAAGAAAGCGCTGCCGGCACTGCCGCTGAAACTGCAGAGGATATCGCGCTTGACCTTGCCACAGTCTATGAATTCGCTACAGAGACTCCGCTTGACGAAATTTCGTTCATCCTTGAAGCCAAAAAACTGAACATGGCAGCCGCGCAGACCGCACTTTCAGGTAACTACGGCCATTCGCTGGGTGCCACAATAAAAAAATCAGGGCTGAAATATTACGGCGACACCCCCGTCGCACACATGATCTCATACACCTCCGCGGCTTGCGATGCCCGCATGGGGGGCGCCCCCGTGGCGGTTATGTCGAACTCCGGAAGCGGCAATCAGGGCATCACGGCTACAATGCCCGTGGTGAGCTTCGCCGCTGATATGGAGGTAAGCGAAGAGCAGACCATCCGCGCACTCGTGCTCAGCCATCTCACCAGCATCTACATCAAGCAGAGCCTTGGCCGCCTCTCGGCCCTCTGCGGTTGTGTCGTGGCTTCGACCGGAGCCTCGGCTGCTATAGTCTATCTGATGGGCGGAGGCTTTGCCGAAGTCTGTGCCGCAGTCAAGAACATGGTGGCCAACCTCACAGGCATGATCTGCGACGGCGCCAAACCATCATGCGCCCTGAAAATCTCATCGGGAGTCTCTACCGCTATGATGTCGGCTATGCTTGCCATGAACGGCAAGTGTGTGACATCCACCGAAGGCATTATCAGCGACGATGTGGACGCTACGATTCATAATCTGACATCAATCGGACGCGAGGCCATGACCGAGACCGACCGTCTGGTGCTGCAGATCATGACTTCAAAATAGAACGCTATATCTATTCTCATACTTATCTAAATGGTCCCTGCTTCAGCGTGGTGTTGAGGCAGGGACACCTTTTTACGGCAAAATCAGCGCCTTTGCGGCAAGTCAGCGCCCGGCGCTGCTAGACATAAAGCAAGACATCCGGCCTCCCTGACGGAAGCCGGATGTCTTTCAGATATGAGATGCGGAATCGTCTGATCAGATCCAGCGCACGAATGCGAAGTCCTGACGGTGGGGCAGGAGCGCGTTCGAGGGATACAGACGATATGAATAGCGGAACACACCCGGATCGCGGAGCTTGTCTTCAAGCTGGAAAGTAACGGTGTTTCCTTCCTTGGCCACGACCTTGAAGGGGATAGTGTCAACGCGGTGTTCCTGATTGTCATGCACCTTGTCCACTACAAGTTCAAGGCCGAGATCGTCGGCGAGACCGTTGGCTTCGATCTTGACAGTGGTGACAAACTTCTGACCGCTGTGGTTGTTGTGGTTGAGATCTTCGTTTGTGCTGACTTCAAGAACCTGGATTCCATCCCATGCGGCAGCTACTTTTTCCTTCCATGCGGCAAGTTCTTTGGCAAGTTTGTCACCGTCGGCTGAAAGCATTTTGAAGCGTTTCGATTCGGGGAGATAGAAGCGGTCGATGTAGTCTTCGATCATGCGCTGCATGGTGTACTGCGGAGCGATGTGGCCGATCGAACGCTTGATATACTGAATCCATTCGGGTGAGTAGCCCTTGGAGTTCTTGGCGAAATAGAGAGGAATGATCTCGTTTTCAAGCATCGAGTAGATGGTAGCGGCATCAAGCTTGTCCTGCTGTCCCTGGTCAGTGTAGGTGCGCTTGTCGGTGAGAGCCCAGCCGGCCTTTTCGTCGAGACGGTAGCCTTCATACCACCAGCCGTCGAGCACTGAGAAGTTGAGCACACCGTTCATTTCGGCCTTTTCGCCTGATGTGCCCGATGCTTCGAGCGGACGGGTCGGGGTGTTGAGCCAGATGTCGACACCGGTGACAAGACGCTTTGCAACAATCATGTTGTAGTCTTCGAGGAAGATGATCTTGCCCTGGAACTGCGGCATGCGTGAGATCTCGATGATGCGCTTGATCAGGCCCTGGCCTGCTCCGTCGGCGGGGTGAGCCTTGCCTGAGAAGATGAACTGCACGGGGAACTGCTCGTTGTTGACGATGCGGGCCAGACGGTCGAGGTCAGTGAAGAGAAGGTGAGCGCGCTTGTAGGTGGCAAAGCGGCGGGCGAAGCCGATGATGAGCGCGTTGGGGTTGATCTTTTCAAGGATCTTGATGACAGCCGAGGGATCTCCCTGGTTGGCGAGCCATTTGGCCTTGAAGTCACGCTTCACGAAGTTGATGAACTTGTTTTTCATCGTGGTGCGCATTTCCCAGATCTCTTCGTCTTTGGCCTTGAAGATGCCTTCCCATGCTTTGGGATCGCTCTGGTGATCGAATACCTGCTCGCCGAGCTTTTCGGTGTAGAAAGCCTTCCATTCGCTTGCGGCCCAGGTGGGCATGTGCACACCGTTGGTGACGTAGCCAACATGGCTTTCTTCCCATGAATAGCCTTTCCATACGCCGGCAAACATTTTCTTTGACACCTCGCCGTGGAGCCAGCTTACGCCGTTGGCTTCCTGGCAGGTGTTGAGAGCGAAGACGCTCATTGAGAAGCGGTCCTGGCTGTCGGGGTTCTCGCGGCCCATGTTCATGAGGTCCTGCCAGCTGATGCCCAGACGTGCGGGGAATTCGTTGAGATATTTGTGGGCGAGGCCTTCGTCGAAATAGTCGTGGCCGGCGGGCACCGGAGTGTGTACGGTATAGAGGCTTGACGAGCGGACAAGCTCAAGAGAGGTGTTGAAGTCAAGACCGCTTTCCACGTAGTCAACGAGACGCTGGAGGTTGAGCAGAGCTGCGTGGCCTTCGTTTGCGTGGTAGATAGTGTTGCTGATGCCGAGTTTCTTGAGCGCGAGCACACCGCCGATACCGAGGAGATATTCCTGCTTGATGCGGTTTTCCCAGTCACCGCCATAGAGCTGGTGGGTGATTGAGCGATCATATTCGCTGTTCATGTCGAAGTCGGTGTCAAGCAGATAGAGCTTCATGCGGCCCACGTTCACGCGCCAGATGTGGCTGTAGATGATGCGGCCGGGATAGGGGACCTCGAGGATGAGCGGATGGCCGTTTTCATCGGTCACCTGTTCGATTGGGAGCTGGTTGAAGTTCTGGGGCTCATAGTTGGCTATCTGCTGGCCGTCTACGCTCAGTGACTGGGTGAAATAGCCGTAGCGGTAGAGGAAACCGATTGCGGTCATGTCTACGCAGCTGTCAGAAGCTTCCTTGATATAGTCGCCGGCAAGTACGCCAAGACCGCCGGAGTAGATTTTGAGGCAGTTGCAGAGGCCGTATTCCATAGAGAAGTAGGAAACGGAGGGAATGTCCTTGCGCATCGGTTTGGCCATATAGCTGTTGAACATGGCGAACACGTTCTTGATGCGGTCCATCATGTCAGCATCGTTCATGACTTCTTCCAGACGCTCGGAAGAGAGCTGCTGAAGGAGCATGACGGGATTTTCACCGGTTGCGCGCCACAGGTCGGGATCAAGATCGCGGAAGAGATTCTTGGCCGCGCTGTTCCAGACCCACCAGAGGTTGCGGGAGAGTGTTTCAAGGGGTTTCAATGCCTCAGGAAGTACGGACTTCACAGTGATGTCTCGCCATACGGGGGCATTAGTTTTGCTTACAGGCAGTTTCATATTTTTAGAAAATTGGTTTTTGTTTTTGCCAGGTCTGTCAGTCAGCATCTGAAAGCTTACGACGTGAAGCTTTTTCGATGGCCTGCTGATAGGCTGTGTCGTAATAGCGTATAAATTTCGACCAGGCTGCTTCAGACGCAGTGTTCATTGCGGCCTTGTGGATTTTCTTTGTCTCTTTTTCGCCGGCTTCTGTCAGATATTCAAGAGAGTGGGCTATGTTTTCGACTACGGAGCGATAGTTCGAGTCGCCGCGGCCTATGACATTGACGCCGCATTCGTCGAAATAGTTTTCGAAACTTTCAAGAACCCACTGGCCGAAGCCTGAAAGAGAGGTTGTCACGGTAGGGACTCCGAATGCCACGCTTTCAAGCGGTGTGTAGCCCCAGGGTTCATAATATGAGGGGAACACAGTGGCGTCAGCGCCGGGCAGGAGGTCGTAATAGCTCATGTTGAATATGCCGTCGGTGCCGTTGAGATAGCAGGGGACGTAGATGACTTCGACACGCGGATCGATCTCTGTGAATCCCAGCTGGTGCATGCGGCTGTTGACTGCGTCTGATTCCGGATTGTTGAGCCAGTGGGTGATCACAGGGTCATTAAGCGGGGCTTCATCGTTGGCCAGCGGAGCTTTTTCAAGAGTTGCGAGTCTTTCGGCGAGGTCCGCGCGGGCTTCTTTGGGCCATGCGGGCACCATTACGAATGCTATGATATTGCGGGCAGGCTTGCAGCGCTTCAGTTCGTCGCAGACGTCAAGGAAGAGGTCGAGACCTTTGTTGCGGTATTCGCAACGGCCGCTGGTGATGACTATAAATGAGTTCGGGTCAATCTTTTTGCCGGTAAGGGCCGAAGCTACAGACAGCATTTTGTCGCGGGCAGCTTTGCTGGCAGCCGGCAGTTTAGCGGCAGCCGGCACGAAGTTCTTTTCAAAACCGTTGGGAGTGACCACGTCAGGACGGCGTTCAAGCAACTGCTCGCATTCTCGGGCAGTGATCTCGCTTACGGTAGTGAACGAGTCTGCGGCATGGGCCGCTGCCTTTTCGAGCGAATGTTTGGCCTCCATGTTCAGCTCGCGGGCCATCTGGTCGCCGTTATAGCCGTCAAGATAGTCGTAGAGAGGCTTGTTGTTGCCGCAGATGCTGCGGCCGATGCTTGTGGCGTGGGTTGTGAAAACGGTGCCGACTTTCGGAAGTTTCCAGCGCACATACAGAAGCCCCATGCCGGTGGTCCATTCGTCGAAATGGGCCACTATGCGGGTCTGTTTCTTGCGTCCGCGCTTTCCGACGGGCTGTACCGGCTGGCCGAAGCCTGATTTTATTATAGATTCGATGACTACTCCGGATGCATGGGCGAAAGCGCAGCCTTCGTCATAATCGCCATAGGCATGAAGCGAATCGACGCCGAAGCGCTTCCACATTTCGCCGTAAAATTCGTCTTTTACGGCATACATGCCATCGAATTTTACAAGTACAGCGATCGGTCGTCCGGGAATTTCCCAACGGCCTACTCTTACGCTCACTCCTTCAGGAAGTTTGGCGTTGAGTGCCCAGTCGGAAAGTCCGGTGATTTTGCATTCTGAAAACCAGGGAGAAGGTGTGTCCGTGGTCCATACGTCAGGACCGATGAAGATGGTTTTGTCTTTGAATTGTTTCTGAAGAGTCTTGGCCTTCGTGGACAAGACGGTGTAGATGCCGCCAATCTTGTTGCATACCTCCCAGCTAACTTCGAAGAGGAGATCGACCTGTGGTATGGCAGGTGTTTTGTCCATTCTTAAAAATTACTATGTTGTTTTTCGTTTCAGGCTGCAAAGGTAAGCATTTTTTTCTAAATATCTGCAAGATAGACTAAAAATGGCATAGATTTTGTATTGTGGGCATTGAAAGCACGTTTGAAAGCATGTTCAAGCACATTCAGCTGTACGTTCAGCAAGCTGGTTTTGTAGACTGGTCCTATTGGCTCCCCTGTTCCTAATCTTCAGTCACCATGCTACAGCATGGTTCCATCAGATTATGAATAGGTTAGCTCAAAAATACATCCGCTCCGGCTTCACATTTGTTATTAAACAACCTCTAATACTCACGAGTAGATCACTGCCGGTTCGGGTCAAGACATATCTCGGAGTAAAGCCAATCAGATGCAAGTGAGGCTGCTTGGGCTGTGTTGCCTGTAAAGCTGTGGTCTTCGCCGTCAATGAGCCGGATAGAGGCGTTTTCAAGGTCGTGACGGAATCGTTCTCCATATGTGTATGGCACTATCCGGTCGGCTTTACCGTGTATGATGAACGTAGGGCCGGTGTAGCGGCTTGCAATCTCATAAATGGGTAGTTCGCGGGCGGCTGCAATGTAGTCGCGGCCAAGTTTCAGTCCATTTGGCATTGTTATGTATTCCGGAATATTCCACGGATCATACATGGCTCCCATAGTGTTTCCGCGCAGTGCGTCATCGCGCAATACGGCAGCAGGGGCCATCAGCACAAGTGACCTGATTTCTATGTCGCCAAGTTCTCCGGCGGTCATTGCCGCCACTACTCCGCCTTGAGAGTGTCCGAGCAATGAGATGTTTTTTGCAAAATTCTGAGTCCGGACCCATTTTATCACCGTTTTTGCGTCTTCGATTTCATTTGGCACGGTCATATTCCGGAATTCGCCGTCGCTTTTGCCGTGGCCGTTGAAATCAAATCTGACTACCCCGATGCCTTTTGCCACAAGGTCGGATGAGATGTCATCAAACAATTCTCCGTCCATGCAGCCCATAAAACCATGACAAAGTATGACTATCGGCAATTTTTGGGCTGTCTCTATCTGTGGCAGTTGCAGATGTGTGGCGAGACGCCCTACAGAGCCCTGGATGTAGAAGACGGAATCGGTCTGTGCCGACAGACCGAGACAACATAAGACTGTGGTTATGATTAATATAATGTGCTTCATCATCATTGTCAGATGTTTTTATTCAGTTGCAGGCGATATTCTTTAGAAGTACCGCGGAAGTGTTTTTGAAGCAGGAGATGCTTCGTGAATTTTTATGACTGAGATCTGTTTTCGGCAAAGATAACAATAATCAGCCATTCTGACAAAGATGACAAGATTTGCATAGTGAAAACAACTCAATAACAATAACGGTCAGATTATGAACAGATATATCACATCTCTGATAATTGCATTTTCGTCATTGACAGCAATCAATGCCCAGAACATCAATATTACCAATATCCCAAGTTTGACCGGGAGTTTGACAGCAGGATTTTTTTCTAAATATCTGCAAGATAGACTAAAAAAGACACAGATTTTGTATTGTGGGCATTTCTGAGTAACTTTGCAGGGAAAATCACATTTCAGTCTGCTAAATTTTTTAATTTACAAATAATGTATATAACCATGAAGAAAACTTTGATGGCGCTGGCATTGGCGCTGGCATTTGTCGGCATGCCTGCAGAAGCGCAGAAAAAGGGCAAGACCCCTGACGAAGCGGCCAAGGCATGGGCCGAACTGTATCCCGAAATAGAGAAATCGATCAAGGCTCCTACTTTCCGTGAGAAAGATTATCCTCTTTTCAAATATGGCAAAAAGTCAAAGACCCAGGGCTATCTCTACACTCAGCTTATCAACAAGGTGATAGACCGCTGTTCGCGTGAAGGCGGTGGCCGAGTGGTGATTCCTGCCGGAACCTGGCTTACAGGCCCTATCACTCTCAAGAGCAATGTCAACCTCCATCTTGAAGAGGGTGCCACTCTGCTGTTCACTCCCGATCTGAAGGAGTATCCTCTGGTGCGCACCCGCTGGGAGGGCATGGACTGCTACAATTATCAGCCTATGATCTATGCCTACGAGCAGGAAAACATTGCTATCACAGGCAAGGGTACAATCGACGGCGGTGCCGAGATCGAGAACTGGTGGCGCATGTGTGGCGCGAAGAGCTACGGCTGGGAAGACGGCAAAGGCATCATCTCGCAGCGCATCGGACGTCCGCTTCTCATGGAGTGGAACGAAAAGGGTGTGCCTGTGGAGGAACGCCGCATGGGCGACGGCTACGGCATGCGTGTGCAGCTCGTCAATCCGGTCAAGTGCAAGAATGTGCTGATCGAGGATGTCACTCTGCTGCGCTCTCCGTTCTGGGTGATCCATCCGCTGCTGTGTGAGAACCTTACGGTGCGTGGCGTGCATATTCAGAATGATGGCCCCAACGGTGACGGCTGTGACCCTGAGTCATGCAAGAACGTGCTGATCGAACGCTGCTATTTCGACACCGGTGATGACTGCATCGCTATCAAGAGCGGACGTAACCGCGACGGCCGTACTGCAAACATTCCGTCAGAAAATATCATTGTGCGCAACTGCAAGATGAAAAACGGCCACGGCGGTGTGGTTGTTGGCAGCGAGATCTCAGGCGGTTTCCGCAACCTTTTTGTGGAAGACTGCGAGATGGACAGCCCTGAACTTGACCGCGTGATCCGCATCAAGACCAATAACTGCCGCGGCGGTGTGATCGAGAACATCTATGTGCGCAACGTGGAAGTGGGCCAGTGCAAGGAAGCCGTGCTGAAGATCAACCTTGTCTACGAGCCGCGCGAGATCTGCCAGCGTGACTTCAACCCGACCGTGCGCAATGTCTTCCTTGACAACGTGAACTGCCGCAAGAGCAAATATGGTGTGCGCATCGACGGTTTCGATGATATCTGCAATGTCTACAATGTAGAGGTCAAGAACTCTGTGTTCGAAGGTGTGACCGACGGAGCTTTCATGCTCAACGGCCAGACTGCCAATGTGCGTTTCTCAAACCTCAAAATCAACAGTGGAGTGCTCAAGCCTCTGAAGTAAACTGTTGACGCATCAATAAGAGGTTGCTTTTTTAACAGCCTCAAAATATAAAACAGCCTCTAAAAATTCCGGACCGGATTTCCAATGATGGAAATCCGGTCCGGTGTCATTTCTGAGTGCCGGGGTTTATCCGGCTATGGGGATGCGGCAGACGGCGAATGTCTTGGCCGGAAGAGTTAAAGTGGCGGTGTTTCCGCTTGCCGGAAGAATGGATTCCACTGGGATAATGCGGTCTGGATTCTCCAGAGTGTTGTCGCAGTCAAGGTCCGGAGTGCCGTCGGAGCGGAGGGGGGCGGAGAGGGTGATGATACGTCCGTCGGCCAGAGAGCGGCCTTTTCTCAGTTTCTGAAAATTCAGGGTGATCTCCTGCGGGCTGTCAGAGGTGTTGGCAATCTTTACAATGTAGCCGCCTTCGTTGGTCAGCCCTGTAGCCTTGTCTTTGTGAGGAGCGGCGGAAAGTCTGACGTAGTGTGGATTGCGGTCAAAGGGTCCGTCGTCAAGCAGGGCGACTGCTCCGAAACTTTCCCAGCCCATAAGGTTCTGAGGAAATTCGAAAGAGCGGTTTTTGACCATTTCGGCGTAGAGGCCGCCGTCAGCGGCATAGTTGATGTCTTCGAAGAAGAGTCCGTACATTGTCGGTTGTATTTCGGCTCCCGGATGGTCGGTGCGGATGATGAATTCTTCGGCTTGTATTGGCAGACCGGATACGATGGCGGTGAGCATTGAGCATACGGTGGTCCCGAATCTGAGTTTCATGGTGCTGGGGAATGATGTTTTGTGGGTTCGTTTCAGGCAAAGATACGAAAAATTCAAAAATATGGCCACCCGGCCTGTTCCCTGAATCGGGAATCAGGCCGGGTGGCGCTGAGATTGAAATAAGGGTGCGTTGTCAGTGGGTGTGGCCGGTGGCCACTTAGGGGCCGTTTTTTAACGTTCTGTTATTCTTCCGGAACGGAGACTGTCATTGTGCCCTCGACCGTGTCAAGGACAAAGGTCAGTTTGCCGCCTTTCCAGTTGAATGTCCAGCAGCCTTCGCCTTCCACATACTGGATGGCAGAGCCGAGAGTCATGCTGACATTGGCGTTTCCGGCAGCTGCTGCATAAGGGGTGGCACCCCAGCCGTTGAGTCCCGGATAGATGCGGAAGTAGACCTCACTTTCAGGGATATCGAAAGTAGCTTTGTAGATGCCTGTGCCACCTCTGTCGACAAGACGCCATGCTTCAAGGGCTTTTTCATTCGTGGCTGACGGTTCGGCCCAGTTGCTGGGGGTTCCGATCAGATAGACATATGTCTCTTTGAGATACTCGCCTTTCTTTGCATAAACCTTAGGGTTCTCTTTGTCTGTAAGGTCGATGGTAAAGGTTACATAGCCACCTTCCCAAGCGGCGTCAGTCATGAAGCATCCCTGGGTATAGGCAACTTCAAGAGAGGTTTCCTCATCGGTAAACTCAATCAGTTCGTTGCCACCGGATGGAGTGCCGAGGCAGACACCATCCCAGCCTGTGAGTTCGGTGTAGAAACGGAAGTACTGTTCGCCGGCAGGAACATTGAGCGAGCCGATATAGATATTTGTGCCTACGCCGGTTTCTTCGATGCTCCATTTTTCATAGGTTGTAGCATTGGCATTGTCCGGTGTAGCCCAATCGGTGTTGGTACCTACAAGATAGCAATAGCCGGGAACCTGCGGGAAGGGATTGTAGGGAGTCACGGAGGGGAGAACCACATTGTTTGACACGCAGTTGCTCGATGCGATCGATGGAATGCGGGCATTCGCGCGTACAGTCACTTTCTGCGGCTGAACGTCAGCATCTTCAAATTCATTGAAAGTATTGATGCCGAGAAGCTGGCAGATGGCGGTTGTCACGTCCTTGTCATCAAGTTCGATTGCAGTCTTGGTGGGCTGCTTGGGGGTGAGTGTGATGTAGTTGGCCTCTGTGCCGGTTTCCTCGTTGGCTTCGATGAATTCGTCGGCGAGGGTGAGGTCTACAGAGTAGGTGGTAACAACTGGGATTCCGTAGTCAGGAGCCACGGCTGTAAGTTCTACAACCTGCCCGGGGGCGAGGACAATGTTGTCGTCTTCTGCCGGAGTTGAAAGGCTGAATACCTTTTCGGCGGGTGCTACGTAGACCGGCTCCTTGTCAGCCTCACAAGAAGTGAGGGAGGCAGCGGCTACTGCAAGTGATGCTAAAATATATAACTTTTTCATTGATAGAATCGTATTATGAGATTAGTAGCCGGGGTTCTGTCCGAGGGTTGAGATGAACTGTGTGGGGATGCAATAGCGGTTGCGGTAGGCCTGGGTGTTGGAGCCGTCGGGAGTGCCGCCTTTCCATGACCATACGTAGTCAGAGCCGGCGAATTTGCCGAAGCGGATGAGGTCGGAACGGCGATGGCCTTCCCAGTAGAGCTCACACATACGTTCCTTAAGGATGTTTTCGGCAGTGAGTGAGCTGACATCACCCAGATTGGCGCGACGGCGAACGCGGTTCATCATTTCAAGACCGTTGCAGCCGGTGGCGTTGTGGAGTTCGCATTCGGCAAGCATGAGATATACGTCGGCCAGACGGAAGAGGGGATAGTCGGTGGGGTTGAACACGGTGTTGCAGTAGGGCTCATCCTGGGCTTCGTTCTTGTAGTCGGTTTCAGGGGTGTAGACATACTTGACGCACATGTAGCCCTGATTCTGGTCGCCGAGGTCTTTGATTTCGGCAGTGTAGTCGCCCTCGTACATCAGACAGCGGTCGTCACCGTCGGCAAATGCCTTGGCGAGTTCTTCGCGCACACGCGGTCCGGCCCATCCTGACACCGACACGCCGAGAGTCTTGAGCAGATCGGAGTCGCCACGGTAGCTGCCTCCTGAGAGGTAGGTGGTGCCGCCGTAGGTTGTGAGGCTGGTTGCATCCTGAGGAATGCCCCATATGATCTCGCCGTTGCCTACATATTTGTCATTAGTGGCACAGAAGAGATATTTGTAAGTAGGAGCGAGATTGTCGATTGTCTTGCGGATCTCGTTGCAGGCGTTGGCGCAGTCCTGCCAGCGGGCTTCGCCGGTGTAGACTTCGGCGTTGAGGTAGAGCTTGGCGAGCAGCATATAGCCGGCCTCGCGCGAGAGGCGTCCGTAGATCTGCTGAGAGGCGGGTACGAGGCTTGGGATGGCATCTTTGAGATCTTCCACCACGGCTTCAAAAAGCTCCTTGCTGTCATAGGTGGGAGGAGTGATGCCTACCTGTGAGTTTTCAGTAGACCAGGGGCCTCTTCCGAAGATGTCGATCATGTGGTAATATGAAAGGGCGCGGATTGTGCGGGCTTCCGCTCCGAGCACTTCGGCAGAGAGGTTGCCTGATTCGGGGAGCAGGCCTGCGTGTTTTTTGAGGTCGCGCAGGAACTGGTTGGAGATGGAGATCTGGTAGTTGAAACGCGAGAAGCATTCATAGAGCCAGTGGTTGTCAGTCGACCATGTAGAGTAAATGAGCTCGCTGAGACCTGCATCGCCCCAGTTCGAGCCGATGAGTGTTTCGTCGGTGCAGAGTTCCTGGAGGTTCCAGAGCTGGCGGGTGTAGACGCCGGCGCCGCCGTCGTCAACGGTGATGCCGCCTTCGAAAACCAGACCTCCGTAGACGCCGGCAAGTTCGTTGTAGAGATCGTCGGCGCTTGTGATCTCGGTTTTTGTTGTGGGGTTTTCCGGTTCTACATCAAGGTCGCCGACGCAGGCTGTGAAAGCAGGCGCAGAGAGGGCGATGGCACCGAAAAGTATATATTTTGAAAATGTCATGATGATTCTTCTTTATATGGGTGATGAACTGTTTAGAATGAAGCCACGATACCAAAAGAGAAGGTCACGGGGTGGGGGTAGACATTGTTGTCGATACCTGAGAAGATTTCCGGGTCAAGGCCTTTGTATTTGGTGATCACGAACGGGTTCTGGCATGCACCGTAGAGACGGAGGCGGAGATTGTTGTTGAGGAGATTGTCCCAGGTGTAGCCGAGAGTGATGTTGTCACAGCGGAGGAACGATGCGTTCTGCACAAAGTAGCTGCTGCAGGCGAGTTCGTTGGTGGTCTTTTCGAACAGATAAGAGGTGTTGTTGAGATTGGCGAGAGGCAGGGTGTTGTTGATCTCTTTCACGGAAGTGGTTGCCTGGGCGTCGTTGTAGACCCAGTTGCCGAGGCTTGAGCGGAGAGTGATGCCGAAGTCCCAGTTCTTGTAGTTGAAGGTGTTTGACCAGTTCATTGTTACTTTTGGGTCTCTGCTGTGGTAGAGGATCTTGTCAGAGGCGTTGATTTCGCCGTCGCCGTTCTGGTCAACGTAGACTCCTTCAAGGGGATTGCCGTCGGCGTCATAGACCTGTTCGTAGACGTAGAAGCTGAACGCGGGGTGGCCTACCTGGTGTTTCTGGATCTTGTTGCCTTTGCCGAGCGAGATGCCTGAATCATCGACCACGGTGTCGGCACCGTCGGCGAGACGGGTGATCTTGTTTTTGTTCCATGCCACGTTGAATGATGATGTCCAGCGGAAATCCTTGGTCACCACGGGGCGGGCTGTGATGTTGAATTCGATACCGGTGTTCTCAAGGTCGCCGAGGTTCATATTGCCGGCGTTGGAGATGTTTGATCCGGCGGGATAGGGCGACTTGGTGAGAAGGTCTTTGGTCTTACGCTTGTAGTAGTCGAGGCTACCGAGGATGCGGTTGTTGAGGAATGCGAAGTCAACGCCTGCGTTCCAGGTGTGGGTCTCTTCCCATTTGATCTCAGTGTTGTAGGCCGAGGGATAGAGAGGATAGGAGCCTGTTTCGGGGTTGCCTGTGATTGAGGGATAGACTGAGCCGCTGCCGGTCCACTGGTTGTAGACGGGGAGATAGGGGAAGTAGTCGTCACCGAGATCCTGCTGGCCGGTCACGCCGTAGCCTGCGCGGAGCTTGAGTTCGTTCATGTAGCCGCGGGCCGGTTCCATGAAGCTTTCTTCAAGAATCTTCCAGCCGAGGGCCACGGAGGGGAAGGTGCCCCAGCGGTGGTCTTTGGAGAAGCGTGAGGTTCCGTCCTGACGCACGGTGGCTGTCACGAGATATTTGTCGAGGAATGTGAAGTTGACACGGCCGAAGAACGAAACGAGCTGATGCGGGTGTATGCTGATTTCGGTCGGGTTGGCCTGGTTGCCGAGGTATTTTTCGTTTTCAGGGTCTACAACCTCATATACGCGGCTGTATTTGCGGTATTTGTTGTGAAACTTCTGCCATGAGTAACCTGCGGTCACGTCGAGGGTCGAGCTGATGTCCTTGAAGTTGTGGTTGTAGTTGAGGTAGAAGTCAAGAAGCAGGTTGGTGCGGGTCTGGAATTCATAGGTGCGTGAAACGCCGCCGTCCTTGATTATGCGTGTTGAGCCGTCTTCACGCACTGAGTAGCCGTCGTTCCAGGCTTTAGGGGTGTTCACAAAGGGGTTGTTGTAGTTTTCACCGTGCTGATAGTCGTAGCCGAGGTTGAGGTTGGCGCGGAGGTCGGTGAGGAAGGGCATCCTGAAGTCGAGCTGGAGGTTGCCGACAGACTGATAGGCCTTGCCTTTTGAGATGGCGCCCTGGTTGTCGGCTATCGGGTTGAGCGGAGCATCGGTGGAGTTGATTGTCTCGCCTGCGTCATCGGGGCCTGCGAGCACACCGCCGTTGACAAATGAGGTCCAGTAGCCGAAGAGGGGAGATCCGTCAGGGTCCTTGATGGGCAGTGTGGGGTTCATGGCTGCTGCCGCACGGAGGGTGTTGGCTCCGTAGGTGTTGGTGATGTATGCGCCTTTGAGGTTGGCGTTGACAGAGAGAAGGTCGTTGAAGAACTTGGGAGTGAGGTTGATTGACGCTGACACGCGGTCCATGTCGGTGTTCTTGACGATACCGTTGTTGTCGGTGTAGGAAACGGCCACACGGTAAGGGAGCCATTTGGCAGTGCCGCCTACGCTGAGGCTGTAGTCAGAAGAGAATGTGGTGCGAGTGAGGGCTTTCTGCCAGTCGGTGTCATAGTCGCGGATCTGTCCGTACTGAGCTGATTCTACTCCGTACTCATCGGCTATGAAGTTGCTGAACTGGCTTGCGCTCATCATGTCGAGATATTTGCGTGTGGTGTTGACATAGCCGTTCATGGTGAAGTTGATCTGCGGCTTGCCTTTTGAGCCGGTCTTGGTGGTGATGATGATGACACCGTTTGAGGCGCGGCTACCGTAGATGGCTGTTGCCGATGCGTCTTTGAGGATGGTCATCGACTCCACGTTTTCAGGCGATACGAGTGCGAGGGGGTTGGATGAACCGGTGATGCCTTTGGTGTCCATAGGCACACCGTCGATTACAATGAGAGGTGCATTTGATGCTGCGAGCGAGGCTCCGCCGCGGATCTGGATGTTGCCGCCTTCGGAGGGGTTGCCTGAAGTGGTGACAACCACACCGGGAGATGCGCCTACCAGAAGGTCTTGGGCTGAAGTGGCGAGGCCGGCTTCGATTTCCGAGGGTTTGATTGTGGCAACCGATCCGGTGGCGTCACTTTTCTTGACAACACCGTAGCCGATAGCTACGACTTCGCCGAGGAGAACTGAGTTGTCAGCTAATGTGATGTTGATTTCAGTGCGTCCGTTGACGGGGACTTCCTGGGTTTCGTAGCCCACGTAAGATACCACGAGGGTGCCGTCTGAGGGGGCGCTGATGGTGAAAAGTCCGTCAAAGTCAGTGGCTGTTCCGAGGGTTTCGCCCTTGACCACTACACTTGCGCCGATCAGAGGCTCTCCCTCTTTGTCAACTACGGAACCTTTGACCGTAATTGTCTGCGCTAAAGCGGGGAAAGCGGCGCAGAGTACCATAAAGGCTACTAACCACGCTTTCCGAGTCATTTGAAAACAAATGTTCTTCATGCACGAATTGTTTTGAAAATTAAGTAATATGATAAATCTCTAAAATTTGTTCTACGGGGTGAGTTCCGGAAGTCAGGAAAGACGCCGTCTCGTTCGCGGTCTGATGCGGGGAGCGATAAAATAAGGGGGGATGGTGATGATTTAAGGCACACTTTTTAGGATTGTAGGTTTCTTTCAATGTGTGTGCACGTCAGATTTCAGTGCCCCGGCGCAGAAAAACGGGGTGCTTTCTAAAAAATTAAAATCAAAATCCTTATTTCAATATCTCTCTACATTTAAATCATTGCATCGGTGGTATTTCCTTTATGCAATGTCCCGGAAAGGGAAGCGAAAACCGACTGTCGGAATTCGGAGACAAATATAAGTAAAAAAATTACCCCCCCAATTTATTAACCAAAATTAACAGATTTTGTGTTGGCCTTCCTTAATTTCAGCGGTCAACAGGCCAGCTGAACGAGCGCAAACGTCTGAGCAATACGGTTTCACGGCCGTTGCAGTAACTGTCGCAGAGGCGGTGGAAGGCTGGAGTGTGGCCCGGTTCGGTCAGATGGGCGAGTTCGTGGCAGATGATGTAGTTGCGGAGTTCCGGATCAAGAAAGACGCAGAGGTATGACAGGCGGATGCGCCTTTGTGTAGGGAAACAGGTGCCGAGCGTGGATTTGCCGTGGGCTATTTCCCATTTGTCTACTCTCAGTCCGAAGCGCTCGGCCAGCCGACGGGCTTCAGGCAGAAGAATGTGGGGCGCGAGATGCCGTGCGGCTGTGTGCAGGCAGCGTGAGATGGCCTGCTGCAGCTCCGGCTCTTCGGGATTTCTGCCGTCAGGCAGGGTTATGATGAAGCGCAGATCTGATGCCGATGCACCTGCTGCAAGGTTTATGGCGGGGGTTGTCTGTCCGGGATTCCCGCGGGCTATGGTGGCGGTAAAGTTGTGGCAGCCGATTGTCTGTCCTACCGCATAGCGGGGCTTGGGGCGGATCGCTTCAAAGTCTGCCTTGTGCTGCTCGATGGCTCTGACTATCTCATTTTCGGTGGCATAGGCCGGTATGTTGACACGTAGTCTGCCGTTGATCCAGCGTGCTGAGAGCTTGCCTGATCCGGTGCGCTTGATCACTTTGATTTCACCGAGGGTGGGGTGTGATATTCTGAAAGTTGCCAAGTCGGGCATGGTTACTGGGCTTGATGGACAAAATTGGCTTTCGGCCTTTCACTGCATTTCAATCGCGCTTTGAAATGCCCCAGAGGAGTTTGGTGCGCAGGGTGTCAATGAAATTGTGGTCAGGAGTGTGGATGATCTTCGTCACGAATGGCGCTCGGCGCAGACGGAGTTTCACGTCGATCGGCAGGATGAGCGACCGACCGTCGAGGGTGACGCGGTAGGTGTCGGTTCTTGACTCCACCTCTATATCTATAATGTGGCTGTCGGCCACCACAAGCGGGCGCATGGTCAGCGAGTGAGGGGCGATGGGTGAGAGCACCCAGCAGGGGGCGGTGGGCTGTACGATAGGCCCTCCGACTGACAGGTTGTAGGCCGTGGATCCGGTAGGGGTTGAAACTATGAGTCCGTCACCCTGATAAGATGCTACAGGCATGCCGTCGAGGCGGGTGTTGACGGTGATCATCGAGGCTGTGTCCTGGCGCAGGATGGCTATCTCGTTGAGTGCGAACCCCCAGCCTGAGACTCCGGCTTTCATGCCTTCGCCTATGCCTTTGCCTTCAAGCAGAGAGCGTGATTCGACGGTGTACTCGCCGGCGGCGAGTCTGCGGACCATTTCGGGACCTTCGGAAATAGAGTGCTCGGCAAGGAAACCGAGATGGCCGGTGTTGAAACCGAGTATCGGTATTTCTTTGGTGGCCACACGACGGGCGGTGCGCAGAAAAGTGCCGTCGCCTCCGATGCTCAGACAGAAGTCGGCAGAGAAATCGTCATTTTCAAAAACATCGTCGGCTGGAAGCGGGTTGCCGGTTGCCCGCGACATGGCTTCGAAGAAATGGCGGTCGATGCAGATGAAGGCGTTTTCATCTTCGAGAGCTTTCAGCAGAGCGAGGATGTGGGGGATATCTTCGGAGCTTTGGCGGCGTTTGCCGAAAACGGCGACTTTCATAGGCTTGAAATGTGGATGGGGAATGATGGTTGAATGTCAGATCTGGAGATAGCGCATCAGCTCGTCATAGCGGCTGCGCATAAGCGAGTCGTCGTCGGCATAGGCCGAGCCTTCAAGGCCTATGATTTCAAAACCATAGCGTTCGAGCGACCGTGCGGCGGCCTCAGGATCGCGGTGGCTGATGCGGAGCTCGGCCACTATGCGGCTGTCGCTGCGCTCGCTGTCGGCAGTGACGTTGAGATTAAGCAGATGTGCGTCGGCATCCTCGACCGCACGGGCTATTCTTGATGCGCTGTAGTCACCGCGGCGGCAGGTGAGCACCAGAGTGCTGCTCTCTTCCATTTTCGGGAAAAGTCGCTCAAGAGTGGCCTCTGCGCCTGCTGCAAAGGCGAGGTTTTGGACGGATGTGCTGTCTTTTCGGAGCAAAATATTTCTATTTTTTAGTTTTTCTGACTAATTTTGCGGGCAAAATCGGTCGGAATGAGCCACAAAATTACAAATAATCATCTATATAATGAACTGCCCGGACCGACAAAAAGATTACAGAGCTATTAAAAAATGACAAATCTCAGTGTAAATATCAACAAGATCGCCACTTTGCGCAATGCGCGCGGAGAGAATGTGCCCGATCTGCTGAAAGTAGCCGCCGACTGCGAGGCTTTCGGCGCCGACGGTATTACTGTGCATCCGCGCCCTGACGAGCGCCACATACGTCGTGACGATGTCTACCGTCTGCGCCCGCTGGTGAAGACTGAGTTCAATATCGAAGGCTACCCTTCGCCGGAATTCATTGATCTGGTGCTGAAAGTGAAGCCGGAGCAGGTGACTCTGGTGCCTGACGCTCCTGATGCTCTCACGTCAAGCGCCGGATGGAACGTGGGTGCCAATATGGACTTTCTGACTTCCGTGGTCGACCGCCTGCGGGAGGCCGGAATCCGTTCTTCGATCTTCGTAGGCACTGAAACTGATAATATTCAGCTTGCCGCCCGCACCGGCGCTGACCGTGTGGAGCTCTACACCAAGCCTTATGCCGATCTCTATCCGAAAGATCCGGAGGCTGCGGTGGCACCCTTCGTTGAGGCCGCCCAGGCAGCGTTTTCAGCCGGACTCGGAGTCAATGCCGGCCATGATCTGAGCCTTGTCAACCTTGAGTTTTTCCATCGCCACATACCGCGGCTGAGCGAGGTCTCGATAGGCCATGCCCTGATCTGTGACGCTCTCTATCTTGGACTTGAAGAGACAATCCGCCGCTACAAGGACTGTCTGAAAGGCTGACGCGGACTATCACAGTTCTGGCCTGTCCCCACATTTTAAAAGTTAAAATCCCCAAACAATCATCTCCCAATATGTTTCAACAAGAATTCGTAGATACGGTAGCCACTGCTGCCATGAGTTATAATGAAGCGGCACAGGCCCAGGCTGCAGATATGGTACAGGAACTCTCCGTGTGGGATCTGACCATGCGTGGCGGCTGGATCATGATCCCGCTTGCCGTGCTTTCGATTGTGTGTGTCTATATCTTCATCGAGCGTTGTCTCGTGATCAGACGTGCGCAGAAAGAAGACAGCTCGTTCATGGAGCGCATCCGTGAATACATCCATGAGGGAGAGATTGAGAGCGCCCGCCGTCTCTGCCAGAAGACCGACACACCTTATGCACGTCTGATCGGCAAAGGTATCAGCCGCATAGGCCGCCCGATGAACGATGTGCTCGTTACCATAGAGAACACGGGCAATATCGAGATCGCAGCCTTGGAAAAAGGTCTGGCCTGGCTTGCCACAACGGCTGCCGGAGGTCCGATGATCGGCTTCCTCGGAACGGTGATCGGCATGGTCAACGCATTCTATAATCTCGCTTCGGCCGGGAGCAGCGCCAACATCGCTGTGCTCGCCGACGGTATCTACGCCGCTCTCGTGACCACGGTAGCCGGTCTGATAGTGGGTATTATAGCGCTGTTTGCCTACAACTATCTGGTGGCGCGTATCAACAAGGTGATGAATGCCCTTGAGGCCCGCACTATGGAGTTCATGGACCTTCTCAACGAGCCCGCATAAAAAAACTTTAAGCTTATGGCTCTTAAACGTCAAAACACCATGATGGCGGCTTTCTCGATGGCGTCGATGACCGACGTTATCTTCCTGCTGCTCATCTTCTTTATGGTGACTTCCACATTCGTGTTCCCGACCGCTCTTGAGGTCAATCTACCGGAAAGTTCCAAACAGACGGCTCTGAAACCGTCCACTCGCGTCTATATAGACAAGGAGGGAGTCATCTATGCCACGGCCGACCAGTCTGAGCCGGTGGCGATGGATGAGAACACGCTTCTCGGCTTTCTCCAGTCCATGTCAGCCAATGCCGCTGACGGTGGTGACAACTACATAGCGGTCTATGCCGATGAGGAGGTCACCTATGGTGCGCTTGTCAGGGTGCTTGATCTCGGTGCGCAGAACAATCTGAAAATGGTGCTTGCCACCAAGCCCGCCCCTGCATCGGCCCGCCCGTCGGCGCAGCAGGCCAGGTGATCAATATTCCAAATAGTCTCCACACTCAATCCCCCACAATCAATAAACACAGATGTCCACTGACGATTCAGGGCGTTCACGCCGAAATCAGCTGATAGCTCTACTTGCCACGGTGCTGTTTCATGCCGCGGTGGCGGTTGTGTTGCTCACACTCTGTCTCCGCTATTCCGGATCCGAGTCAAACGAGCGCGTGTGGCCTCCGGTTGATTCTTCCGAGGTGCTGTTTGGCGGAGAATATGTGATGGTAGGTGACCGTCAGGAGATGGCTGCCAGCACAAATGAACCCGCCCCGGCTGAAGCAGAGGCTCAGGAAGCTCCTGCCCCGGAGGCAGAGGCGCTTGTCAATTCTGGCGAACCGGCCCAGCCGGCCCCGGTGGTGAGCAGCGAGCGTCCGTCGCCGGCCAAGGTCGAGAAGAAGCCGGCTCCGGAGAAGACCGGTCCGACTAAGGCCGAGATCGAGGCTGCCGAACGGGCCAAGCGTGAGCAGGAAGCCCGTCAGGCTATAGCCAGCAAGGTGCAGTTCGGCCAGAAGAGCACCGGCGGCAATGGATCAGGAAAGGCAGGAAGTGCTGACGGTAATGCAACGGTAGGAGCCGTGAGCGGAAGCCCCGGTTTCAATCTGAAAGGTCGTTCGCTGGCCGACTGGCACACACCTCCGGCCGGACCGCTCGGCACTATAACTGTCCGTGTGACTGTCAACCGTCAGGGCAAGGTGACCTCGGCGTCATATTCGTCAGGTACAGGAGCAGCGGCAGCAAGCCAGTCGACTCGTCAGAGCTGCATAAATGCTGCGAAAATGTCGCAGTTCTCGGTCGATAATGATGCTCCGGTATCACAGACCGGCACCATCACCTATAATTTCAAGTGACGATATTTGCCAATGTGCTGTAAAGGTGGCACACAGGTAGTAGAAATAGAAGCGACACAATTTTCATTTGCCGGATCAAGGCTGAAAACTGTGTCGCTTTTTTACGTTTTGGATGTCTGCTTTGGATAGTAGCTCCGGATTGTGCTGTCAGGAGGCTATTCGGCAGGAGTGTCATCGAAGGTTGCGGCCTCGGACTCTTCCGGGATTTCGAAAATAGAGAAGTTGACAGATCCGTAGGCGCGGTGTTCGGTAAAGTGTGGAAGTGAGGAAAAATCGTACTTTTTGGAGTGCTCTATGATGAAGATACTGCCGGGGTGGAGCAGGTGTGAGCCAAGCACCATTGAAGGAATATCGCCAAAGTCGTCAAGATCGTAGGGGGGATCGGCAAACACAAAGTCAAAGACCGTCGACGAGTCGCGGATGAAGCGCAGCGCATCGGTGCGCAGAAGATGCAGATTGCGGTCGCCGAGCTCCTGCTTTACTTTTTCGATGAAGCGGGCCTGGGTGGCTGATTTCTCGACCGATGTGACAGAGGCAGCCCCGCGTGATAGCAGTTCGAAGCTGACAGCGCCGGTTCCGGCAAAGAGGTCGAGGCAGCGCAGGCCTTCGATGTCGACCATGTTTTCGATCACGTTGAAAATGTTCTCGCGGGCAAAGTCAGTGGTAGGCCGCGCGGTGATATTGGTCGGGACGTTGAAGCGGCGGCGTCCGTATTTTCCTCGTATTATTCGCATATGGGAGTTACAATAAGATCAAAAGGTGCAATCATGGCGTCTCGGCCCGCCTTGAACATCTGCGGAGGGAATATCACGGGCATGACGCGGGAAATGTAGGTGCGCAGTATCGGGGTGATTGCTTCGCGGACAGTCTGGTCACCGGCAAGCAGCAGCTCGTCGGAGTGCGGGTCGAGACCGAGCCGCTGACGGCAGGCAAGAATATAATAAGCTGCGTTGTCGGGCGTATCGGCCCGGAAAGTGTTGGCCATCAGCAGCCGGTGGCCATCGAGCACAATGACATCGAGTGACTTCTGACGGGCATTCACCACCATCTTCAGATTGTTGCCCTGCGCCCCCTTCGAGGCGAAATAGCGGCTGAGGGCTCCAAGGTGGCTCATGATTCTGATGCGGTGGAATGTGCGGTTGAGAAATCCGCGCAGGTCAGTCTCCAGCCCCATGAGTATGGTCGCGTTTCGGGTTCCGGTTTCATCGGCCTCCATTACGAGGGATGAATTAGGGAAGGCGGCGTTGAAAAGCAGCTGCCGGTCTGATTCGGAACTGCATTCCGACGGAACCACGGTCAGCTCTTCAGTCTCTATGACGCATGTCACCTGCCTGAAGTCGCTCAGAAGTATAGGGTTGTCATAGATGACGCTTTCGATTGCCTGGAGCCTCGAAGACGCATTAGGATCGAGGACAATCCGCCGGTAGATCAGCGAATTGTCCTCGACTATAGAGTAGATTGCCACATGGATCTCATCCCTGCTTATGCGGAGCAGGAGGTTGCATATTTCAGGCTTTTCAATCCGTTGGCTGTCAAAAGATCCGTTTGTCATCAAGTTGATAAAGCAGAGTGTGGAAAGGGGTGTGTATTACTGCTTGACGATGTTGGGAACATCACCCCACTTGTTGGGCACGGGTTCGCTTTCCTTGACGGTGAACACGAGGTAGATGATACCGCCCACCAGAGGAATGAAGTTAATGAGGAGCCACCAGCCCGAACGGCCGATGTCGTGCATGCGTCTTACCGACAGGCCGAGTGCGGGAAGCAGTATGCCGAGATAGACTATTCCGAGAGCGATGGAAGAGAGTGTTTCGCTCCAGCAGAAAATGACGGAGACAGCAATCATCGCGATGAAAATGAAAAGCATGAACCACCAGTATTCAGACCGTGACGCACGACCTTTGAAATTGCAGTAGTTCACAGTGAGTGCGCGCTTTACGGCCTCACCGAAAGGAAGTTGAAGCTGATACATTGTAAGAAGGTATTAATGTTAAGTTTATGTAAATGATATAACCTTGACGGTATAATGCAAAGGTAACAAAAATTCACAAATGAGTCAAATATGGTGAATAAAAATATTCGTGGCGTGAATTCTTTTAGGCCGGAGTGGGAAAGCTCACGGATTTTGACTAATTTTGCATGAATAATGTATAAAGAACAAAATATAAATATCTGACAAAAATGGCAAACTGGTTTGAGACGAAAGTCCGCTACGATAAGACAATGGAAAATGGCTCGATCAAAAAAGTGACTGAAGCCTATATGGTTGATGCTCTCTCGTTCACAGAGGCAGAAGCCCGTATCTCCGAAGAAATCGCTCACTTCACTTCTGATTTTTCGGTGTCGGCTGTAAAGCGCACCAAGATCGCCGAGATTTTCCGTGAAAGAACCGGTGACAAATGGTATCTTGTCAAAGTGGCGTTCATCACGCTTGACGAAAAGACCGCTGTAGAGAAGAAATCTATTTCGCAGATTCTTGTCGCAGCCGACAGCTTCAAGGAGGCCTATGACAACTTCATGGAGGGCATGAAAGGCACAATGGCCGATTTCGAAATCAATACCATCCAGGAGACTCTGATCATGGATGTATATGACGCTGACCTCTCAGGCGACAGCAAGCCTGCCGATGCATAATCCAAGCACAATCATCTTTGAATTCAACCTTTGAAACTTCGCTTATGGCAGGACACGTCACGGAAAATCTTCAAAGACTGCGCGCCACTCTTCCCGACGGAGTGGTCCTTGTGGCCGTCTCAAAATTTCATCCGTCCGAAGCTTTGGCCGAGGCTTACGAGGCCGGCCAGAGGGTGTTCGGCGAGAGCCGTGCGCTTGAGCTTGAAGCAAAGGCGGCTGAATTGCCTGGGGATATAGAGTGGCATTTCATAGGCCATCTTCAGACCAACAAGGTGAAGAAGGTGGTGGCCGCTGCATCGATGATCCACAGCGTGGATTCAGACCGTCTGCTCCGGTCCATCGATGCCGAAGCGCGCAAAGCCGGGCGCTGTCCCGGAGTCCTGCTGCAGCTCCATGTGGCCCGTGAGGAAACAAAATTCGGTTTTACACCTGCCGAACTCCTTGAATTTGTCACTCCCCAGCTTGTTGCTTCGCTTGAAGGAGTTGAATTCAGGGGAGTGATGGGCATGGCCTCCAATGTGGATGACGAAGAGCGCATCCGCGCTGACTTCCGTGAGATCCGCAGGGTTTTCGACAGACTGAAATCTACGGTGTTTGCTTCTTCACCGCGATTTGACACCGTCAGCATGGGCATGAGCCATGACTGGCCGGTGGCAGTGCAGGAGGGGAGCACGATGGTGCGCGTCGGGACTTCGATTTTCGGCGAAAGAGAATATTGAATTCAATAACAGAGAGGGAGAGGAGACATAAGCAGAGCAGTGATACTATGGCAGAAATCAGGAAAATAGCTATTGCGACAGGCACTCGTGCCGACTGGGGGCTTCTCAGCGGGATTGCGCGGGCTCTGGCCGCACGTGCCGACTGTGAGGTCACAATCCTTGCCACCAACATGCACCTTTCCCCGCGCTACGGCAATACGATTTCCGAGATCGTGGCCGACGGCTTTGCCGATCCGGTCAGAGTAGAGATGCCGTTGTCGGCTGATACAGACTGCTCGACAGTCGAAGCTATGGCCGTGTGTATGTCAGGCATGGCCCGTGAACTCTCGCGTCTGCGCCCTGACCTCATAGTCATTCTCGGCGACCGTTTTGAAATGCTCGCCACCGCCACGGCTGCTCTGATGCTGAGAGTGCCGATAGTGCATATTGCCGGCGGCGAAATTTCAGAAGGCGCCATTGACGACAGCATCCGCCATTCGATCACCAAAATGGCATCTCTCCACCTGACGGCCACAGAGCCTTACCGCCGGCGCGTAATAGCGATGGGCGAGGCTCCGGACCGTGTCATCAATACAGGAGCCATCGGCGTCTATAACATTCTTCATGAGCCCCTGCTGACACGCCGGGAACTTGAAGAGTCGATAGACTTCGATCTGACAGACAAGTCTGTTCTGGTCACATATCATCCGGCTACTCTTGACGATGAAGATCCGGCAGTGCGCTGCAAGGCTCTTCTTGATGCTCTTGACCGTTTTGAGGACCACAAGGTGCTGATGACCTATCCGAACAACGATCCGAGAGGCCGCATAATCATTGATCTCATTGAAGCCTATGCCGCCGCGAGGCCCGGCAGGGTCAGAGTAGTGCCCTCGCTCGGCAAGCTGCGCTATCTTTCCGCATTGCGCTGCGTAAGCGCTGTTGCCGGCAACTCATCGAGCGGAATAGTTGAAGTTCCGTCAATGCACATTCCGACTGTGGATATAGGTATGCGTCAGCGCGGCCGGTTGTGCGGTAAGAGCGTGATCCATTGCGGCGACAGCACGCAGGAGATCGCCGACGCTCTTTCATATGCTCTCAGTGACGACGGCCGGCGTCTTGCGCGTGAGGCTGAAAATCCGTATTACTGTCCCGACACTCTTGATGTCATTGTAAAGGCAATCGCCGAGACTCCACTGCAAACCCTTCAGACAAAGAAATTTTATGACCGATAACCAAGCGCTCGTCATCATTCCGGCCCGTGGCGGCAGCAAGGGAATTCCGCGTAAGAACATAAAGGAGTTCTGCGGACGTCCTCTGATCCACTATTCCATTGAGGTGGCCAAGGCCGTCGCGCCTGATACCCATATCATCCTTTCGACTGACGATGACGAGATTCGTCACTGCGCCACTCTTGCCGGCCTGCCGGTCAGCTACCGCCGCCCCGCGGAGCTCGGCGGTGACAAAGTTGGATCGCGTGAGGTGATACTCGATGCGATGGACTGGGCCGACAGCGAGGGGCTTATATATAATAAGGTGGTGCTGCTTCAGCCCACCTCTCCGCTGCGGACTGTCGGTGACGTGGAAGAGTGTCTGAAACTCTATACTCCTGACTGCGATATGGTGGTCAGTGTGGCCGAGGCAGCCTGCAATCCGTATTATGACTGTTTTGAGACACAGCCTGACGGCACACTCCGGGTCTCGAAGGGTGACGGACGGATCACCCGGCGCCAGGATGCCCCGAAAGCATGGCAGTTCAACGGCGCGGTCTATGTGATCAATCCTGAGTCTGTCAGACGGATGGCTCTCGGCGAATTTCCGCGACGCATCCCATATGAGATGCCCCGTTCGAGATCAGTGGATCTTGACACGCCTCTTGACTGGACAATAGCAGAAACAATAATCCGAAACACCCATTGAGAGCCATGCAGATCGACAGACATATAATATCTGAAAATGCCACTCTGTCAGAGGCACTCCGTATGCTCAACGACCTTTCAGGCGGAGTAATGACTCTGATAGCGGTAAATGACGGAAACCGGATGACCGGCACGCTGACCGACGGAGACGTGCGCCGGGCTTTGCTTTCAGGCATCGGACTTGATGCTCCGGTGGCATCTGCCATGTTCCGCAGGTTTCATGCTCTGAAGGAGGACTGTATAGATCCGGCAGAGGTCCGCGCGATCCGCCGTCGGGGCATAAGACTGATTCCGGTGCTTGACAATGAGGGCCGGGTGGTCAGAATGATTGACACATGTCTGACCCGGACTGTGCTTCCGGTGCGCGCTGTGCTGATGGCCGGAGGCAAGGGTGAACGCCTGCGCCCTATGACACTGACAACTCCGAAACCGCTTCTCGAAATCGGAGGCAAGGCAATCATTGACTACAATATAGAAGCTCTGGCCGCAGTCGGTGTGAATGACATCAGCGTGACGGTCAACTATCTCGCCGAACAGCTTGAAGAGCATTTCGCCACTCCGGTTGCCGGTGTCAGTGTGAAATGCGTCAGAGAGACAAAAGCGCTTGGTACCATCGGCTCCGTGGCGCTTGTCGATCTGCCGGAAGAGGGTGAGACGATAGTGATGAACTCAGACCTGCTGACCACAGTGTCATTCGAAGACCTGTATCTCCGGCACACATCCGAACAGGCCGATGTCACGATTGCAGTCGTGTCATACAACGTCACTGTCCCTTATGCTATTCTTGCCACCGAAGGCGAGCGGGTGCTGAGTCTGGAAGAGAAACCTTCATACAGCTATTACGCCAACGCCGGCATATATCTATTCTCCAACCGCCTGCTCAGGCGTCTTGACCGTGAAAGCCGCATGGATGCCCCCGATCTAATCGGGCAGGCCATTGCCGAAGGTCTGAAAGTGACCTATTATCCTATCAACGGCACCTGGATCGACATCGGCTCTCCGGCCGATTTCGCCCACGCCCGCGAGCTGATGGCCCATGTCCGTCAGACTCGTTAAACGATATATCAGAAAGATTGTTAAGTAAATAATAAAATATTCCATCGTCATGGCTGATTCAAACTTCATAGACTATGTAAAAGTCCTCTGCCGATCAGGCAAGGGTGGCGCCGGTTCGCGTCATTTCTACCGAGCAAAATATGTTCCCAAAGGAGGTCCTGACGGGGGTGACGGCGGTCGTGGCGGTCATATAATACTCCGTGGCAACAGCCACATGTGGACCCTGCTGCCCCTCCGCTACCGCCGCCATATATTTGCCGGCAACGGCCAGAGCGGTTCCGGTGGACGCTCGTTTGGCAAGGACGGAGAGGACGTGATTGTCGACGTGCCCTGCGGAACTGTTGTTTTCGATGCCGAAACCGGCGAATTCCTCTGCGAGGTGACATCTGACGGCGAAGAGGTGAAGCTGCTTCGCGGCGGCAGAGGCGGTCTTGGCAACTGGCACTTCAAAAGCGCCACAAACCGCACTCCCCGCTATGCCCAGCCCGGAGAACCGGCTATAGAGAAGAGCATTATCCTTGAACTGAAACTTCTTGCCGATGTAGGTCTTGTCGGTTTCCCGAATGCCGGCAAATCGACCCTGCTGTCATCCATCTCCGCTGCCCGTCCCAAGATTGCCGACTATCCTTTCACCACTATGGAGCCACAGTTGGGCATAGTATCCTATCGTGGCGACAGTTCTTTTGTGATGGCCGATATTCCAGGTATCATCGAAGGTGCGAGCGAGGGCAAGGGCCTTGGACTGCGTTTCCTGCGCCATATAGAGCGCAACGCCGTGCTTCTATTCATGGTGCCCGCTGACGCTGATGACATAAAGGTGCAATACGATATCCTTGTCGGCGAACTCGAACGGTTCAACCCCCAGCTGTCAGACAAGCCACGTGTGCTTGCCGTGTCAAAGAGCGATATGCTTGATGAGGAACTCATGGCTGAGATCGAGGCAACCCTGCCTGAAGGAGTGCCCCACATCTTCATTTCCGCAGTGACAGGCATGGGCCTCACGGAGTTGAAAGATATGCTCTGGCGCGAGATCACTGACGAACGCAACCGCATAGACACGGCACCGATCACTCATAGGCCGCTTGACGGGCATCACCGTGTGCGTGAGGAAGATGAATTCATCTTCGAAAACGTACCTGCTCCGGCTGATGACGAAGAGGAATTCATTGACGACGAGGATTTCGAGGGTGAGGATTACGGCTATGAGATGCTCGACGAAGATGACTATGATGTCTGATCTGTAAAACGTTGACTGAAACCTGTGGCCGGGCATAATGAATTAGGCAGATGGGGTGAGGTGATAGCGCGTGAGCTGCTTCTCACCCAAGGCTATGCCATATGTGGCGAGAACATTCGTATCAGCGGCGTGGAGATTGACTTCATCGCCACGAAAGACGATGTGATCTGCTTTGTCGAGGTGAAGACCCGGTCGACTGACTTTGTGGACCCGGTCGAAGCCATTGACCGGCGTAAGCGCAGCCGCCTTGTCAAAGCCGCTGATTCCTACATGCGCCAGTATGAGATTCCGCTTGAACCGCGTTTTGACATAGTCATCATCATCGGATCGCCGGAGTCATATACAATCGAGCATATACCTGACGCTTTTCTCCCCTCGCTCAACAACCGTTGAACAGGCTTTTTGAAACTTTTTTGTGTGTCTCCGCATTATCGCACTAAACCGGTTTGCAGAGGCACTATTTTTGTGTCAGGTTTTTTCATAGCAAGTATCCAGACACACTCTCAAAAAAGTCTTTATGGCGACAACGGTTTTAAAAGCACTATTTCACTGCATCAGACACAGTAAAAAGACAACGGCATCGGGTTCGGGCGCAATCTGCGGTCCCTGAGTCCGATACCGTTTGAAAATTCAGTAGATTGTATGGATTCAATATCTGTGCGGTCCGCTTTGTCAGGCTTCGACCTCGCGGCCTTTGAGCCACACGCGGCTTATGAGCGGAGTGGCGTAGGCATAGGGGAAGAAGTCGACCGATGACATCGGCTTTGTGAGATAGAAGCTGGCAATCTTGCCGGGGGCAATCGAGCCGTAGTCGCGGCTTTCGTTCATGGCGTAGGCTCCGTTGATGGTAGTGGCGTTTATAGCCTCAGCCGGAGTCATTTTCATTTTGATGCATCCGAGCGACATAACCATGCGCATGTTGCCTGATGGCGATGAGCCGGGATTGTAGTCTGAGGCGAGGGCAACGATGGCTCCGCTGTCAATGGCTTTGCGGGCCGGACCATAGGGCATTCCGAGGAAGAAAGAGGCTCCGGGGAGCATAGTGGCTACGGTCTGACCGGCGGCCAGAATTTCGATTTCCTCTTCTCCGATGCGTTCGAGGTGGTCGACAGACAGAGCCTTGTGGGCCACTCCGACCTGCACTCCGCCTGAGACAGCGAGCTCATTGGCATGGATCTTCGGGCGCAGGCCGTAGCGGGCTCCTGCTTCAAGAATGCGGTCGGTCTCTTCGACAGTGAAGAATCCGGTGTCGCAGAAAACATCTACGAAGTCTGCCAGACCTTCGGCTGCCACGGCGGGAATCATCTCCTTGCAGACAAGATCCACATACTCGCCCTGGCGTCCCGAATAGGCACGTCCTACGGCATGTGCGCCCAGAAACGTCGCCTTTACCTTCAGCGGTGTGCTTTCGGCTATGCGCTTTATGACGCGGAGCATTTTCATCTCGTCGGCGGTGGTCAGGCCGTAGCCGCTTTTGATTTCCACGCATCCGGTGCCCATTGCCATGATCTCGTGCACTCGCGTCATAGCCTGGCGGTAGAGTTCCTTTTCCGGAGTTTCATGAAGCAGATCAGCGGAGTTGAGTATGCCGCCTCCGCGTTTTGCGATCTCCTCGTAGCTCAGACCGTTGATCTTGTCAATAAACTCGCGTTCACGGCTGCCGGCATAGACTATATGGGTGTGGGAGTCGCAGAACGCCGGGAATATATATCCGCCCTTGGCGTCGATACACAGTTCTCCCGGTTCTGCCTCAGGACATGAATCCATTGAGCCGAAAGCGCTGAAGCGGTCTTTTTCGGTGCGGAGCCAGGCGTTTTCGATCAGACCGATAGTGCTCATCTCTTTTCCGCGGAGGAAAAGGGTGTCCCCGCCGTCACTGCCGACGAGGACTCCGATATTGGTGATCAGCATTGTGAGAATCAGGAATTGGTGCGTAGGAATTCAACGGAGGCAGCGATGTAGGGCGACATGACGGTGTCATTGTCAATGAACGGCACGACTTTGCGGTATGCCTTGTGCCAGGCTTCGAGTTCCGGCGATGACTTGAGCGGACGCCGCAGGTCAAGTGCCTGGGCTGCGTTGAAAAGTTCGATGGCAAGCACGCGTTCGGTGTTGTCGACCACACGGCAGAGTTTGGTTGCCGAGTTTCCGCCCATAGAGACGTGGTCTTCCTGCCCCTGCGAGGAGGGGATCGAGTCGCAGCTCGTGGGCCAGCAGTAGCCTTTTGACTGGTTGACAATCGAGGCTGCCGCATACTGCGGAATCATGAATCCGCTGTTGAGGCCGGGGTTGGCCACAAGGAATGGCGGCAGGTTGCGGGCTCCGGAGATCAGACGGTAGATGCGGCGTTCGGAGATGCTGCCGAGCTCGGCTATGGCAAGGGCGAGATAGTCCATCGGCAGGGCTATGGGTTCGCCGTGGAAATTTCCGGCAGAGACTATGATGTCTTCTTCAGGGAAGATAGTGGGATTGTCAGTCGGAGAGTTGATTTCTGTCTCGATCACGTTGCCTGCATAAGCGAGAGCGTCTTTGACTGCTCCGTGGACCTGAGGCATGCAGCGGAATGAATAGGGGTCCTGCACATGCTTTTTGGGCTGGCTGATGAGTTCGCTGCCTTCGAGATGGCTGCGTACGGCACGGGCGGTGGCAAGCTGGCCCGGATGAGGACGCACGGCGTTGACGGAATCGCCGAACGGTTCGATGCGGCCGTCAAATGCATCGAGTGACATTGCGCCGATTTTGTCAGCGAGCGCGCTCAGGCGGCGAGCGCGGAGGATGGCATGGACAGCGTGTGACGACATGAACTGGGTGCCGTTCAGAAGTGCGAGCCCCTCTTTGGACACGAGTCTTACCGGCTGCCATCCTTTTTCGGCAAGTACTTCGGCCGCCGGACGGATCTCACCTTTATATAATACTTCGCCGAGTCCGAGCAGAGGAAGGCACATGTTGGCAAGTGGCGCGAGGTCGCCTGAGGCTCCTAAGGAGCCGAGCTGATAGATGACCGGGAGGATATCGTCATTGAAGAAGTCGACAAGGCGCTGCACTGTTGACAGTTGTACGCCTGAATTGCCGAATGACAGAGACATGATCTTGGTGAGAAGCATGATCTTGACAATCTGCGGGTCGACTTTCTCGCCGCAGCCGCAGGCATGTGACTTTACCAGGTTTTCCTGTAGCTTTGAAAGGTCCTGGCTGTCAATGGATATGTTGCAGAGCGAGCCGAAACCGGTGGTGATGCCGTAGATTGGATGGTCGCATTCGCTGATTTTGTCATCGAGATATTGACGGCAGCGGGTTATGCGGCTTACGGCTTCGTCGCTGAGCGCTATTTTCAGTTTGTTTTCGATTATTTCGCCTACGCGCTGGATGGTGAGGCGTTCGGGGCTGATATAATGGATCATGGATGAGTAGTAGATTTGGGTGGGTGGAGATTTTTAGAGTTCACTGAATGCCTGGGCTATGAGGCTGTCATCTGCGATGTTGGGGAGGGTTACTTTCAGCAAGGGGGTGCGTTCCATTTCGCGCTTGATTGCCGAGATAGCACCTTTGTTTCGGGCCCAGCTGCGACGGGCTATGCCGTTGTTGACGTCCCATAGGAGCATTTCGTCAATGTGGCGGCGGGAGTCTTCCGAGCCATCGATCACCATGCCGAATCCTCCGTTGATCACTTCGCCCCAGCCTACACCGCCGCCGTTGTGGATCGAAACCCAGGTGGCTCCGCGGAATGAATCGCCGATGACGTTGTGGACTGCCATGTCGGCTGTGAACTGTGATCCGTCGTAGATATTGGATGTCTCGCGATAAGGAGAGTCGGTGCCTGACACGTCATGATGGTCGCGGCCAAGCACTATGGGGGCCGAGATTTCTCCGCGGGCTATCGCGTCATTGAACGCCTGGGCTATCTTGGTGCGGCCTTCAGAGTCGGCGTAGAGAATGCGGGCCTGTGAACCGACCACGAGTCTGTTTGGTCCGGCCTCGCGGATCCAGTGGATGTTGTCGCGGAGCTGGCCTTTGATCTCTTCAGGAGCATCTTTGAGTATCTCTTCGAGTACTTCGGCTGCAATGGCATCGCTCTTGGCGAGGTCTTCGGCTTTGCCTGATGTGCAGACCCAGCGGAATGGTCCGAAGCCATAGTCGAAGAAACTCGGCCCCATGATGTCCTGGACATATGAGGGGTAGCGGAAGGTGCCGTCGGCTTTCATGATGTCGGCGCCGGCGCGTGATGATTCAAGCAGGAAGGCGTTGCCGTAGTCGAAGAAATACATGCCGTTTTCCGTCAGACGGTTGATGGCTGCAACCTGCCTGCGCAATGATTCGCGGACTTTGGATTTGAATTCTTCAGGATTTTCAGCCATCATGGTTTTGGCTTCCTCGAAACTCAGACCTGCCGGGTAGTATCCGCCGGCCCAGGGATTGTGGAGAGAGGTCTGGTCGGAACCGAGGTCAACGCTGACTCCGTCAGCGGCGAGGCGTTCCCAGAGGTCTACCACATTGCCCTGATAGGCGAGCGATACGGCCTCGCGGTTTTTGCGGGCTTCGGCGGTGCGAGTCATGAGATCGTCAAGCGAGGTGTAGACTTCGTCCACCCAGCCCTGGCTGTGGCGGGTCTCTACGGCCTTGGGGTTGACTTCTGCTATGATACTGACAACTCCGGCAATGTTGCCGGCTTTTGGCTGTGCGCCTGACATGCCGCCGAGTCCGGCAGATACGAAAAGCATACCGCCGAGGTCATGCTCGCCTTCTTTGAGACGTTTGCGCCCGGCGTTGAGCACTGTGATGGTGGTGCCGTGGACAATGCCCTGAGGCCCGATGTACATGTAGGAGCCGGCTGTCATCTGGCCGTATTGCGATACGCCCATAGCGTTGAAGCGTTCCCAGTCATCGGGTTTGGAATAGTTGGGGATCACCATGCCGTTTGTGACGATCACGCGCGGAGCGTCGGGGTGGGAGGGGAAAAGACCGAGCGGATGGCCGGAATACATCACCAGTGTCTGCGAGTCGGTCATCTCCGAGAGATATTTCATAGTGAGCAGATACTGTGCCCAGTTCTGGAAAACGGCACCGTTGCCGCCGTAGGTGATCAGTTCGTGGGGATGCTGGGCCACCCGCGGATCGAGATTGTTCTGGATCATCATCATGATCGCGGCGGCCTGACGTGAACGGGCCGGATAATCTTCGATGGGGCGTGCATACATTTCATATGAAGGACGGAAGCGGTACATGTAGATGCGTCCGTAGGTCTCAAGTTCTCCGGCGAATTCGCGAGCCAGTTCGGCATGCAGATGTTCGGGGAAGTAGCGGAGGGCGTTTTTCACGGCCAGCCGCTTTTCAGCCGGCGTGAGTATGTCTTTGCGTCTGGGAGCGTGGTTGACGCTCGTATCATAGGGTTGTGCGGCAGGGAGGCTGTCGGGGATGCCGGCGCCTACGGCAGCACGAAATTCTTCTTTAGTCATGTTGCTGTATGGGGGGTATTGTTCGTGGTATTTTCTTTGCGGAGAGGCATCAGTCGGCCGAGAGCACATCATTGACAAGCTCAAGCACTCTTGCTTCAGCTTCCATTGATTTTGCCGCTATTTCGGCGGCGCGGGCGGTTAGACGGGCAGCTTCCTCGCGGTTTTTGAGCGAAGCGGCATTGATGCGGACATTGAGCTGTGCGCCGAGGACAGCCGAACGTGCGGCCAGTGCGCCTACACCGGCATCGCTGACAGATGCGGGATTGCCTGTGCGGGCCATTGATTCAAGAAGCGGGAATGTCTCGGCTGCGGCTTCCATAGTCGACAGCGGAATGCGGGTGGCATAGAGTGTGGCATCCTCGATTGCGGCTGCGCGGGCTGCTTTTTCCTCATCGGTAGACTTGGGCATCTTGAAGGCATCCATTATGCGGTTGAAAGCCTCTGTGTCTTCATTGACAAGATGCAGAAGCCGCTGCATCAGTTCCTGGCCTTTGTCAGCCTGATCGGAGAATTCTTTCCAGCGGTCGTCCCATCCGGCCTTGTGGCTTGAAAGGTTTGCCACCATAGTGCCGAGAGCAGCGGCGAGCGCGCCCATGTAGGCTGAAATGGAGCCTCCGCCGGGAGCGGGAGACTCTGATGCGGTTTCTTCGGCGAAGCCGGTGCATGTCAGATCAGTCAGCTTCTTTCCTTCGCCTTTGGGCGCGATGAGATATTCGATCACCTTTTCTTCAGGACGGAAGGGGCTGAGTTCGTCAAGGCCCATTGACTTGACGGCCATGCGTATGATCTCGCTTTCGGCAATGCCTGTGGAGCGCTGCTGCTTGTGGAGGAAGTAGCGTCCGGCTTCAATGAGAGTGCGTTTCGGGACGAGGCCCACGATTTCAGTGCCTGTCACTCGCAGACCGCGTTCGCCGGCTGCGCGGCAGACTTCGTCAAAGGCTATGTGGAGAGGAGTGGTCGATATGTCGGTGATGTTCATTGACACCTGGGCTATGCCGTATTCGTCAATGAACCATCCGATGGCTTTGGTGGCTTTCAGCGTTCCGGGCTGCATTATGGTATTGCCGTTTTCGTCTTTCAGCGGTTTGCCGTTTGGCTTGCCGCCTTCGCGAACCGGACGGCCTTTTTCACGGACATCGAATGCGATGGCGTTGGCGCGGCGGGTGGAGGTTGTGTTGAGGTTGAAGTTCACGGCTATGAGAAAGTCGCGGGCGCCGACGGTTGTGGCACCTGTGCGGGCCGCTTTTTCGTCAAACGGACGGTCGCCGAAATCCGGGCCTTTGCCGGGATGGTTCATCTTTTCAGGGAGTGCTTCATATTCGCCTGCGCGACACACTGCCAGATTGCGGCGTTCGGGAGTGAAGGCTGCGGCCTCATAGCAGTAGGTCGGTATTTCGAGTTCATCGGCTATGCGCTTGGCGAGTTTGCGTGAAAGCTCGGCGCATTCTTCGAGGCTTATGCCGGAAATGGGGATGAGGGGGCAGACATCGGTTGCACCCATGCGCGGATGTGCACCGTGGTGGTTGCGCATGTCGATCAGCTCGGCAGCGCGTCTGACGCCTCTGAATGCGGCTTCGACTACGGCTTCAGGCTCTCCTACGAAAGTGACTACCGTGCGGTTGGTGGCTTCTCCGGGATCTACATCGAGAAGGCTGATGCCTTTGACGCTTTCTATGGCATCGGTAATTGACTTGATGACGGTCTTGTCACGTCCCTCGCTGAAATTGGGGACACATTCGATAATTCGTGTTTCCATGGAAATGGTTAAGTATTTTGGTGGTTTTTAAGGTTGCAAGGAGGAGATGTGCAAATGTAGTGATTTAGTTAGAATATTCCATAGAATAATATCCCAAAATTCGGTGTCCGGACACTATGTTTTATTCTGTGTTTTCCGGAATTATCCGTTGATCAATCCGTTGAGGGGGAGTTCGCGGGTGCTTTTCACTTCATCAAGCACAAAGCAGCTGTTGAGCGAGCCTATGCAGTCGAGGTCACCGAGTATGCGCAGCAGAAAGTCCTGATAGGCATGCATGTTGCGTGTGTAGATTTTCAGCAGGAAATCATAATCACCTGAGATATTGTAGCATTCGGCAATTTCAGGGATGTTTTTGACGGCTTTCATTATGCGCAGTGCGTTTTCCTGGGTGTGCTGTTTCATCTTGAGGTAGCAGAATGCCACGAATCCGCAGTCGATTTTCTCCGCGTCGAGCACTGCTACGTAGCGTTTGATGTATCCGTCACGTTCGAGGCGTTTGACGCGTTCGAAGGTAGGGGTGGGTGAGAGATGTATGGCAGCTGCAAGCTCCTTGTTGGTGAGGCGGCAGTCATGCTGCAGACAGTCAAGTATGTGGAGATCTGTCTTGTCGAGTGATAGTGTCTGGCTCATAGTTGCAGTAATGGAAGTGGAAAAATATTCTGTTTGAAACGTGAAATTGTTGTGCTTGCAGGTATTTTTACCTTGTATCGCTTGCTAAATTAGATATATTTTCTGTATTTTGCAAATATGTTGGGAAAATATTTCAGGTAGCGTAAATTTGCGCAGTTGTTGGCGTTATTCAGCCGTTATGCGGCCATAGAAATTCGCATGATGGCATAGGCGTTCTGCAACACTGAATAGAATAATGAAAACAGAATACTTTACCTTGGCGGGCAGGCATTTGAAAAGTATGAGAATTTTGATGTTTTTTCAACGGGAACCGCTCATTGCGCATCCTTAATTTAGCATGTTATTTCAATTATTCCAATTTTACACTTAACATATCATTAAGCCTGAATTAATCGACATACTCGCACACATCGGTCGTCAGAGATCGTGAGACTCTCGTCGGTTACGGTCGTGTAAAACAAATGATCGGTTCCCTTTTTTTGCTGTCTCAGCATATTTTCAGACTGCTTCAGGCAGTTGCTTAAAGATAGCTCAGGAACTCCCGTTCGTCAGAGGGATGTGAGCCGGCGATTTTTTGACGCATACGTCGGCGGGTAGTATAAAGAGTGTTGCGGTTTAGATCGAAGAACATCAGTATTACCGGAACTGGTAGTCTCAGGGAAGAGCAAATGAAAATCTGATACTCTTTGTCGGAAAGTCCAGGCATCTGTCTGCGAAAGCGGTTTATTATGCAATTGTTTTCACTGTCAGCCAGATATTCCAGGAAAGTCTGAAAATCCGGATTATTTACGAAATTTTTGATTTCTTGTTCCACATTATGAGCGGTTTTGCTTTTTATGGATTCTTTTTGGTTTGATTCATAGTAAGTCTCGCATAGCAAACGTATTGTGTCAAGATGCTTCCGAGAAATCGAAAACCGTGGCTCATTTCCATCTGATGCTGTTGTCCGGACGTGAACGTCCTCGGATTTAGCACTGTCGTGATTCCGATCGTTTAAGATCGATTCCAGTTCTTCAGCGAGAGCTATGATCTGCTCGTCTTTCTGTTTCTGAATTTTCCGGCTATGGCTCACGAACGCTGCTGCCCCGATGCCGCCGGTGATGATAAGGATTATCAGAATTGTCAGTTTGATCAGATCATTCTGATAGCTGAGTTCCATGACATCAATATCGTTTCTGCTAAATTCGACAGCAGAGCTACAAACTTTCTGACGTGTTATTTCGTCAAGAACCGAATCAGTTTCAGCAAAAGCTTTCTTCAATTGCAGATATGCCTCTTTGGTGTTGCCGGTCTCAAATAGAATCTCAAACGGAATCTCGGCATGTATGCCATATTTTATTTTGGCGGAATCTATAAGCCTGACGGCAGTCTCGTGTCTGCCTGACTGCCACAAGGCATCAATGTATGACCGGTATTGCTGCGGAGTTGCTTTGTTGGGGGATAATTCCATGTATCGGTAGTAACAGTCAGCCGCTTTCGAGAAGTTTTTTAATTTTAAGTGGCTGTCGGCCATCAGACCATGTGCCTGCCGGATAGAAGCCGTGTCTTTTTGGCGGGTAGCATCTGAGAGCACTTCGGTCAATAGTGTCAATGACTCTGCGCAGCGTCCGGCATTGTTAAGTGAGTTTGCCAGTTTTAAAGTCTGGAGTTGAAGACTGACAGTGTCTCCGCTCGTTCTGAATGCCTGACAGGCAAGACTGTCATATGCCGCAGCTTCAGAAAATGCAGACATTTTGTTGTATATTCGGGCTATCTCTGATTGGGCCCGTCCAAGCCATAGATACTGATTCTGAGATTCAGCCAGTTGTCCGGCTTTGATGAGGTCGGTGATTGCATCGGAATATTTGCGCGCGTTTGCGTTGATTATTCCTGAATAGTAGTGACCCAACATCCTTTGAATTGGATTGGATGACTTGTTGGCGTCATAAAAGTCTACCGCAAAGCTTATCAGAGAGTCTGAATTTTCATTAATATGGTTATAGTGTTTTGCTTGAGTAAGATATAGTGCGTATTGAGCCTGCAGATATTCGGATTTTATGTCTGAAGGATTGATCGATAGAAGGATATTCAGCGAGGAATCAGGCTGCTCGTCCATAAGCATACAGGCGCTATCAAGGCTTTTGGCGGTTTCTCTGTCCAAAAGATCTAATTTGAGAAGGGTTGTTGACAATATTGTAAATACTATGATTATAAGCAGTATTTTTTTCATTAAAGAAATGTTTAGATTGTAGAACGCAAAGGTATCCCAAAGGATGAACTGCTACAAATTTATAATATAATACGGAGGATTCCAAATTGTTTCAATTCAGCGACAGGTTCGTTTGTCGATTTTGTATCGGTCTTGAATAGGCTTTCATGATTGTATTGTATCCGTCGTGTTTATTTGGATTGTGTATGGATTTTTTAACTTAATCGTATCTTTATGTTAAATCGTTCGGTTGTTTAGAGACTTACGTAGGCGATAATAGGACATGGTCTGATCTGGTGAACAAAAAACATAAATTGTTCGCGTGTCTAATGGGTTGATAAACAGTGTGTATTCGTTCGATGAACAATGTGAGGTATGTGCTTGCGTGTTACACAAAACGGACCTAATTTTGCCGGTGAAAAGTAAATTCAAACCAAAACTACTATAAAATTTAAAATAATGTTGTCTATGATTGTGCATTACCTTTCATCACCGGCGACAGTCAACAAAATATCGTTCGCATTAGGATGGGTTTTGATTATAACTATGTCTTCCTGGCCCAGCTCACTGGCTATACAGATAACTATGGCGATATTATTCATTCTGTTCGTTATCTCTATGGTTTTGTGTATGGTCACACACGGCAAACTCTTCTTTTTAAACAATGATATCAGTCGGAATAAACTTGTGGATAGTTCGCTGTGGGTGGCGTGGATTTTGGCGTTTGCATTTGCCGGATTTTCGAGCCCGCTGGTTAAGGAGGCGATCTGCAATGCGGCGACTGTGATTCTTGTGGTTGGATTGATTTTCTATCCGTCAGCAGGCAGCACCAAAAATACAGAAGCGGATTGATCCATCCGACAATCCTTCTCATAAGTAACTCTTCAAAATTAAACGATATAATGTACATTAGTATCTCCTATGGAGGATCTTTTATACTCTCTGTGGTTTTATCCCGGTCAGAATCAAGTTCTTCATCGGTCGTTTATGTCTATAAACTCCCTCTAAATTAATTTTTCAGAGTTACTTATAAATTTACCCCCCCCTCTTAAAAACGAGACTTCCTTGCCGATTTTGAAAAATGGCAGGGAAGTTGCGTTGTTTAATCAAATTTCTGTGTAACTTTCCTCTAAAACGTATTCTGTGATTTCTCCAACAAGCTGACCGAAAATAGGCGATATTGACCATATATTATAACCTATTGACGTGACAATGCAGCCTATGGTGGTATCACCGCAGGTTTAGA
>Ga0209064_1000820_pt1 | contig 62590 bp, 71 predicted proteins | sample Inofromicrocosms_FD_187498 | JGI IMG/M metagenome (GOLD analysis project Ga0209064, IMG submission 187498) | Mouse cecum microbial communities from Vienna, Austria - Inoculum for glucosamine and mucus D2O microcosms (SPAdes) (version 2) | ecosystem: Host-associated > Mammals > Digestive system >...
GTGCCCACATTACAGAAAGCGTTGGTGCTGGTGTAATAGGGGGAACGCAACCACCACCACACCGCAGTGCTGTTCGCACTGTGATTATAAGCTACTTTAGCGTTTCCGTTCTTATAGTAGTCATACTGGAGCTGATAGTTCCGCTCTGCTGAGTTTGCGTAATTTCTGGTTCCAAAAACCTCGAACTCAGACAAAAGGAATAGGTAATCCGTTGTCGCAGTCACATAGCTTGCTGTGTTAGAACCGCCGCCAGTATTATCGGTATACTTCGTCACTGACTTCATAACCGCTCTCAAATCGGAGGGGAGCGCCGCCATCAGACTGTTTGCCAAGGGACTGGCCGGCGTACTGCTGTTGCCCAACAGTGTCTTGCGCATTACGCTGTTGTTCCATCCTCCACTGTTGGTACGGGAGGTATTCATGTGGAAATAGCCAGCGGAAGTTTGCTCGTTGTTGTATTTGCTGTCGCAAAGTGCCACATCTTTCCCACTAATTTTTCCGATTTGGAAGTGGATACGATTTGTTCCCTCTTTGCTGCTATTATGATCAAAGCCCAAAATAAAAACATCAACAGAAAGATTAGAGAAAGTGTAATTCCCTGCCTTACCATTTAGTTTAATGTTCTTCGTATCGCCCACGCTCCAATAGCTTGCCGCCAAGCCAGCGTCAGAAACTTGCTTGATTTGTGCCCACGTATAAGAGTTTAAGGCACTACCCTTAGCTGGCATAAACTGAGCGGTCACAGCTACTGTCTTGTCAGCAGGAGCATTGTGGTTAGTGCCCGCTGCCACCTTAATGGTGATTGTTGCATTGCCCGTCTTCTGGTTTACATGGCTAATCGTCACTTCGTTACTAGACACACTCACCGTAGCCACGCTGGTGTCGCTGGAACTGGCCGTAATAGCGCCGTCACCAGCACGGGTGACAGTTACCTTACCTGTCAACGCAGAAGCGCTCAGCGTTACCGCAGCAGTGCTCAGGCTTAGGCTTCCTGCCGCCTTTCCAATACTCCAACTCACGGTCTTAGCCGTAGTAGTGCCATCAGACCACATATAGTCTTCTGTCGGTGTAAAGGTAGCATTGTAGCTTCCAGCATTGATGCCAGAGGTCACACCGCCAAGCGTAAGCTGTGCAGTGTTATGATTGCTCCACACCGGAGACTGAGAGTTGGTATTGTAGGTCAGACTTCCGCTCTGACTGGGTGTGGTTGAAATTGCGATTCTATTTGCAACACCAGTCTTGCGGTTAGCAGCGTTGGTGTTAGCTTTGCCGTCCGTAGACATGGGGAACAGGGAGACATAGTAAGTCGTTCCATTCTTCAATCCCGTTGCCACCAATGGGGTGCTTGAGTAACCGTTGCGGGTCGTGCTGGTATGGGTATATGCGGTGTTAGGATCGGTCGGAGAAGTAGCATAACTCCCCTCTTTAACAACCACAATCGTAGATGCCCAAGTTGCACGAGTAACGCCATCAGTAATAACAGCAGCGGCAGGATCAGTCCACTTGATAGACAGTTTTCCATTGCCCGCTGCCGCCAATGTGATGCCAGACACATCGCCAACTGCTACAGGATTAGGCGTTGCGCTAAACTCATCAGCCGCGCTGTCCGTATATGCGTTTGAGGTTGTGTACGGGAAAAACTTGTAGAAATACTCTACGCCGTCTGTCAGACCGCTATCACAAAAATAGCTGTTCTGATAAGCGTTCCGGGTTTTGCTGTCCAGCACCACCGTACCGTCACGACGGCTTACCGGAGCACTGCCCGCCTTACGCACAAGCAGGGTACCGCCCCATGCCGCCAGGGTAGACCCGGCCACAACCAAGTCGTCAGGGTCTTGCCACTTCACATAGACCTTGCCAGCAGCGGCCAGGGTCTGGATGTTTGTCACAGCGGCAAGCACTAACCCACCGCCCCCGCTTCCGCCACCGGAGCCGAAAAAGGAAATAATAGGCATTTTGATACCTCCATTTGTTTGTCGTTCTAATTTATCTTCAATCCAAAAGGACGATTGTTACCGGAATGTCAATATCGGGCATTTCGCCGTCTGCCGCAACATACAGCTTCCCATTCTCTTGCCCGACCAAGCACAGCTGTGCCTCCCGCGCCATTTGCCGCTCCTCAAAAGTAGCGGATTGTGCCACGCCGATCTTGCCGTTCTGCTCTGCACCAAGACCTTCCACTTCCAGCTCGTAGGTATACGGCGCGTCAATGCCCGCCCAGCCGGACGCCAAAAGTGTGGTGGTGACGCTTTCACTGTGCTTGGCTTTCGTTTCAAGTGTCTCATCAACGTTCTCACGCCAGACCTTGAACTTAGTTTTGCCTGGTGTTACACTCATCGTCACCCCTCCTCATTTCACTCAAACAGGATAAGGGTGATCGGGATATCTCGTGTGGGTTTATCGCCGCCCCTCGTGATGGTAAAGCTGCCATCAGCCTGACCGCTGACGTACATATCAGCGTTTGCCGCCGCCTCACGCTCGGCCTGAGAGATGCCCTGAGAAAGACCGACAACGCCATTCTGGTTAGCCATCAATCCTTCAACGGGCACAACGTACTGAACATTATCGCCCCAGCCCGCAACGGTCAATGTCACATCAACTGTACGGCTTACCTCTCCAGAAACTCCTGATAGATCATCCAGCCTATCGGACAAAGCACCAATTTGTCCTGCCTGCTCTTCAATCGCGTCAGCAGCAGTTTGAGCAACTTGACCAATCAAGAGGCTTTCCCTCAGTCCAAGCTGCTTCAAATGCTCCAGATATGTTACTTTATTTACCGCCATAGGTTTCACCTCCATCCGTTCAATACGACAAAGGAGGGACGGCCTGAACCGTCCCTCCTACATCTGTTATCTGAGATTAAGCGCCGACCTCTGGCGCGTCAGCGGCACCAAAGATTTCATCCAGCATTGCCTTGACCTCAGTATCGGTGGCAATCTCCACCACAGTCACATCGGCACCATCCACACTGATTGCGCCTGCGGTGGCGCTTGCTTCAACCTTGGAGAAATCGGTAGCAGACTTGCCGCTGTCGGTCAAATTGCCATTAACGTCCAGGCCAGCAAAGTTGCCAGCGGTAGCGCTGCCGACCTTATCAGCCTTGCCGGTGATGTTAACTACATCGGACTTCGGCACATACAGGCCGTCAGCTTTCTTCACCAAGGCATTGTCGTCCTCAGCAGAGACATTCACATTCACGCTGATTTCGTACCCGCTCACAGTCACGGTAGCAGTGCCATCACCAGCCTTGGCAGTATAGGTGTCCACCAAAACGGCCATATTCAGGAAGGAGTAGGTAATCGCGTCGCTCTCACCCTTGACGGCCAAAACCATGACAGGCTTGCCCTCCAGATTGGGGTCGGTTGCGTCGGCATAAGTGTCCGCATCAAAAGCGAACTCACTCACAAACTGAGTCTTGGTCTGATCCAGGAACAGCTCGGCGGGGAAATCAAAGCTGAACGCAGGAGTGCCACTCTTGTCCTCGCTGGAATACAGCTTGACAGTGTTGCCCACTACTTCGCCGGACTTAAATGCCATTGCAAGACCAGCGACCTCATCCTTGGTAGCGAAGTTGTCGTTGATCGTGGTTGCCAGAGCCTTCAGATCCTGCAGCCTGGTCAACTTCTTCACATCGTAACTCATAATCTTTTCCTCCTCGTTTTGTCGTTGTTGGTTTGTACTTCCTATCAGTTTACGGTCAATGACCGAAAACTTCCTTCAACATTTCTGCCACCTCTGCATCGGTGACAACCTGCTCTTCTTCTACGGGGGTGTCGCCACTTTGTTTCCCGAAGACCTCTCCAAGCATCTCGCCGACTTCATCATCTGTTGTTACGTCAGACGAGTCAACTCCACCACCACTTAGAACAACAGGGTCTGGCACCTTGCCGGGTTCTTTCTCGACCGTGAACGAAAGAACCTTTTTATCGTCGATATGAGGCACGTATACAGCGCCATCAGCACCAACAATTCTGCCAAGATTTTTCACTCGCCCATTATCCAAGGCGATGACCAGCTCACCATTATCGTTGATTTCTAAGGATGCAATTCCAACACCATCCTTACCACCAGAGCCGCCTGATCCACCACCTGCAAGAAGTAGGGCGTCCCTCAAACTCAAATCTGCCATCGTTACGCCTCCTTCCTCAGAACATATAGTAGATGTTGACGTTTACTGTTTCCAAAAACTCCAATGACGTAATATCAATCTGGTTCATGCCCAGTTCAAAAACGCCAGTAAACAGCGGGATCTCCTTCCCATTGATTTTGATTACCGTCCCTGCCGGAGCAGAGATGCCAAACTTTTTCAGCACCAAATCACCAAAGTTCAAAATGCTGTTGGGGTTATCCTTGATTTCCTTTTGTTTGAAGATATCCAGCATATTGACATTTGGCGTAACCGTGCCATTAAAACTTCCCAGATGCGCTTGTGACATGATTTACCTCCTTCCCGCTGTCACGTGAGCCAGATATAATCCAGCTCTTCCAATGTATCGTCGTCCATTTCTTCCAGCGCCATATCGTCTGTCTCTTCCAGTAGCCGGTAGCGTTTCAAGTCTGCCGCTGACTCCGTGCTGATTACAACACCACTCCCCTCCGGCTTCATTACTTTGACTGGGGTGCCAGTGGCCTCCGTATCCAACACAATGCCACTCTCTACACGGATTGCCTTAGTCGTAGCGGCAGAAGCCTTAGTGCCCAGTATAATGCCGCTCTCTGCACCATACAGCACCTTGATCAGCGTGCCAGCCGCCTCCGTGTCCAACACAATGCCGTTGTCGATATCGAGACAAACGAGATAGCAAAGATTTTTCAGCTCGGCGGTTAGCAGAATGCCGTTATCGACTGTAAAACGATTGAGGCGCTTTGTATCCAGCGGAGCCGCATCAAGAACGAAGCCGCTCTCTCCATTGAAGAAGCTGTGCTTGCTCATGGAGGGGCTGTTGCTCTTGATGACAAAGCCACTCTCCATACGTCCCAGTGAATGAGAGAGAATAGCGTCAGCCTCAGAGCTAAAGATGATGGAGCTTTCACCCTTGGTCATCTTTTGAAGTGTGCCCCGCATAGGTGCGGCAGAGATGACAATACCGCCCTGAATAGGCCGAGCCAGAATACGCGGCACAAACTCAGCCTCAGATTGCAACATAAACCCGGACTGGATGTCGGCAAGGTGACTTACCTTCAAAGTCCCATCCACACTGCTATTGATGATAAACCCAGACTCCCCGCGCCCCAAAGAACGACTAATCTGAATGTCGAGCAAACTGGACTTCAGCTCAATGCCACTGCTTGCACGCAGAAAACCCTCTGCAAACAAGCGGGCCGGTTCCTCCAATAGGACGATGCCGCTTGGTTCAGGAATAATCTTGTAAAGCGCCTCAATATCCACGTGGGAATCGAGCACCAACCCGGACTGGATAGCCTCGTGGACGAGCTTGAACGTCCCCTCCACTTCTGAGGCAAGCACCAGCCCAGGTTGGGCACTGAACGTCTTTTGCAGTGTGTACCCGTCAACGGCGCTGTCAATGATGAAGCCATCAATAACAGTAAGACCGCTGTAATACGGCAGGGAGTAGATAAGCACTTTGCACTCTGTCAATCGGGTCGGTAGGCGAATATCAAACTCCTTCATGCCGTGTCACCTGCCCATCAGGTGCTGGTAGGATTCAACGCACTGAGTTTCAGATATGCGGCCTTGATGGTCATGATAGTGTCCCGCTCCACCGAACGCGGTGTAGACAGGTCGCCAAAGACCAACAGGTTGCCCGCGCCAACCGTGGCAGAGTCAAAGATAACGTAGCTGGTCACGATGCCCCAGTCAGACGTGCTCTCCGGCCAGCTGATATCCGCATTGTTGGTGATGACACCATCAGTGGGCGCACTCAAATTGGTCAGCTTGATCCGCTGATAAGAACCGGACACGGGCGGCTCGTTGACATTGGAGCCGTTGATATTGGGCGTGGTAGTGCTCAAACCGATGTAATACTCGGTGGGGATGGCTGGCGTAGTCTGAGACTGAAACACGTTACCGGCAACCAGGTTGAGAAAATACTTTGTATTCATTCTATTCACTCCTTTTTGTATTTGGGCATAAAAAATCCAGAGCTATCTACTCTGGATTCTCACGAAATAAAGCCCTTATTGATGTTGTTGTTAATATGGAAAAGCCCCTGCCCTGGAATCTCAGCAAGACCAGTGACATCTTTCAAAGCAATTTGATAGATGTACTTTCCCCGCAATTCCAGTGTATCCGAAGGTTCCAGCACAACAGCCAGGATATTGCAAATTCCTTCGTCATCGTCTGTGCCAGCCCGGATCTCCATAGCCTTGGAAATTAGAGGCGAACCATACTTATTCACGTAGCTGATTAGAGAAAAGTTGGCGGTGCAGGAAGAAAGTTCTGTTGGATTGCCATTCTGTTCATGGTAGCAGTGAAACACAAGCTCCTGCGTTGACCCACCCACAAATTCAAGTTCAGGCAACGTGAACGGATTATGAATGTTCATAGCCACCCTCCTTGTTATTTTGCGTTGACCTGCTTCTTAACCGCATTTTTCTCCTTTTCCTCTTCTTCAGCCTTTGCTTTCTCCTCGGTCTGAATCTCGATCTGCAAATCATTCACCATCTGCCGCAACTCAATAAGTACCCCACCCATGGCAATAGCATTATCACCACTAACCAGGATTTGCGCCAGGGTATTGTGGATATTTGCGATCTTCTGAGTAAGTTCCAATTTAGACATGATTTGTCCTCCTAACAATTTCATAGATTGAATAGTAACCTCCAACATCTTAACGAACTATCCGTTTATCTGATAGAATTTAGTGCATCTTGTAATCTCAGGAAAAAATCTGCTGTTATCACGTCTCCTCGATATACTCTACTAGGAACACCCCACGCAGACCTAATCGAACCAATTGCATCAACAGCTTCATTAACAACGTTTGCAGCAATATCATCGCCACTACGAACATATGAGAATCTATAATATGACAATCCATCATAGTCTCGAAACTCATTTATTTTGTCACAAAATGCGTTCCATTCAGAAGCAGAAATCTGAATAAACCCACCGGAATAAATACTGCTCCACCAATTCCAATTAGAAGGTCTTATCGGAGTAGGCGGGTCAGGCGGTGTGGGACCACCACCCCCACCACCGCCTCCACCATCGCCAGTAATGACCGTTGGTGCAGACCCCCAGTGCCAATAGGTAGAGCTTCCGCTAACTTCTCCAGCATTGAATTTGTAACTCTCGTTTGGCCCCAAATCAATAGTAGCGGTTATTCTACCATTTTGTGGACAATAATAATCTTGCTGAAATACACGGCTAGATGGATCATCTGCATATCGTACAAATATGCGATAATATACTCCCCATGTACCACCCGTAATTCTAATGGTCAATGTTGGGTCATCGAAAGAATAACTATAATTTGCCATACATATTCTCCTATGCAAATGTAGCTGTAATTCCGGTAATTCGACTCCAGTTGACAAATTCCAATGTGCCACCATTACCTCGAATAGCAGTTTGTGGGCCAAATCCATAACCATCAAGATAATCTATTTGCAATATATTACCATAATATCTATTAGACAAAACAAACCCACCACCTGTTCCAGATCCAACCTCTGCAATAAATTGATTACCAACAAAAGTTCCGGCAACCACAATATTTCCAGAAAGTGTTGGAGCGGTCACTGTTGTACCATCAATAAATGTTCCACTATAATAATTCCCATTTGCAAGTTGCCTTACTAAATCCTTAGCACTTTCGGTGGCGGTAGAAATTGCACCGCTTGCAGATTCTTGAGCGGTTCTAGCTAATGCGGCAGCAGCGTCAGCAGCTCGTCTTGCAGTGTCAGCAGCATCAATAGCATTATTAGCCGTATTTTGGGCATTTACTGCTATATTATATCCTGGGGCTTGTGTTGAATTAACATTCGTGACAGTCCCCCAATTTATAGAACTCCCCGATCCCATAGTAACCTTTCCGTTGATAGTAACTGTGCCATTTTCTGCAACTTGAAATGTTACATTGTTAGATCTATCACGAATTGTAATTCCATACAGGTCAAGATAATCATCCTTAAATTGACCAGAAGAGTTCATCATATCTCTTCCTGATGAATCCAAAAACTTTTTGGCTTGAACTGTACCCTTGAATGTACCACTTGCTGCACTTATATCACCGCTAAAAGTACCTGTTGCCGCCTTGAGTTCTCCACTAAATGAACCACTAGTAGCAGTTACCTTCCCTGTAAACTCACCAGCTGTGGCATACACATTTCCATTAGAATCCACATAGAAATTATAGCCCTTAGCTTTACTTGTATTGCGTCCAATCCCAAGATTGCCGTTGGTATCAACATGAAAATACGCATTATCAGAGGAAGAAGACTTTCCAATGGTAATTTCTCCGCCATTGATTGTCATACCGCTCAACGTGCCAGCAGCAATATTGTTTGCAACTATTCCATCGTGCCCAATAGCAGTTGTCCAATTAGTCCAGTTCTTCCCAGGATCGGAAGTTTTTCTTCCACTACCAAATAAAATGCCATTTTCATTCATCCAAATAGCCTTTGTAGAGTTGGCTTTTGTTGTCCCATTTAGCAACCACATACCATCTGAATCAAACAACACATTACCGCCGCCGCTCTTCATCTGTGCTTGCTGTGCGCTAATAACACCTTTAAGATCTGTAGCATTCAAAGTAATACCACTTGAGGTCTTTGTGGTAACTGAATCAAAATCATTACGCATAGAGGAAACATCAGAAGAAACAGATCCAATGCTACTGTTGATGCCGTCCAACGTCTCACCCAAGTTTTTGCCGTTGTTGATATAGAATTTCAAGGCGTTGACATAAACGCCACTGTCGTCCACTGTGAAAAAGCCACCTTGGGTTTGAATATAGAGACTGCTACCCAACAGAAGCGTCCCCGCAATCAACTCAGCGTTCATGCCCCACAAGTCCATCTTGTGTTCCTTAGAGTAGAACTTACCGATTGCCAGCTTCGCCGTTTTCCAGTTGTCATCCGACATAGCGATCATACCGTTGACGATCCGCAGTTGAATATTGTCGTTTGAGCTGGATACATGGATACCTGCACTGTCAATTATAACGCTCTGGTTTGACGCTGCCTTAATGGTCTGTACCGCCGTATCCAGCATATTTTTCATATACAAGTCCACGTCGGTCATCTTATCTGCAGTACGGTCATAGAGGTATTTATTGGCATTAAAGCGGCTTGTGGTCTTTGTAGAGTTTCTAATCTCATCGTTAAGATATTCAAGCTCATCCTGGCGTTGATAACGGTTAGAGAAAATCAGGCTGAATTTACTGATATCATCAAAATTCAACTTCACACCAATTACTTTTGGACAGATCAGCCCTTCGCTCCCCAACTGTAAATATACACCCTTACCCAGTTCTAGCTTGTTTTTGAACGGCTCGAACTTCTCTTGGTAGAGGAAGTTTGACGTTTCAATATCAAACTCGTAGATAGGCCATGCGTAGTCGTGCAACACCTCAGTACCAAAGTCATACAATTCCAGCTCCACAGCATACATCTGATATTCGTTGGTTGCAATTGTGAAGTATGCGTCCGCTTTTGATGTGCGGAAATTTAACTGGGTGCCCAAATACTGCGTAATAGAGTTCTCTGTCACAGCTGTGATATTGCTGGAAATACCAGAAAGAGAACCACTCATGGTAATCATACCTTTGCTGAAATCGTGCCCGTTAAAGCTGGTTGCACCAAGATAGGCAGTCAGAGTATAGGCATTACCACTCTTCACATCTATAGTGCCTCGCACAATCTCCGCTTTGAAGCTCGGAGAAGCAAGAGACAGTGTTCCACCGGAGAGGGTATATACCGTCCGGCTAAACTCTGGCAGTGACACCCTGGAAATTTCACTGTTGGCAACGGAAACTAATCCAGAGACAGTTACAGCAGTCGCGGTGTTGGACGTATCCATCTCGGATGCTACAAACGTCTCCTCGGTCAACTCTCCCTCAATTAGAAAAGGGGTTAGAGTCAATTGCTCCGCTTCAGTAAAATACCCCTTAACAGAAAGGGCACTAGATACAGCTGCGATTTTAGCAGTGTAGCTTTTGACCTCAGCTTCAATATTGGCGTTCTCCGTCTCCTTGGCTTTAATTTCCTTATTCTTCGCCTCGATTTGAGCATAGATAGTATCCAGCTGTGTCTGTTTATCAGCTCTGCCACTATCAGTCTTTTCCAAAGAGTACTCTTTGGTCAAAACCATCTGCTGGGCGGTCAGTGTTTTCAGTTCACCATTTAATTCGCTCAGTGCTGCCTGAGCCGCCACCTTACGCGATGTTGCTGTTGACCGCAAAGAAATGAGGCCGGTATAATAAGGCTGTTGTGCTTGCACGTCAGCCCGCCAACGACGCACCTTTGTTGAAAGCATTTCAGTACTACCAGCAGGTACTATATCCAAATCGCCATTATTCAAGAAGAAACTCAAATCCACGATATAATCACCGTTGATTGGATTCACATCCCGAATGGTCAAGCCGTTTCCTCCATAGAGATGAAGTAGCGTCGCCATGTTCTCATTGTCTTCCGTTACTTTAATACTCTGCGTCAAATTCTCGTAATCCAAATAAATGGGTAACGTACCAGTATCGTCACCAGCGTCATAGGCGTTGATGGTTTTGTTGTACACATCAAACACAATAGCACAACGGTACTTTTCCATAGCCTCACCATAACAGAAGGAAAGAGCACTATTATCATACTGGTCGAATGTCCGATAACAGTTCATGAGTCTAGGAGCCACATAACCCACACTCCAGTTGGGGTCAAGTTCCACAATACGTCCCAGAATAGTCTCTTCTGAAAACATAGGATTCCAGAAGCAATAGGTTCCCTCGTCCAGATAGAGCGTTTTCTTTTGGAATGCGTACTCCAAAGAGTAACCCTTAACCCGCTTGATTTCCTTTATGCCATCTCCACTTTTCTCTGGGTTAGTGATCATATATACGCCAAACTCTTCTGTATAGATAACCTTATAACCGGTAAGCGAAGCATACAACGGATTGATAAGTCCGTTGACCATAAATGGCACCTCAAATTCGATGGTGCTCAAATCAGAGTAGTTGATTTCAAAATTCAACCCTTGAACAAAGGGCACCGGCCCCAGCTCTTTCCCAGCCAAGGTCTGCAAACGAAGCATGGGAGTCTCCCGCTTCGCACCGTTGATCTTTTTGAAATTTAGGTACATCTCCCACGCCTCCTTTATGCACCCACGTTGTACAGATACCTTCCACTAATTTTAACACTACCATTCCCCTCAAACACCAACTCATTGTCACCAGATGTCAACTCAAAGAATTGAAAGTTAAAATACTCATACAGGTCGTATTCATTATTCCCATCTCGCAAAATACCGTTTTCATTGTCCGCAATGATGGTGACACCTCCCGCCGGCAGTCCCGTGAATTTCATCACAGTGCCAGTGGTTTTGTTTGTGATAGAGAAATTGCGCGTACCGGATGCCAATTTAATCGTCAGATCTGGCTTCAAATGTTCTCGGATGGTACTGTCATTATAAAACACTGTTTTCAAGCTGCCATTGACGCTTAGTGTCTTTTCCCAAGGATAGCTATATCCATAGGCACAATCACAAACAACTGTAGCCTCAAAGGAATTGGGAAACCATCGGATACTAATAGGGTTAAGATCCTTAATAAGGCACCTGAATTGAATGTGTTCCATATCCGGCTGGTCAATGGTAAGCCACTGATATTCCTGATAACCCGTCAGCCAATTTGACACCTCTTGGAATTGATATCTGTCCAAATAGTGATCGCTACCAAAAATCAGCTTGAAAGTCAACGGATTATCGTGATACCGTACACCAAAGTGCAGCGGCGTCACCCGGTTCGGAAGTCTTGTCTCTACAATGTTTGCCACGTTGCCAAACGGGTTATCAGTATGCGACTTATTTCCGAGATCTGCCATAAACATTCCGAACATTGAAGCCGGCTCTCCGGCAAAAGTAAACTCATATGTTTTGTACACCACTACACCTCCCTCGTATCAAGAGGGGAGGACAAAATGTCCTCCCCTCAAACTCATGGCTTTCTGATCTGCCGTGCAATTTCGTTAAGCATATCACGACTGATCTTTTGATGCGATTCTACCGATTTCTCAGAGACACAGGTAATCGTCTCGGTGATATGGAACACAGGCTGGTTGTTGTTGGTCGTGACATTACTTACTGAGTTGTCTTTTGCCAAAGCACCACCTGACCATAGGCTGTCCATAGTAATGGGCATAACTGACTTGCTGAAAGCATCAGTCATAGCTTCAAGGCTGTCAATCCGCGCAGCAAGACCGTCCTGCTGTTCACTCGTTAGGATCAGCTCACCGTTTTCAGTCTTTACATACCGTTCGTTCGGTTTCAAAGGCTTTTCACCCACAAATCCACCTGTGTGATAGCAACTGTAAAGCAGCTTGCCAACATTAGACGGATTGAGCAGATCGTTGTCAATGTACCACGTTCCGGTTGGCTCATCACGGTGTGCCATAATACCATAGGAGGCAAGAGTTGCCCCTAGCCGCAATGCTTGATCCGATAACTGTTTCTGTGTCGCCTTGTCTACTGTATGCCACTGGGTACTTAGTGCCCGCATCTGAGACACAACATCGCTGACAGCTTTACGCTTAGCCTGTCTCATATCGTCATCGCTGTACGATGGATTGGAATCCACTTTACCGACAACATTAGGCGTATCATCGACAATTCCATTAGCACCAACACCAGAACTAGAAGTTTTGGTGCTTAGGTTGGAGATTTGCGTTGTCAACGACTGAATTTGAGCAGTAATATTGGTAATATCGCTCTCAATACCATTCATAATTGCTGTCACAAAATCACCATACCGAGATGCTGCCTCTTGAGCCGCTTCCCATGCCGCTGTAATCTCGCTGTTCAGATTGCTACCATACTCATAGTTCCAGTCCAACAATTCCTGATAGAGCGTGCTCCAATTCTCCTTGATGTACTTGATCGCCATATCATAGAGCTTCTGCGTAGAAGAAATACTTTCTTTCAGCTTCTCAATTTCGTCATCCTTCTCTTGTTCGTAGGCGTCATATTGTTTATCAAGAGCTTCTTCAGTCACGTCCATGGCGTGATCGGCCTGGAAGTCAGCCAAGTCCTTTTGCAGCTCAGCCAGCTCTTCCTCCAACGCCATCTTCTCAGCCTGAGCCTTGCGACTGTCATCCAAACTGAGTGCGTCAATTTTGGACTGGAGTTTGGCGATAGCTTTCAGTTTGTCAGCCAACTCATCCTCATACTTAACATTTTCCTTTTCCGCCCGCATCGCTTCTTTCAGCTGGTCAACATAATCTTTGACCGCTTTCTTGGCGTCATTCAGGGCGTCGATCTGCTGTTGGATACGGTCTTTAAGCATATCCATAACGTACTTGACGAGATCGTCACAGCCGTCCTTCATGTCTTCCAACTCGTCCAACAGGTCTTCCAGAGCATCTTTCTGATCTTCGAGTTGCTTTTTCAGATTGTCCATCTTCTCAGCTGCCGCCCCTGCTGTCTGGCCGATGCCAGCTACAGCGGTTTCAGCGAGGGATTGAATTGCCTGGATATTGTGCAAAGCCGCCTGATACTGCGAATCATTGAGTAGCCCTGTCTGCTGCATCAGCGCCAACTCCGCATATACCAGTCCCCAAGTAGAGTTGGTAGCCTGTGTTGTAGCAAAGCACAACTGGTCAAGGCTCTCGTTGGATGCCCCAGTCGCCGCCAGCCGCAGACGCTCCACGTAGGAAAGCGCTTGTTCCACGGCCAGCTGCCGAGTCTTAGCCTCAATAACATCGTTGATCCGCTCACGGTTGATAACCAGCTCACCATTCTCATTGATGAGCATTTGCATATACTCAGCACCCAAAGCAATGATAGACTGGTAGGTATCAACCGAGATCCACCCATCATTATCCGCGAACTCCTGCGCAGCATCGGACAGCACATTGGATACATTCTGAATGTTGTCTACCGCGTCATTTGCCGCATCCACGAGTTCGACAAAGTAGTCAACTACCTTGTCTTTTGCATCTCTGATCTTATCCTCCAAATCCCACCAAGCATCAGAAAGTTCCACTATCTCGTCAGTGGTATCAGAGTAACCCGCTGCCTTCAGCACATCAGCCTGCTGTTGATACACTTCCTGCAATGCCTTGTAGCTGGCAATCATCTCAGAAGTATACCGCTTCACGTCGTCGCTGTTTTTCTGGTTAATAGCATTGTCCAACCAATTTTCTGTCAGTGTGAGAATGTTGTTGTGCAACTGCGCCTCAAACTCACAAACAGCAATTTGAGCATCCAGAATGGCCCGCTGAACTTCCCACCATGTCGCAGACCCCTCTCGATTTGCTTCGTTGAGGTCAGTAATAGTGTTGATCAGTTCCTCGGTGTCTTTTCGCAAGGCGTTGGTAGCTTCTTGCAAAGAGCCATACTGTCCCCTACTGTCAGCAGTCAACTCATTAAGGTGTTCCAGGTTTTCAACCCAAAGCTCATTTGTGTCAGCGTTATACTTAACCGCAAAGCCCAGGTCTTGCAAAGTCTTAACCCCGGCAGTGATCGTCCCATCTCGCAGGTTATTCAGATTATGCAACGCTGCCTGTTCTTCTTGGTAAGCACCGACCAGTTCTTTTTCAAGAGCAATCTTCTTTTCAATGCTGCCAGCGTTGTCGATATCGGTTGTAATCCGCTCCACTTCTTCCTGTGCTTTACGCAACCGTTCCACGGCTTCTCGATACTCATCAATATCGGCGATATATTCCTCAACCTCTTTTGTACTGCCGCCTCCACCACCGCTGCCGGACTTACCACCACCACTCTCAAAGCTCTTCAACGGAGCGTTCTTCAGCGCCTGCAAAGCGGCAATCTGACCGTCGATCTGAGCAATAGCATTCTCATAATTGGAAATGTCCAGTTCAATCTGGGAAATGAAGTCCTCCAGACCACTTTCTTTGGCAGTATAGGTATACTCCGTTCCCTTAAAGCTACCACTCGTTAGGTTGAGCTTGATTCCACTACCGCCAACACCGCCGCCAGAGCCGCCTTGAATATTTGCCGAACCGCTTGATGAATCTCCATTTGCAATACCGGCCATAGCCTTTGCCGCTTCATGACATTGCTTTGCGAACGAAGCAACATCTAGTTTCGCCTGGGTCATGTTGTTATAAACAGCCTGCGCAGCCGCAAAAGCAGCTTGGTTAAAGTTGCCGTTTACATCGGTACAGACCTCCATTGCCACACGGTCAAACTCTTCAGCATTCTGTGCCATAGCCGCAGCTGCTAATTTGAATGCGGTGGCTTCGTCGATGCCAGCATCAATTAGAGCTTGGGCAACAATGTTACCCGCATTGATCCGATACTCAGCCAGCTCCTTGGTAATATTTCCTTCACCTTCGGCAACGGCCTTGGCAAGATCAAGTTGTGCCTGAGCGGCCTCCATCTTAGCCTGCAAAACAGCTTTGTCTGCTTCCAACTGGGCAATCTGAGCATCGATCTGTGCGTCGATTTCAGCCTTTTTGCCTTGGATGAAGCTGTTCACCACATCTTCATTCAGAGTAATTTGGCCGTTTGCCGCCGCAGTTGCATTATTTAGAATTTCAGGATAGACTTTTGCAAACTCTAAAGCCTTATCCAGCGACATGGTGAACCCGTTTGCAACTGTGGCCTGCAAATCTGCAAGCGTCTGGAAAGAACTGCTGATTGAATCAATGGCATTCGCAATATGGGAGAAGTTTTGGAGAGATGACGTATACGCATCCAAATCGCCAGTAATAGAGCCGTATAGACTGCTGTAAATCGCCAGCTTACCCTGATTCTCCTCGATTGCAGCGTTGTTCTCTTGGATTTTAGCATTCAAATTATCAATCTCATGATAATAGTCATAGTATGCAGTCAAATCCTGGCTTTGAAGCGCTGCGAGACGTTTTTCTTCATAGGTAGCAATCAGATCTTCAAGCGCGGCGTTTTCTTCATTAAGAGAATCAATCTCCTTCTGAATTTCGTCCATCTCGCCCAGCATCTTGGCATTGGCTCTCTCCTTCCATGCCTCAATGTTGAGCTTAACTACGCCGTTTTCCTCATAGAGATAGTCCAGGTAGTTCGCCTCGGCATCAGCAAGAGCGCTGATAGTATCAGGGGATAATCCTTCGCCTGTCGCCATATCTGCTTCAGCGTCTGCCAAAGCATCGTAAGAGTCTTGAAGTGTAGAAAGCACTTCGGTGAGGTCTGACAACTTAGCAGAGTATGCCCCTGCTGCATTACCAGCTGCATCCTGAGAAGCCGCAAGTGCGTTAAAATGTTTGGCAACATCCTCGGCAGTGTACCCAGACTCTCCCATCCATGCGGCCAGTTCTGGATACTTGTTGGCAAGCTCCGTTACCTTATCAGCCGTTAAGCTGGCGCTGCTACCAAGCTCCTCCATAGCACTGTAACAGTCTTCAGGAAGTTCAGACAATTTACCACTGAAATACTCCACAGCGAAAGTGGTCTTGTTAATCAGATCCAGCAGACGCTGCCATTCTTCCGTGTTCTCATCCTCACCCACATACTTACCGAGATAGTTTTCCTCCAACTCCTGTCCAAGCGACAGAAGTTCATTGCGGGTACTCTCAAACAGATCTTTTTGAGAAGCGGAGAGTTCAATGCCATCCTCCTGCATCCTGTTGAACAGATTGTAGGTATCGACCAATTCCTGCACATGGTCAGAATAGTCAACGGCTTGATCCAACCATTCACCGTTCTCCATGCCGCTTTGAAGGATATTAGTGATTTCAAAAAGGCGGTTCTCCAACTCCGTAACCTTTTCCAACTCACCATCGGCCCACTCAACCGTGATACCAGCCATCTGATCATCATACTTCTTCAGTAGATCAGCATAATTTTCATAAATGGATTGCTGTTCAACAAGCAAAACATCACGGCGATTGGAACTGAAATCAGTTTTATTGAAGCTGGACACATATCCCTCGTTGGCTTCCTTTGCATCAAGTGCAGCCAACTCCTTCTTGCGTGCGATGGTGATTTCCAATTCGGCATTGGTCTGTTGTAGCCGAGCCAACTCCTCCTGTTCAACCAAAGTGATGGTGCCCTGGGCATCCATTCGCTGTAGCTCTTCGAGCCGCTTCTTGTTCTCCTCCAGTTTGCCATTCAGATCTTCGACTTCACTGGTAATCTCCTCATAGGACTTCTTGTACTCCTCAGCCTCTTCATAGGCTTCCTCAGCCGTAACAACCAGCCAGTCATAGAGCTTAGTGATACCAGTGATTGCCAAGGGCAGGAGGCCAATTAGCAATGTGATCCAGCCCATTGGTGTTGCCATCATTGCCATCCCAGCGGCCTTTGCCGCAGCACCCAAAGATGTAAAAGACGCTGCACCTGCAGTATTTGCGGCAGTCTGTGCGCTGGTACTCACAATCTGCTTTAACTGCGCCTCACTCAACACTCCGTTAGCAACAGCCGCTTTCAACACCTGCTCTGTGACAAGAGAGGTAGAGGAAACGTTAAGGGTATTCGCAATCGCGCCAGCCTGCAAACCCAGCTGTTGCTCCAGCTCGGCCACAGTTAGTTCCTTTGCCGCCGCAACAGCCGCCATCATGGAAACAATTTGTTCCTGCTGCTGTGCGGTCAATCCGGCCATATCCATTGCCAGCTTACGCTGAACATTGTCGAGCGATCCTAATGCAGTGGCATACTTGAATACGCTGTTCGCAGTACCATCAAACTCTAAATTGGACAGTTGCTGAACCACTGGCGTTACAACAGATGTCAAAGACTCCAATGTTGAACGGAATTTTACCAGTCCGGCAATAGCAACGACCAAACCGACCGACCCGAACAGTCCCAAATGCTCGGTAAGTGTATCAACCACATTAGAAATTATCTGCAAAACCTCGATGACACCCTTCATATCATCGGTTTGGAACAGATTTTGAGCGACACCAACCCATGTCTGTTCAAGTGCGTTCAACTTATATTCCAGAGAGTCCATTATTTTGGACATCTCCCGGTCAGCACTGCCAGCGCTCTCTTCCATCTTAGCGATGGCATCACGCGCTTGGTCAAAGTTCGACAAAATAGCGGAACCGATTTGAGCCTGTCGTTTACCAAACAGAGCCTCCAACAGGTTGGCCCGGTTCTTGTCCGTCAGATCGTCCCAGATGTCGGCAATATCCGCCAGAATATCATAGGTGGAACGATAGGTTTCGGGATCGTCCTTTTCAAACAGACTGATGCCACCAGGGGTCTTTGCCGTTTTAGTCAAATCGGCAATCGCACCTGTCAGTTCAGCCACACCCTCAGAATACTCTTCTGTCTCCTCGTCGTAGCCACGGATACGCATGGATAACGTTTTTAGGCCATTACCTACACTGGCGGCATCTCTGGTAATTTCGATAGCGGCAGTAGCCAACGCCACCGTTTCATCGAAGGTGTTGTTTGCCGCAGCCATAGCAGAGGAGCTACGTGTTAGAGCTTCAACAACATCACCATTCGATACAGCAAACTTGTTGCCCACCTCGTTGACCTTGGAAATGATGCCATCCATGGCATCTTCCACTTCTATGTCGAATGCCTTGATGATACTCACCAAGCCGTCTGTAGCTTGGGTGATATCCATATCGGGCGAAATCGCCTCAAAGATAGCGGAGTTCTTTGCCAACTCCGACGCTTCGCTCAGTGTATAACCCAGACGCGCCCACTCCGCTGTCTGAGAAATGACTTCTTCGGTGGTAACACCCAGCGCTTTGGCAGTATCATTAGCAACCCGATAGAACTTCTGATACTCAGACACTGTGGCAGTTGTCACCTTCTGCAAGTCAATCATTGCCGTATCAAGATCGACAATGGTACTCACAGCCTGTCTCAGCAGACGAAAGGCCCGAAATAGTAGTGTCGTGGCGGAAACCCACTGCATGACCTTCCCGACATTATTCTTCAGAACGTCGCCAAGAGACAGCATATTCTTACCAGCGGCTTTGATCTCGGACTTGAATGTGCTGAATTGAGCCGTCCACTTCCGCAAATCCATCTGGTTGCTGACATTCTTGAGTCCAGTTTCCAGCTGCTTGAATTGGTTCAACAAGCCGGGATCACTCTTAAACGCACTCCACGTCCGAGCAACCGTGGCAAGATCAGCCTTGGCCTTTTCCAAACTCTGAGTGAACTTAAAATCATTGAGGGTGCCGCTTTGCGCTCGTGTCAATCCAGACATTTCCCTACGGCAATCCCGAATCAGCCCTGAAAGACGCTCATAGGTCTGTACCTTCTCACGGTCGCCCATATCAGAATTGTACTGAGCCGCAGTTTCCCGGAGCTGGCGCATATTCTCTTTCAGCGACTCAGTGGGATTGACCAGCTGAGAGAATTTCGTTTGCAAGTCAGCAATCGTTGCCGGCACCTGACGCATTGCAACGTCATACTCCCGTGCCTTATCCGCCAGCTCCATCTGGGTATAGACCAACCGGGAGCCGTTTATTAGACGGCTCTCCTCCAACGCCTTTGCCTGAGACGAATACTGTACGATTTTGGAATAGGGAATCAGCTGTGCCTCCAGAGAGGCTTTCTGCTGGTTCAAGATGGCAAGCTCACCACGCAAAGCCACCAGCTTGTTTTGATCCTTTTCCGGGTCTAACTTCATCATGGAGGCTTCCAGGGCTGTGATTTGCTTCTCTACCCCGATAATTTGCGAAAAAATACCATCCAGCGATTTGACTTGCTGCTGGAAGGTAGATACGCTGCTTTTCAATTTATCGAAACTGTTCAAATACGCCGTAAGGCTTTCTCGGTCAAAAGCGTTCGCCAAATTGCCCCGTAGCATCTCGATTTGCTGCTGGAAATTCGTTGTCAGAATACCCGCAGACTTCAAGCTGTTCTCAAATTCATTCAGCTTCTCAATCTGTTCCGTATTGATCTGCACAGCAGTTTTCGTCCGCAAGGTAGTGGCGACATATTCCAGATTGCGATACTTAGTGATGAGAGCGTCCAATTCAGCCAGTGCCTTAGCGGTCTGGTTCTGCTGCTCTGTACCCACCTCACCTGTGGCAGTACGCAATGCCTCCAGCGTTTGAGTGATTTCCGTAACCTTCTGTTCAACCTCAGACAAATGCCCAGCGTCCACCAAAGGCTTAGAAGAGGACTCCACTTTGAAAGATGCCACCAGTTTATCCAGGGCAATTTGGGTTTTGCTGATGTAGGTCAATCGGTTCTCATCTGCGGACTTTTGCTGATTAGCGGATTTGACTGCCGCGTCCGCCATGTCCCGATAGCTCTTAATCGCCAGCTCGACATTTGTTACCTGCGTTTTACTGAACTTCTCACCCTCGGCTGTCATTCCACTGGTGGCGCTGACAACCTCGGCCATCTTCTTGTTCAAAGCGTCCAGTTGCTCTTGACCAAGCCCGACAGACATATAGCCTGCCGTAATCTCTTTGATGGCCGCACCCCACTTCTGGAAATAAGCGGTGTTCGAGTCAGCTGCCGCCCTCTGTTTGGCATCCAATGCCTCAGCCTGTCGGGTAAGCTGCTCATAGTTCTTGGCAAGAGTAACGGTGTTACGAGTCAATTCTGCGACCCGCTCACCCTGCTCATTGTCAACGATATGCGCACTCTGAATTTGGGTGATCAGCTCACCCTCCTTGTTGATTCCAGAGATGGTGGCAGTAACCGTGTTGCGAACATCATCAAAAGATGTCTGAATACTCCTGACCGCCGTATTTGCATCGTTGATATTCCTTACGAAGTCTCGAATGGTGTCATCTGGCACACGCAGTCCACGCAGACGTTCTACCATCCGGTCAACCGCTTCTGTGCCCACCTGGAAGTTCATTTGGAATTTGGAAGTGCCAGCCGCACGTTGGAGTTGAGATGTGATAGTACGCATCTGCGACTGAACATTTGCCGCATCCAAGGAGACGCCGACTTTGATTGTGCTCCTATCGTTGATCAACTTCGCAATATTGGGTAGTTGTGCAGCAATTCGTTGTGCTGACGCACTTTCATCAGCTTCAAGCTCTGCTGCAAGTACAATTTTCAGATCTTCATCCACAGTTCTCACCACCTTTTATTTTACTTTGATACCCTGACGCCTCAGCCCCGCCCTCATAGCGGCGATGTGCGCCTTGCTTTCCTTCAAATGCTCAATGGTTTTTGCAGTAAAAGGCCGAGCGTACATAAATCGCCCACCACTGGGAAAATCGTAGCGATAGAATTTATAACCGTCGCCATACTCCACAAGCTCAGGGAGATTCTTCCCAGTCGTAACTGCGTCGTTGTTCACGCACCCGCCAGGGTTAGGCTCTGTCATATTGACCACTACCATGATGCCGCCCTGGGCCGACCCGCCTTTGATCTCAATGTTGTACGGGTCGGCCATACCGCCATACTCCCCACGCCTACGGTACATTTTGGGCTTATACACCTTGTACACAACTTCATAGATGGTGGCGGCTTCCTCCTCCTGAACTTCTTTGAAAACCTCATTGGTCATGGCGTTGTCAATTTTCTGCATCAAACTGGGGTTTGCTTTTACCCTTGCCAGGGCTTCCCGAATGGACAATGCCATGCCGCCACCTCCTATCGTTTACTTGTCCTTGTTGGCCTCGTGTAGCTGGATGAGTGCCTGAGCGAGATCGCCCTGCGCCATCCCTTTCGTCACCTCGGAGAGCTGACCCGCGTGCTCCAGCAACTCAGTCATGTTCATGTCCTTCACCCGCTTCGCCAGCTCCTCAACCAAAGAGCGCACAGCGTCAGCGGCATAGCCAACGGCATTGACACCCTCAGCCATAGGAGCGGAGATCTCAGCGATCATATGGCCGCGCTTCCAGTCGATGGCCTGACCGCACAGATGAACAATTTCGCCCATCATTTGCTGGTAGCTGGCGTCTTGCAGATTGTCAAGATCCAGCGCCATATACAGCGCGTCCATGGCCTCCATGTCCATGGCGCTCTCTCCGTTTTCGGTCTTCACACCCTTCTCCACCAACACCGGCAGATTGGTACACATCTGGAGAATGGTCGCCCGCATCATGGGGGAGACATACTCTGGGCGGAAATTCCCCATAACGTCAAAACAGCCGGAGAGTACCCGGCTGATAAATGTGCTTTTCTCTGTCACTGTCAGGTGGGTTTTGATTTCCAGCTCAAAAGAGCTGTCGCCCACCGGAACACTCAGCTTTGTGATGTTCTCCGCCTTGTGCTCTTTTAGAAAAGTTCTCATGGTATCCACAGCGATTTTCTTCATCGTCTGATCCTCCAAATCAAATTGTTTTTATGGCCCAGCCATAACTGAGGTCATCTGCGTGTTGGCTGATCCAGCCACGATAATTCTTTTCAAGGTGGCAAACGGCAGTACGCTCGTCACCGTCAAACCACTTCATGTAGGGCACAAAACCGGAACGCTCTGGGTGGTCAATCAAATCGTTCTGTCCATCGTGCCCGATGACAATAACCTTGCTACTGTCATGCAGACGGGTGAGCACTTTCTTCAACTCATCAAAGTAGTAGTTCTGCGCCTCGTCGATAATCACAACCTTGTTTTCAAAGTTAGTGCCCCGCAGGAAGGTGTGAGTCATACAGCGGATATAAGCGGTCTGGTACTTTTCATTTGTCGCCCCGTCATAAAAGGCGGTATTCCGATTGACGCCGATCTTATCCAGCGCCTGGTAAAATGGCTCAAAATACGGCTCGGATTTTTCCTCAAGCGTACCCTTTAGGAAGCCCTGCTTTTGCTCTTGGGTGGGGGAGGCGATGTACACGATCCCACCACAGCGCCCATACTGACACAGAAGGTTCGCTGTTGCCGTAGCAATCAGTGTCTTGCCAGTGCCAGCCTTGGCATTGCAGAACACGATCAGCTTATCCTTATCCCAGATAGCATCCCGAAAAGCCTTTTGTAGGTCATCCAGCCGCAATCCGTAAAAAGGGTGGTCGGCCAAGGTCTGAGGAACGTCGTATACTTCCGTGCTTGTATTTTTCTTTGCCATATCTCTTCACTCCTCGTATCAAAGAATGGTGTCAATGTCAGTCACGATCTCGTCAGCGATGCCCAGCTCGATCATTTCTTCGCTAAACATGAACCAATCGCGGCGGTAGTTCTGGTCGTACTGCTCCTCGGAAATGTGGGTGCTGGACAAAATGTACTGCTTCATCCGTTTCTCCAGCTCCTTGGTAAATTCCAAATTATCCAGCATCTTCCCAATGCTACCGATAGCACCGGAAGATCCATCATGGATCAAACAGCTGGTATGCTGGAAGATGTACCGTTTGTGCCCAGCCATAAGAAGCAACCCGCCAGCGCTGTAAACCCGTCCCATACCGATGGTGTACACCTGCGTCTTGGAGAGGCAGATCATATCAATGATGTAAAGCACCGTATCCACACTGCCGCCGTCAGAATTGATGAAGATTTTAATGGGCTTGCGCTGCTCTGCGGGGAGGCCCTTGTCCTCCTCATTCCACTTCTTGATGTACAATGCGATATCAATGGTGGTGTCGTCGATTTCGTCATTCCAAAGGATTTCCCGCTTTTTCAACCGGCGATAGTATTCCAGTAGAGTGGGATTGGGAAGAGCATCTTCCAACAGATCGCTCACATCATCGAAATCTTCCTCGAACTCCAAACCAATCTTCTTTTTGTCGGTCATCATGACTTTTCTCCTTCTTGAATTTTCAGATTGCTTACAACATAACACCCGATGCACAGTGCATCAGAAAGATTGTCGTTTTCAGTCTCAATCTCAAACTTGTCCTTCACAAATTGAAGCGACAACACCTTAGAGGTTTTCTTGGTAGTAGATGGTGCCTCCGTTACCTTCCCTTTAATCTCCTTAGATGTTCTGCCCCTCGCTTTGCAAAAATTCTGCCATTGAGTTGGTGCTACAAGACCGTATAAGTAATTGTTCTTCTCACAGAGATTAACAAGTACGCCCTGCAGCTGTGCCAGTTTTTTGAACGACTGGACATTCCTCCGTAGCTGGATATCCTCAAAAAAGACGGCACTAACCTCGTGCGTTCGTATCACCTCGTCAATCAGCGCCTCAATGCACAAAATGGCTTGTTCAAATGTATAGTCCTTACTCTCAAAACCCCATGTCCCGTAGTCCACCAGAACTTTTCTCTCATAGTCAAAGACAGCCCAAGCACCATGTCTGGCCTGATCAACGGCCAGGATATTCAATATTCTCACCTCCGAAATCGAAAAAAGGAGGGCTTTCGCCCTCCTTTTTCGTTACTCTTCATCCTTTGTCTCATCCACCATGGGCTGTGCTTCCTCACCACTCTTGTGGAGAATAGGCGCATCCCTCCGTTTCTTAGGACGCGCCAAAGCATAAATCTCTGCCAGAAGCTGACGCACTCCCGGCAAAAATCCTTCCGTATGCTGGAAGTCCACACCACGTTTCACGAGCGCTTGATACGCTGCCATTGCATCGCGGGTGGACTGGTAGCTCATCAACACAGTCCAGATGTAGTAGTGCCCAGACGTGTCAGTGTGAACCCGCCAACTCCGCTCTTTCTCACAGGAGTAGCAGGTCTTATACGACTCGCCGCACACCTTGCACTTCCGAACCATGACGGCACCACCTTACTCCTCGAAGAGGATGTAGCACAGATCGGCGTCGTCGGCGCAGTAGTCCTTCAGCGCGGTGAAAGAGAAGGGATGGGTGCCCTCGGTGGTCAGGTTCACCGTGAAGTTGTTGTCGATCTTGGCCTTGGGGAAGACCAGCTTGCCGGCCCGCTTGATGGACGGGTTGCACACATCAGCGGCCAGAACGTCCACGATATACATAGCAGCCTCGGCGAAGCTCTCGGCGCTGTCCACCAGCTTGACGGCAGAGGTCGTCTCGAACTCGTAGTACACGCCGACCATAGTGCCAGTGAAAGAGGCGGGCAAGGTGATGACCTTACCATCAATCTTGGCATTCCCCTCTTCGGTGCCAATTTCGATGGTGCCGTTGATATTTTTGTCCTCGCTCAGGGTGTACACAGCGGCAGGAACAGTCTTCGGCTCGTGCTTCAGCGTGACAGTCTTGTTGGTGCCGTCGTCCACGACAGTAAGCACGGTAAAGTCAGCGCCAGTGACCTTTTTGCTCTCGCTGGCAACCTGCACCTCGGAGCCGAGCTGCGCAGCCATCAGGCTCAGGTTGAGCAGGGACAGCTCACCAGAGAAGGTAACACCCTTCGCGGTGTCGAAACGGGCAAGCAGAATGCCCTGGGCGTCGGTCTTATCAGTGGACTCGCCGGTGAACTCGATCTGGGGGCTTGCCACACTGGTGCCGGTGAAGTCCACCAGGCCAGTCGCCAGATTGATCTGGGTGATCCGACGCACCTTGTCAATGATGTACTGAGTTGCGTTAAACATGGTTTTCATCTTCCTTTCTGCAAAACGTTGATAGGTTGTGTCTGCCATCAGTCCCAATGGACAAATGAGCATAAAAATACCCATCCCAAAAGGGACAGGCAGGGAACCTTATTTCAATTCTCCCATCCACTGAAGCTCCTTCTTGTCGAGCTTCTTAAAGTCCACATTCCCGCTGTATACACCGTGCATCACGTAATCGAAGTTCTTATGCTTCTGTACACGGACGACGCTATCCATAAACACACCAACGGGAATATCCCACACATTATCCCAGCAGTACTTGAACTCTGGGCAGTTGGTCAGCGAGGAGATCAAAGGTTGAAGAATAGACCGAAACGGCTGCACTCTCGCCAGTGCCATTTCATCCCTGTCGTCTTCGATCATGATGTCCTTCGTCCTATCGTCAAAGCCCACATCCACATTTTTGTGGAAGCGATGTATCGTCCTTAGATAGTCCGTCATCAACTTGTGAATAGCCCGGTCAATGACAACACCATCGCTATTGCGTATAGTAGCGTCAGGCATATCTGGCTTTACGAAGGTCTTGAATGATGCGAAGTCCATATCACCAAACAAAATGGACATATCCTGCTCTTGAAGTGTCCGAAAAGTGACAGTGAACAGCTTGTACTCATCCATCTTATCCCAATAGATATGAAGGGAGTCCCAGATATCCACCTTGCGGTCTGCCGGCGTTGCACAAACAGTCTTTACAAGGCTGAAATATCTCTGCTCTCCGTAATCCTCAATCTCATCCAAAGAAGGGTTGCGGATGGTGATTTTGGAATTGAGCACATAGTCTCTTCGACGATATGCTTTCAGAGTATCAATCAATGAGATCAGCCCTCCGGTTCATTTCATGTGTGACATACGGGATCTGCCACCCGGAAAATCCATCGTTGAACTGTACCTCTTCTGCTGTCTTGATGGTAATACCACCCAGGCCAAACAGAGGGCTATCCCCGTTATTCAAAATACGATCCACCTCATCTGCCAACAGGTCAGCTCTGGAACCTTGCAGCAAATCAATTTGGTGCTCGTTACAGATGACATAGACGATGATTCCCGTCTCCTTCACCACATTCGAGTCGGCATATACCACTCGACTACGCATCGTAATGAAGTTTTTGTCCACCTGCTGTACGTTGGGGACATAAAAGTGGGTTTTGATAAACGCCGCCGCTGGGCTTTTGCTTCCCGTCCGCACGTTCTCAAATTCTGCCACGTTGTTGCCCGTATTGCACAGCAGATTGACTACTGCCTGATTTTGTAGCAGTTTACGCCTCAAAAGGAGCTTCTGCTGAATCATAGCGTCAAAGTGCGGCAACGCACCCACCTCCTTTACCAGTTCACGATATTGATTTTGATTTTGGCTTCACTGCCCATGGCATCGTCATAGGCATGGATTGTGAGCGGTAGTCCCACCAGAGCCACATTGTCATTTGCCTGTAGCGTAATGATGTTATCGCTCTCTGAGACGACCTTGGCAGCGCCATTCGATAGGTCATAGTCCAGATTGTAAGCGAACTCCACCGCCTCTGTTCCATCAGGAAGCACACATCCCACCCTAATCTGCTTGGTGTCTCCCACCGCAATGGTAAGATCACCGTCAAGTGGTGTCAGTGTCAATGTACCTCCTGCACCAGGCGTTTTCTCGCTCTCGCCCGGTGCGACAGAAAAGAAGTCGGCAATCAACTCCTCACGGCTGTCAGTTGCGTCATTGAATCTGTCCTCCAACACCGCCCACTGGATCAATCCGTCGTCAAACTGTTCCTCACCTACGGCTTGGGAAACAGTATCGACACGAGTAATGCGGTATACTGTTGGCTGGGCATGATTTTTGTCCATGATGAACCGAAAATCATCATCCAGCAAAACCGTCTCCTCGTTATAGGGGATATACACCAGATGTTGGTCGTCACCCACATCTACGTTTGTCTTTTCAGAGACACCCGTACCATACTGGGTGCTGTTGGTGCTATACACAGGGTATTCCACGATTTTCCCGGTCAATGGAGAAATAAAGTGGATTGTATGCTTACACTTCCACAGAACTGCCTTTTCATAGATCCGGTTATTGTCTGGATATCCACTCACCATCCAAAGGGTATTGTTATACTGCACATACTGCCCACAGTGGAGGATACCGATGTTACAAAGGATCTGTCTGACCATCGAACTGTTGTAAACGTCGCTGATCTTTTGCTGGACGATTGCCCTGACACGCTGGGGCTGTTTGTATACAGCCTTGTCATAAATCAACACGTCACAGCCAAGTATAGAGTTGAGCTGTTCTTGAAACCCGTCCTGACCATATGCCCAGAACTCGTCATCCTCCATACCACTGTTGAAGAGGGGGCGCGACATCCGATACCAGCTCTTAGACTCCTCGGACATAACAGCACCCCCTATCCATACGCAGCAGTCTTTTGTCGATGCAACAGCGTTTCCACAAGGGAAACCTGTTCCTCTACCATTTGAGCGGTAACACGCTTAGTTCCGTCCTGTCCTGTAAACTGCACATCTTTCCCGTAAAAGCCATTCAGCTTTGATACGCGGTCAAGCTCCCGTTGCAGATAGGACACATACATCATTTGCGCCAGAGTGCGGATTGCGGTATTATTCAGCTTACCGCCAAATTCCCGCGCGTCTTCGTCGTAGTCCAGATCACAGCCCAAATTTAGCTCGTAATCTGCCACGGCTGTTGAAAGCCATTCAGCCTCCAGCCCTTCCGGGATGTCGAACTTGGTTTGGGGCATGGAGTGGAATTTCCTCTCAACGTCCGCAAAGGTTGTGTTTTTTGCCATGCTCCATACCTCCCATCATGGATTTACAGGCCGGCAGTCTCCGCCAGCTTGCGCAGGGCATCCACCTTCCAGGACTCGGCCTCATCAGCACCCGCCTCAAATGCCAGCTCCACCAGCATCTTCTTTTCAGCGTTGGTTTTGACCATGCTTTCCAGCTGCTCATGGAATTTGCCCTTAGTCTTGATTGCCAGCAGTGCCTTGACCGACTCCACATTCAGCACGGAGGGATCGGGAACGTCCACACCATCCAGCCCAAAGAGCTGTTTCCGCTGCTCCTCATTCACAATCTGGATGCGGGCATGACCACCCATACCATCAATGCCGACGAACATCACGTTGCCCGTCTGGATCTGCGCCAGAACCTCCTCGTAGGACAACAGAGGATAATTCCTTGCATTTGCGGGAATCTCAATGTCCCCCTGCCCAGCCTTACGCCAGAAAGAGAGGGGCCAGGAACACAGATTGTTTACCAAAACATTATTCGTTGCCATTTTGATTTCTCCTCGTTTTGAAAATCAGGGAGGGGCTATGAAACCCCTCCCTGTTGGTGCATCTTTCTGATAGACGCCACTGATTAGCCGGCGTCGGGCAGATCAAAGTTGGTGTCGCTGATCAGACCGATCTGATCCTCCATGCCCTCGGCAACGCCAGCACCCAGCTCCATATCGAAGCGGGTCAGATGCTGACGGGTCGTAATGTCGTCGCCTGTCATGGTGGTCAGGCCACCGCGCAGGAACACCTGCAGCGGGGAAACCGAACGCTGAGGCAGGAAGAACAGTAGACCCTGGGGCATATACAGGTCGTAGTCGGTGCCGTCCTTGTTGAGCTTCGTCCAGTTGATGGCGTTGGGCAGCTCAGTCAGGAAAGAGCCGTTGTAATACTTGACCAGGCCGTTCTGCCGAATCTCCTCAGCAACCACATCAGCGCCGAAGCGGAAGTTGTTGCCGCCGACCTCTTTGAAGCCAACGAAGTCGTTGAACTGAGAAATCACGCTGTAATCACCAGCGATGTTGACCTTACCGTACCGACGCATAGACTTGAGCATATTGTCAACGCCGGTCTTGGTGATACCGCTGGACTCAGCAAAGTGCTTCACGCCCTTGGCGTTCTTGAGCGCGTTGTACAACACCATCATCACATAGTAGGCGGACTTGTTGTGCATATCGGTCAGCACCTGATTCATGCCCTCAGCGATAGTACCGTCAAAGTTGCCGCTCTGGATCTCGCGGTAGTCCACAGCGAAACCAGCAGAAATGGTCTGAGTGCCGATGGGGTACTCACGCCATGCGTAAGCAGCAAACGGCACGTCGGAGCTGGACGCCTGGAAGCGGGAATCCACGCTCTCATACTTGTAGGTCTTCATGAAGGGAGCCTCATGATAGCCGATGCGGTGATAGGTGCCCATGAAGTCATACAGCCGCACCATCTCAAGCAGCTTCGGCTCGATGGAGAAGCGGATGATGGCATTGATTTCACTCTGGGCGGTGCAATCACCCTCGATAGCCTTGGAAGAAAGCTCCGCCAAGGTCTTGACCGCCTTATCCTTCGTCTTGGCGTCCACATTGGGTTCCTTGCCGGCGACCAATGCGGAGAACACCTCAACAACAGGAGAGGTCGGCTTCACGCGGCCAGTGTTCACATCAGCACGGGCGTTTGCCATGTTGATTTCAAAAACGGTATTCATCTTTTTCACTCCTTTTCATTCACGCAAAAACACCCCACCAAACGGTGGGGTGCCCGTTGGATTTGTATTTGGTTTTACTGCACACGGATCACAAGCAGAGCGCCCTTGCCCATGTAGGCGGTCTTCTCCACAAACTCGAAATAGACCTTGTAGCCAGTGGCGTCGGCGGTTTTGGCGATAAGGCCATCGGTGCCAAACACCAGCTTGTCGCCCTTGGCGAGGCCGTCGTAGTCGCCATCCTTGATCTCGTAGTGGGCAAACTCCATTTCCATGTTTGCCACGCTGGTCAGGTCGTCAGCGCGAACATAATCGCCCTTAGCAACCACAACCGTTTCGGGATAGTTGTGCATTTCGGGCTTATCGTTGATGTTGGTCACGATCCGGTGGCAAGCCTTAGCCTCTGCATCGGAAGCAGGCAGGCTTGCAGTCTTGGCAGCGCGATCCAGGATGACGCCCATACCGAGCTTCAGTTCAGCAGTGGCCTTGCAGGTGCCAACGTTCTGAACATTCTTGTAGTAACCAATAGTCTTCGGCTTCATTTCTCTTCACTCCTTCTTAGAATACATCGACATCACTGTCGTCGGGAGCCGCAGTCGGCGTGTCCTCAGTCATTCCGAACACGTCGATCTTACTTGCGGCGTTGACTTCTGCGGTATGTGCCTCACGGGAAACACGCACCATCTCGGTGCAGATTTTACCCACGATGGTGTTGATCTCCACACTGCCAGGGTTGACGTTGAAAGCCTCGATCTCATCCTTGGCAACCGCCCGCTGCTCCTCAGAATAGGGAGCCAGAGCAGCATTCAGCTCTGCCTTGGCGTTCTCGCCCTCCAACTGGGCGATCTTGGCATTTGCCTCGGCCAGGCTTGCCTCGGCAGCTTCCTTCGCAGAGTTTGCCTCGGTCAGCCCCTCTTCAGCCAGAATGCGTGCAGCATTTTCCTTCTCATAGTCGGCCCGAAGCTGTGCAATCTCGGCTTCCTTTGCCTTGATGTCGGCTTGGAGCTGGCTGATCTCAGCTTCCTTAGCGTTCACCTGCGCCCAATACTGATCCCACTTGGCATTAGTCTCAGTCATAGCGCCGGAAATGACCGCCATCAGATCGTTCTTCATCTTCTCATCCATGTCACTATCCTCCTTTTGTTCCATTTTATTATTTAACTCCATTACGATGGCGGCCTCATCAGCCGGTGTAACGCTCAGGATCGCATATCCGCTGTAATCATAGATTTGCGGCACACGCCCCTGCTCCTTCCAACCGCCGGAGTAAATAATGCGTCCATCGTGCTCGGCCTTACCCACAATTTCGACAGAGCCTTTTACAACGCCCTTCTCCATATGTTCTCTCAGCCAAGCAACAAACTTCGGATAACGCATCTCGTCCAGTGTGCCCTCAGCGATCAGTACACGCTTTTTCACACCTTCGATTTCAACATCATCCACATACGCTCTGTCAAAATGCCCTACCATCGTGGCATCCTCAAACAGAGGCAGATTGTCAGTGCTCCGAATTTCTGTCATTCCATGTGCATAGGGAATATCTCGATCTTCAGTCAAAAACTCAACCACGATTGACATTCCGCTCACAGAATGTAGGTTGCTCAGAACATATCTTTCATCCCATGAGATTCCGTTTGTCTGCCATGTCGTATCGTCAGGGAAAATCTCATGTAGGATTACCTTGATAGGTCGTCTGCCCGCAATTTTGCTCTCACTGGAGATTTCAAAGATCGGGGCATAAATCCGTTCACCCATAATCTTTCACCTCCTACGTGTCTGAGGGAGACGGACTGGCGTTACCATTATTCGCCGCCGTTGACTCTGTGCTGGCATTGAGTGGAGCGCTGACCCCACCGTCGCTTCCATCCACATCATGATCAGGCACATCTTTGCCCGTGACCGTAAAGGAAGTCTTATGGACAGGGTACTTGTTTTCAAAGTCTTCATCCAGCTCGTAGTCCATGAGCGACAGGTAATCATCAGCATTGATACCAGTAGAAGCGATCCACGCCATCAAACTACCCTTACCACGTGAATACAAATCAGAGAAGAACTTAACCTGCTTGTCCCGGTTGACAAAGGTAATGGGGAGCACCCGGAACTCAATGCGATAGCTTCCGTCCCGGATTACGTTGTAGTTCAAGCACTTATTCAGCTCTTCCACAATCGCCTCGACCCATGTAAATACGTTGTTCGACACGATCTCAATATTTAGCGTGGCAGTAGCATAGTTGCCCGTAGAGCTGCCAGAAAGTGCAGCGGCTGCAACGCCCAAATCCTCATTCACATCCTCTTTGATAGCGTTTTCGTTTTCCTCATCCAGGAGATCAATGTTCACCGGCAGAGAGTCCATCTTGGTGCCTGCCGCCAAAGAGAAAAATGAAATGCCGCTGGAATTGCGGCGCTGGGTAAGCGCATCCCTCACTGTGTTGTGCTGGAACTCCTGCTGCTTTTCTGTCAGCGCAGACTTCCCCTTTTCCTTGCCCTCTGGAAAAGTCTCATAGTAAATCTGGTTGTTTACCTTATCTAACACACTCCGCTTGGTATTGACAAAGTAATTGGCATAGTCGATGTCATCCAATGCGGCCACTGCAAACGGCACCCCATATGGATCGCTCTGCTTGCTTTTGATCTTGGTCACAATGGTTTTACGCCAATCCAGACGCAGCCAACACGCATTGTTGGGGAACTCCCCATTGCTGTACTTCTCCCACCCTTCCTGGATCTGTCTGGGGAGGCCCTGTAGCTTGCGCTTACGCTCATCCTCCGGCATCCCGTTAAAATACCGCAGGTCAAACGCTACCTCGTAGCAGTTATTCCTGCGGCCAATAATTCGCACATAGTCAATAGGTAGAGGAATCACAGTAGTATTCACACCGGCTGAGTTGATTTCGGAAATATTCATAATGTCCAAATCAGTCAATGCCATTCTGCGATCTACTGGGACAGTGCGTGTTTCCATATAGCCCACATACATTCCTTCGTTAGCATTATGGAATAGCGCGTCACGAATGACCTCCTTATACCGCATAGCCCGAAGGACGCTGTGCATCTTGTCCAGGCTTTGGCGGTAGCTCTTACGTGGTTGGCCTGCCTTTTTGGGACGAGCTATGACAATGTAATCCAAAGAATGCAAACTCACCAACATATCAATGGCAGTCGTCACTGTACCGTTAGCATAGTACGCCCAGCGCGACCAGCGGCGCAATTCCTGAATATGCTGCATAGGCTCACGCGCCATTTTCATTACCTGCTCCACAGAATAGGGGGCGGGGCCTCTGCCTGTTTGACCAAGCAAATTGAGATATGCCGCACCCAACTGTGTGTTGAACTCGTTCAGCACACCATCTGCCGTGGGGCTGTTCACATTCTGCTCCACAACCTCATTCTGACTGGCTGAACTTTGGGTCAGCCTGGAGAGCCAGGAGCGAAATCTTGATTCACCCGCCATTCATACCACCTCCTTAATTGTAGAGCGGGACATACTCGTATTCTGAGCTGTCGGAAAATAGATCCTGTTCCAAAAGCTCAATAAAATAGTTGCCGTAGGACACTGAGGTATAGCGGTCTTTCCGTGCTCCATTCCGTTCCTCAATCTTGATAAGACCAGTTTGGTTTTGCACAGTGTACTCCAGATTGATCATCTCGTTGATCAACGCCACAGTTTCCAGGAAAGGACGTTCATAGAAAAGCTGTGTGTCTACATCGGCTGTTGCATACTCAGGCACCAATCGCTGTAGCTCCTCCACACCTTCTTGATTGCTAACCATCAGCTCAATCATTTTTCGGTTGAGTGTGTTCTTCATGCACACCGCAATTTTGCTGTTGGTTTCCAGCTGGGCTTTGATGGAGAAAACAACCTCCTTCTGCCCAGCAATGACGATACGCTCTTTCAGCCTATCATCATTGATACACGTCCATGGCTCATACTCCACGTTGCGTTCTACATCGTAGAGTACCTTTGCCAAAGCATCGAATACCGACACACCAGCATTCCGTGTATCCAGAACGCAGTAATCAGCATCAAAATCAGTAAAGAGCTGCTTGATCCGAATGGCCTGCTTGGTCGTCTCATACTCCGTTTGAGGCTCGATATAAACGACCTGCCGGCGATAGCCCTGCTTAACTTCAAGATGCTCACCATTGACATCCGATGTTTTATACTCCACACTTTCGGGAAGCGCCCGGATACAGGAAAAGATGGAGTTGTCATTGCCGTCTCCGCCCTCTGGTGCGATATCGCAGGCGACAATACGAATTTCTCCCTTTTGCCGAGGGATGGCATACTTGTTCTTGCTCCGAGCAAGTGCATCAGCGTCCCGTCTTGGATAAAATGGACGTTTCACTACCCGATTCTTGTTCAGCATATCGTAGGTGAAGTAAGCATGAGCATTCTCAGCCACCATCTGATTTTCGTACTCGATAGCCCAAGCCATGGCATCCAGTGTATTCCGCTCCTTGATCAGGAACGATCTCGGCTTGATGTTGTGTTTCAGTGAGATACTGTAATCCATAGCAATCAGTACAGAGGAGTCCTTTTGAAGCATTCCGTTGACAATCTTCTTCATGTGATCCCACATCCAATGGCTCTTATACCATGCGGAGCTAATGTAGATGGACTTAGGTTCCTCAGCCAAGAAGCTATACTCCTCGTGTTTCAAAATAAAAGGAACCTGCCTCACATACAGAAATGGAGAAAGAACGGTATCAACGATGTTCTTCAAAATCATGCGGAACTCTTCGTAGATCATAACGGTAGCACGATAACCACGTGCGTTATCGTTAGCTGGCACCACAACGATGGAACTGCCGTTACGGAACACGACCTCAATCTCGTTTTGGCTGTCTCTTACCTTCAAAATCTCCTGCTGCAAAAGCGGAGCATTGGGGTAAATTTCCTTCATGATCTTTTCAGACACAATTAGCCGTGCCTGCTTTTTGGTAGCCGATGCCACCACAATTTTGGCCCCAGGTCGCAAGATTGCCTCTTTACAGGCATAAATCGCAATGATAAACGATTTCGCCGCGCTACGAGCAGCCACTATGCAGATGCTGGGATAGATGTCCATGAGATATAGGATGATGTGCTGGTAGAGGTGCAGAATAATTCCGAAATAATACTGCACAAACCGACTGGGATTTCTCCGCCAGAAGGTAATCCAATCCATCAGCTTTCGCACACGGGTTTTACTGCCCAAATATTGTGTGGACGAAAAGTTCTCATGTACGTGCTTTTGCCGTTCGTCCATGATCTTTTCATAATCCATAGCTTATTCCTCCGTCTCCGACAGGTTGAACTCCTTGTCCATCTCTTTGGAACCTGTCAACAGATTACGCAGAGGACGTGCCATAAATCGAGAAATGTATTCCTTCAAATGGTCAAAATCCGCATACAGTGTCTTATCCTTGTAGAAGTCTGCCGGACAATACTCCTCAATATCACGAATCATCTCACCCAAAGGACTGAGCTGCATATCCGCCTCGGCTTTTCTTTTCCGCTCCTCAATCTCAGTGGTTGCGGCCTCGATAAACGCCTTATAGGAATTGGCAAGAGCACCAACACCTGTTGAGTTAGTTCTGACACTGTTTTGCAAATTCAGCTTCAAATAGCAGATAGACACGTACAGCTCATCCTGTCGCTTGTCGATAGGAACACCACACCGCTCCACCCAACTGTTGTATTCGCTTTGGAGAGTGTCATAATCACCTTCGCTAAACCCCAGACCGAAACGCCGCACCGCTTCCATAAAGTTCTTGTTATCGTCGTTTTGCTCCACATCCTGCAACGTCGCCGCGTTCTCCACTGCAGCCTCACTCCGCCTGATGATGGTATCGGTATAGGTAGCGTCCTTACTGCTCTGATCGAGATTCAACTTAGACACATATCCACTCATACGACTCCGATTGGCGCTGATCTTTCGTGCCGCAGCCCACGCCGTATCATCCACGCAAAGGTCGATGATCTGGCAGACACGCTCCATAGCAGTATCTTCGTCCTTGTCAAAAAGTGCTACATTCTCATCAAACATCTCAGAAACACATTTTTTACAGTAGACCACATACCCATTATTGCCTGCAAACAAGGGAGATTTGGATACGTTAAAATTGCCGTCCTGTTTTGCGTACTTGTGACCGCAGCGTGGGCAGCGATACACTTCATCGCTGACGGTGCGCGGTTTTGCTCCAGCAGGTTTCGCATCTTTGTTCACCTTGGGAGTAGTAGGCTTTTTTAGTTGCCGTTTTGCCGCCATGCTGCGACCTCCTCTCTCATAATACGGTAAAACCTCGGCAGTCCGAAGACTCCGAGGTTTTCTTAATCATCATGATATTTCGTGGTGCGCCTAAAGGGACTCGAACCCCCGGCCAACTGGTTAAAAGCCAGCTGCTCTACCAACTGAGCTACAGGCGCATATATGAGGCGGGTAGGGTCTATGTGGCCGTATCCCACTGGCCTACCCTCACTGATACGGGTGCAAGACATACTTTTTCAGGCTCTCGAAGTCCCGTTGGGGTATGTTAGCCCGCCGCGCTCCTGATCGGCTATGCCGCTTTGCTTACAGCGTTCAGGTTATCTATCGCGTTTTGCCTGCGCCGGAATTTCACCGGAGGGAGCGACCCCTATGCTACCCACACTTGGTCAATTTTTATTTTACCGACGTGTCAGAACCGTCACACGTCATCCAGGGTAGAAGTATGCCCTTACAGGCTGGTGGGCCGAGGAGGTAACGATCCTCCATCCTACGGTTTTTCAGACCGTCGCTCAGACCTCATAAGCTATCGACCCATATGGCGACGGAGGTAGGATTTGAACCCACGGACGGCTCATCGCCGCCTCTTGTTTTCAGGACAAGCGCCATAAACCAGACTCGGCCACTCCGCCATTTGAACCCGACCTTATTTTAGTTGCATATCGGGTAGCAACAAACATTTGCAATGTAGCGCCACCTACATAACATATCCTTTAGGCACTCTGCGGAATTGCAGGATTAGGATAAACTGGTAGGCCAGGTTGGATTTGAACCAACAACGTTTCTAATGTCACGGTTTTACAGACCGCTTCCTTCACCATTTGGATACTGACCTATATGAAGGATATGGAGCTACCACATCCTATACCTGATGAATCAGGTTGCCATCGTCTGGCTAAATGGTGCGCCTAAAGGGACTCGCCCCCCCCGACCTTCTGATTAAGAGTCAGTTGCTCTACCAACTGAGCTACACCCGCAAATGGAGCTGACACAGGGACTTGAACCCAGAACCTTCTGCTTACAAGGCGGTTGCTCTACCATTGGAGCTATGTCAGCATATGGAGCTGACGCAGAGGGTCGAACTCTGAACCTATTGCTTACGAAGCAACCGCTCTACCATTAGAGCTACGTCAGCGTATTATGATACACTCATCGCAAATTCGCTAAACCGCCGCGAATGGACTTCATACTCTTTGTACTTTTCGCCCACATTGATAGCATTTGAACTGGAAATTTTCTCCGATGGAATTAGGTACATCTTATCATCCGCCGTATAAGCAAAAATGTAATCACAACCACTACGATCAAAAGGTGTGCAAACGTTCTTCCCAGAAGCCACTCCACAATGGCGTAAGAGTATCTGATATGCACCAGATGCCGTTCTGTTTCTGGATGTTTTCACCTGAACCCGTGATAACTTGCCATCTATCTCCACAGCCAAATCGTATTTCTGAGTATCATTAAGTGGCACACTTACTGTCATTTGATTGCTTGTAAAATATTCTATCGCCTTTCCAAGACCTATATTCCCTTGTAATGATAGGTACATCTCACTCCCTCCAACTTATAAAATGGCGACCTCGGCGGGTTTCGATCCCGCTACCTCCAACGTGACAGGCTGGCGCTCTCCCGATTGAGCTACGAGGCCATATGGTGATGCGTGAGGGGCTTGAACCCTCAAATTCCACCTTGAAAGGGTGGTGACTCTACCAGTTCGTCCAACGCACCGTATGGTGATGCCAGTGGGGGTCGAACCCACAACCTCCAGCTTGAGAGGCTGGTGACTTATCCAATTCGTCGATGGCACCATATTCACTTGTCCCATGGAACAAGCTCATCCAAATCGAGTGGAGAATTGGCGGTTGCCATTTTGACATAACCACCATCTACAACCTTCCATAAGGTGAATCTCATTCTCTCAATATTCTGGCTGATTTGATATTTTTGACCAGTTGTTGTTGTGCATAATACACCGGGGCCATTCTCGGATGGTGGTAGCTTTTTCACTGTTTTCTCAGTCGTTTCTTTAACTACACCAGGCTTCCTTGACATACACCCACCGCTTTCTATTTTATTACAGAGACATGAGCACAATTTGGCAGGGGTGGCTGGAGTCGAACCAGCGATACGGGAGTCAAAGTCCCGTGCCTTGCCGTTTGGCGACACCCCTATATGGAGATACTGGTAGGATTTGAACCTACGATCCTGGGGTTGCAGCCCAGAGCCTTAACCAATCTTGGCTACAGTATCATTTGGTGCTGGTGATGGGACTTGAACCCATACGCCATTTCTGGCAACAGATTTTGAGTCTGCCTCGTCTGCCATTCCAACACACCAGCATATTAGATTACGGAACGCATTTTTGGGTTGTCAATTAAAAGTTGATTCCATGTGTAAAATTGCTGTTAGCGTTCCAATGGTAGGGATGATGGGAGTCGAACCCACACGCTTTTGGCGTCGGAACCTAAATCCGGTGCGTCTGCCAATTCCGCCACATCCCCATATAGCCGCCAGACAATCTAACCGTCGCTAAACTGTACGGCGCTGCGGCCAGCACCACATGGCGGTCTGTATCCCACTCGGCTCTACGTTCACTACGGGTTGTGGGCCACCGGGAGAAGTTAGTCTCCACTCACCTTGCCTCTTATAATACGCTCAAGGCAGCGTATGCCGTTACATACCCATCAAGTAGAGAAGTCACAGGTATAAACTGCGCTGGAGTGGGAAACGGGACTTGAACCCGCAACATCCGACTTGGAAGGACGGCGCTCTACCAGTTGAGCTATTCCCACATGAATGGCACTATCGCAGTACCCACGCTGCTTAGGTAGATGCAAGCAGTAACACCGCTTCTTGGGTTTACCTGAATGTAGCATTTCTGTCGTACAAACAGCGGATTTTCCATCTCCGTTGTAGCTTCAGCATTGCCAGCGCATTTCAGTCGCAAATCCCATACTATTATCGCGCCCTTCCTTGGTCGTAACTCTATGGGTGAGTTTCTGTGAGTCGGTTTCTCTGTTCAACAGATGCCCGTTAAACGGCTCCCCGGCCACAGGGAGCTTGCTAACACCGAAAAGCCCTGGTTGCGGAAGTGGGATTTGAACCCACGATCTCCAGCTTATGAGGCTGGCAAGGAAACCGCTCCTCCATTCCGCAATATGTAGACGGTTCTAAAAACGAGACTGGTACAGGTACCTATCTCTGTAAACTCCCCGTCATGTTTTGTTCTTCTGGCTGGCAGGGCGGGACTTGAACCCGCGACATCCTGATTAACAGTCAGGCGCTCTAACCAACTGGGCTACCCGCCAATAAATCAAACGAGACGCATCAAAAAGGACAATTTGAAAGCAGAATTGTTATTTTTTTGAAAAGTTGCTGTAAGCGTCTCAACAGGACACATAGTTTTCTTTTCCTCAAAAAAAGTTTTGTATAGTTGCTGTTAGTGTCCCAAAATGGTAGAAGATGTCGGACTCGAACCGCTATTCCTGCTCCCAGGGCAGGCGTGTTACCATTACACTACATCCTCTATATGGTGGAGCCGAGGGGAATCGAACCCCTGTCCGAAATTCCTACATGAACAAGACCTTCTTACGCAATAGACGATTTTTCAGCGATGCCTTACAGCGGGAGCTATGCTACCGTCAAACATCAACCCAGGGCGTACAATGGTTTGCACACCTCCACCACCTTGTTTCTTTCAACAGTGACAAGGAAAACTGTTATGGCTGGATGTTTCTTTGACCTCAGACGTTTACCCATATCCAGCTGGTGCGCCGTTTTGGAGATCCAGGCAGCGCTCAGGCCGCGACCTTCTCCGCCAGCATAGTGGCGAAAGCAGGATGGATCATGATGACAGTTTCAGTGTTGTCATTTAATTGTTTGGTATGCCTTGAGGCGGTCATCTACCTGCGAGTCTTGTACTCTCAGAACCCCGTCGAATCTGAAACGGCCCCATATTAAATTGTCAAAGAACTGACTGGTCGGAACAGGAGGGGTTGAACCTTCGACCTCACGATTATCAGTCGTGCGCTCTCCCAACTGAGCTATGTCCCGTAATGGTGGAACCGGGGAGGCTCGAACTCCCGACCCCCTGCTTGCAAGGCAGGCGCTCTCCCAACTGAGCTACGGCCCCAAATAAGAGATTTTGTTGCATATTTTTGAGAACTTAATCTCTCAATCACACTCACCACTGGGCCTTCGCCCTACCTCCATTACCTTTCTCCATTGTTCCGCCACCAGGGAGACAAGTCTGAGCTTCGAGGAGCGACCTCTAACTTCTTGCCACAGCGCCGAAGCGCCACCTCCTGCACGAGTCTGATTACCCGCAAATTTCACCGTTCGTTCAGAAATTTTTGAATTTACTTACTTTTTTACAGTAATTTCTTCAAAAGAATTGTTCACTCTGTCCTACGGCTACTTTAACCAGCGACTTTCGTTATAGCCGGATTTCTCCGACATCAAGACAGGAGCGCATTGTTGGTTTTACCTCCGTATCTCTCAGCTACCACACCGAGCTACTGCAAGGCTTATTCTCCACAGGAGCGTCTATTGTTGCGCCCGAAAGTTCTGTGCGTTATGAAGCGATAACTCTTGGCGACACACGTTTTTGTTGGCAGTTTCCACCTCCCCACCCCACATCACTGTAGGACAGCGGTTTCTTCTGAAAGGTATCCCTTTAACCCAACCACCCACTATTGCAGATAGTCGGCCACTAAACTGTCCGTATGGGACAGCGCCAGAAAAAGCCGAAATTACCATGTGCCTCGGAGTGCTGACACACTTTGTTCACCGAGTTAGTAATAAGCATGATTCAGAGATTAAATTTTCAAGGTAAGAGATTTTGTTCGCTGCTATGGTCATACTATACCACACTTCAAGCTGTATGTCAATAGCAGCGAACAAAGTTTTTCACTTTTTTTTTGGCGTGTCCGCACGAACAGAAATGCGAATTTTCTCCGGGTCTTCCTCCCGTACAGCCTCTTTCAGGCTTTCACCAGGCCGGAAGACCACAACACGATAGTCCTCCAGCTGTTTCTGCTCCTTAGTATGAATGTCACGAACAAGACATCCCTTCCTCGTCTTGACTTCAAACGACCCAAATCCTCGGATTGTTACCTTTTCACCTCGCGCCAGTGCCTCAGCGATGACCCGAAACACATCGTTAATCACTGTGCCAGACTGATTTTTGTAGTAGTCCATCTCAGCCAGCGCGAGTACGATATCGTTTTTTAGCACAATACCACTCCTTACACCTCAAGTTTGATCTGGTAACGAGCGTCAGCACCAATGCCCGGTACAAACACCAGCATCAACTGACCAGGAGTGGAGTATAGCCGCTTGCCATTAGCATAGTCGTCTGTACCACACAAACTCTGTACAATCATGCTGTCAATTCGCAGCTCTTCAAACGACTCTTTATGATGCTTGTCGGCCAGAATCGCGTAGTCGATCCCAGTCCCAAACTTCTTCATAAAAATGGTATTGAACAGCCTACCGGCGTTCTTCACACTGTCCAGATCGCCATGAGTGGCGCACACCTTGTATCCGCACACATCAAAATACAGGAACTCATAATAGTCTGCCCTGGGAAACTCAATATCGCCTCGGTCGCCCAAGCGTTGTTCCAACCACCAAGGGATCAGCCGCTCCATGTTGTCAGCGTGAATGCTATCGTTTTTATTCTGCACGGTGCGCAGATGGTTTCCATAAGTAGCGTGAATTACCGTCTCCTCCACCGTATCAGCCAAGGTACTTACGGCCTGTGCGATGATTTCCGACACCTGCATGATTTGGTTGCACGTCAGCTCTTCCGACGCCACACGTGCGCTGGTATGAATAGCGCCATGAGCCATATCACCCAGGAGCACCACATGAAGTTTGCGACAACGATGCAACTGGATACGCTCGGTGGCACGCCGTACCAGCCATTCCACACGCCTGCGGCACACCTCAGTATCATAATGCTCCCAGATGTTGTCCGTTACCATGCCATAGTGCCAGTCAGCAAACACCAACACAGCCTCGTTATTCTCGAAGGGATATGTGACGGTCTTATCCATATGCAGCGGAAGAAACTCGTTCAGAGCAGACGCCGCCTCAAACAAGCGGTCTTCCAGGTTCTCAGCCCTTCCGATCTTGTCCACCATTTTATTGAACTCACGCCGTTGATCGAAGAAGCGCTTCTGCTCCTTCCTGATTTCGGCAAGTTTAAGATCCAACTCTCCCATATACTCGCCCTGGTCAGGCCGATTTTCAGCAGCGAACTTCTTCTTAAAAAACTGTGCCACAGCGTAAGCCGAATACGGAGTAACGGAAGCGGCTTTTCTTAGACTGTCACGATGGCAGTCAATCCCAGTGGCTTCTACAATGTCCTGCCAATCAAGGTCATCCGGTTTTTGCTCCACTTTGATCTCGATAAGGCGAAGACCATATTCGTAAGTGTCCTCACCTTCTCTGCGTTCGTATTTAGGATTCACGATTGTCTTCACCTCTTCATTTATGATTGCGGCAGTTCTTCCCGCCGCTGGATAGAAAGCGTGATATTTGCAACACCATCCCACCGAGCCAAAATCTCATTCAGATCATAGGTACGCGCTTCATCTTTGTCGTACTCGGTCAAGGTCATGTCCTTGCAGTCGATTGTGGCGTTTTTATAGCGCTCCTGCCGCACTTGGGAAGCCATTAACATCCTCCTCCCGCCGCCCGCAGCCGTGCCTCACGAAGGGCACGCATTCGGTCAAACTCCTTCACCAACTCTGCCGCACGGGAGTTGCTGTCAGCGATGGGCCGCATCAGTTCCTCGGCTTCGGTGCAGAAATAGTGGTGCCGCTTGGAGTCCTGCTTCATGGTACGCGGGAACCTGTAGTGGGGTGGTTTGTTGGGAGGAAACAACTTGACCAACTTGTCCTTCTCTTTTTTGGTAATGGGGATCACGAAAAATCATCCTTTTCAATGTATTTGAGGGTATTCCCCTCATAACTCACCAAAAAAGTGCCCAAGCTAACCACCGAGATTTCTCGGTGGTTAGAAAGGGTCAGTTCAGAACTTTTCGACCAAATAACGAATTTCCTCGTTGGTTTTTGTGTACTTTCAACAAAATTGTCCTTCGAGAACCGCTGGAGTATGCGGCCTCTTGCAAAAGCGGAAACCGTAGATTTCAATGCTGCCGGCAGCGTCCTCGTCCTCCTCCAGTATCGAAATGGGAGTGCGACTGGCCTCAATCAAATCCAAAAAATCCTGATTTGGAATGGAAAAGAGAGAGTAGAAAAGAGTACGTGAGATATCCCGATTGCACGGCTCCTCAATCGCCAGTAGCAGGCGATACGCGGTATGACGGCTCAGTTTGATGGACTTGATATAATCCATATACTGTTGCCGGATATCCCGTGTCAGAATTGATTTCTCGGTGTTGTCCAAATCATCATCCGTCCCATGCCAGATAGATTGGATATCAGCCCGCATTTTCCGTACCAATTCAAGAATACGGTCAACTTGTGGATACTTAACCGAGTGGCTAAAATACGCTTCTCTGGGCACCAGCAGATCAGAAAAAGGGATAAAGTCTCGTCTTGTGTGCTGTGCCCGTACTACATTCAAGCTATGCTGCAGGTAATCCATGGTAGTGTCGTGGAACTTATAACTCTTCCGTTCACTATCGTAGTAACCTTTCATACGTGCTATCTTTCCGAGAAAGTTCGGCTTAATCTGTCGGCCATCGTCGTCCCTATCCTCATGCTTTTTGCGGAGACGTTTGATTTCCGCCACACTGTCCACCACATACTCCCGTTTGGCTTTGTCAATTTCGATGTTGGAGAGCACGTCCAACTGGGCAATCTCACAATACAGCTCCTCCACTTCCTCAAAACTCCTACCAGCGTTCAACTCATTCCATAGCTTGGTGTTCAGCTCCTGTGATAAGTTGACAATTTCGCCAATCTTGTTTACCGAAGTCTTAATGTCCAAATCAGACTGGTCAGCGCAGGTGTAGTGGCGGATGATTTTTTTTGCCTCCACCAAGCTGGTGGGCACCAAGAAGCGGTGATAATTCCGCTGTGCCGCACGGATCAGGATAGGGTTATCGGTCATTAGCATGGTATCAGAGTCGAAATCTGCACCAGACAGTCGGAAGAGGATGTTTTCACCAATGCTGTTGACACACACGATTTCGTTCGTCGTATTGAAATACTTCCTGATTTCAGCGTTATCCCGGTTCGTCGTCAAAAGAACGTTGCCCATAGTAACATGGGGACTTCGTGATCCCAGAATCGTCTGATTGAACTGGAAGCGCTTGCAGAAGACATTTCCGACTCCAATCTGACTTGTCCCATCAAACTTACCAATGGAAGCATACAGCATCTCCATAGGGTTGCCCAACAGGGTCGAATAGTTCCCGTCTACCAAAATGTGCCCCCGTCTTAGTGCCTTTTTGAATGACTTCTGAATCTCGTTCCTGAAATCATAGTACAACTTAGTTTGTGCGAACCGATCTGACACTCCCAACATCTGATACACCACATCGTTTGTGGTTGTGGCGGAGCCGATAGGTTCATCTTCACTGGAATACTTGATATGGTAGCGCAACACGGCTGGATCGGCCTGAATAAGCCGCAGATAGTCCAGAGATGGCTTGACCAACAGGTCAACATCGTCTTGGGTCATCTGCAAGGTATTCAGCAGCTGATAGTGGATCTGCACCATCCGTCCGTCGAAGAAGTGGGTAGGCTTCTCATGCTTCACAACACCAAAGTTCCCATCCTCCTCCAACAGCTGAAGCCACTTTTCCAGCGGCCCGAACTTTACATATTTGATGCTGCTGGGTGTCGTAATAATCTTGATATCACTGATTGACTTTGCCAGTGTAAATCCACCCAGCTGGGACACATCTGTAATACCACTATCCGCAAAGAAACTTTGAATGTTGCAGTTGAAGCAGGCTGACTTGAAAAAGCGATTGCGGAGCAAGATCATTCCATAGCCAGAGTAACTACCCATAGCGTCCCTGTCAATCAGGGATTGCCCGTCCCATATGCTATTCTCTACCTCTACTTCCTCTGGTTTGGATGCAAGCCACCCATCATCTCCAACACGTGTAGCAATGACCTTATCCTTGAACACGCTGGTATAGTCGTCGATAACCAGGAAGTTTTCAGGGCGGAGCGGAATCGTGTCGATGATGCTGGAAAGCGTCAACGCGATATACGCCTCAAACCCCGCCAGATCAAGCTCCTGCCCATCTTTGATTTGCAATCCACACTGTTGCCATTTGCGCATACGTGGATAAAGCCTTTCGTCAATAAACAGGCATTTCCCAACACGTCCACTGCCGGCAGAACGCTTGAAACGCTGAAAGTGGATTCCATCGCAGATAAACCCTTCATGATACAGCCTGTCGCGTAGCTGGGCGGCAGTAAACAACACCTTCATACTTTTGCCCAACTTGTAGACGCCATCCTCAAAAACAAACAGCTTTCCCAGTATTGCCACAGACACCGGGTTCTCCACTGGCTCATCCAGCCGAATTGCGATCAGTGCCCCGTCCTTCACGCAAATGTTGTCAGTCAATTCCACATCCTCCGGCATATACCCATACTTGATATATGTCTTGTCAAAGAAGCGGTTGTACTCCTTCACACTGTACTTGAATGTCACGTTGATAACACGCCGACAGTATTCCTTATCCCTCTTGGTAAAGGTAAAATCCATCCTGCGATAAACCTTCTCATACACTTCACGCATCTTGATCAAATCAAGGCTGTAATCCAGTGTATTGATGAAGCGCCTTGTGTTAAACTCACCTTGATTGTCTCCACTACTGAACTTGACCGTATACCCAGTACAGCGGTCGTTGGAGTAGTTAGACAAAAACAGATCCTTCGCGTCAGCAGACACGATATACACTGAATTGTTGATAGGTCATCCCTCGCTTTACACTCTAATTAGATCTCCATGCCAGAACAACCATCTTGGCTCTTCCATTAGCTCGATCACTGCTGAAAAGCCATCCGGCCTCTTTCGGTACAGACGGACGGTAAAAATCCTGTCCCCGCTGGACTCCACAAAATCACGGTACTCCGTCTGTGTTTTGGCGTAGTCACCACGCTCCGTGATTTGTTTGATGTTCAACTTAACTTTATCTCCGTCATGAAGCCAGTTCTCAACATCATCAGAAAGTGAGTTGAGTTTGTCCGCAGCCAATTCCCGCAAACTCTTCTTGCCCTTCCGCATCAGGTTCCGCCGTTGCGCACGGTTCATATTCCATTGACCTCCCATCCGAATACTCGTCGATTTCCCTCTGGTAAACTTCTGCGTTCTCTCTTAAAACGTCGAAGTAAAAATTTTCACTGTCTTCGGTATCATCAGCGGGTGTATAGTCCCGACAATCTTGCGAACACTCACCCTCACACTGTCCCATCCAGATACACTTTTTGTCCTCGGATCTCATGTTCTACCTCCTTTCACCATTAACTATCCTTGTTATTCGCCGGTGAAGAAAGGTCGAGAAGCCATTGCCTCAAAAGATCCCTCATGCGCCGGCTCGGAACGTAAACCCAAACTTCCTTGCCGTCGCGGATGGCAGAGCGCCAAATCCACTGAATCATCTCACTCAGCGCATATTCTTCTTCATGAACCTCAACTCCGTGATCCTTGAAATAATTCTTGAGCAGAGGGTTGTAAAAAATGTTGACACAGTACGCCAGGTGGTCACGGTTACGATAAGCATTCGTCGCTCGAACATTGCAGGAGAGGAAACCCTTGGTATACCCCTTACCCTTGATTTGATCCTGATAGTCCTTGAATACTGTCCACAGGTTTTGATCAGTACCCGCATTCCACTTATTCTTGAACACGTTGATTAGGTTTTTCTGGAGTGCTTTCAACATCGGCCTGCCCTTCTCCTTCTTGGCCCGGAGGAACCACGAAGAGGAGAGATTGCCATACCCGTCGCCGATGGCATTGAGCTTTGCGTCGTCTATAACATGAATCTTCTCATGGAGCGACAGAACGTAGTCTGGCATACACGGATAGTCACAGAAATGGTATTCCTCTCGCTCATATGTCGTGCCGATATGCTGGACTTCGATACCATTCATGTCGAAATAGTACCTTTGCACCTGAGCATCAAACATATAGGTCAGCACGATAACATCCAGAAAAGCGTGAAACACCTCTACGGGGAACAGCCACAAAAGTAGGCATCCGTTATACATAACCACATTCCCGGTCATACACATATCCCGCAGTTCGTCGAACTTGCCCTCGTATTCAGGCATTGTCCACCGAACCCTACCGCTCTCGTCTGCCTCGATCATCCTTTGGTCGGTCAGCAGTTTGAAGTCTTTCTGGCTAATTTCGATGACCCGTGTGACCTCGAACACCTCATCCAGAATGAGCTTATACCCACCGTCGCGGATCAAGGATATCGTCTCTTGGTTGTACCGCCTGAACAGAGCATGGGTGCTGGCAATATTCCTTTTTGTTGTAAGCAACTCATGAAGATCTTCCAATTTCCCCTCACCCTTATGTTGGGGATCTTTGAAGTCTCGGCCAGCACAGCTTGCCTTGATCCGCTCTACCTCGTCCAAATAAGGAGTAATGAAAATGAAGTGGCTGTCCTGGTCACTGTTCATCAGCGAAATTGCGCTTTCCGTTTTACCCGCGCCCATGATCATATCACATACCTTAACCTTCAATCCTCCTTCACCCCCTTGTTAAACGTGCGGTAATAGTAAAATTGAAGCTGCTGAACGTAACCAGCGAACCCCTCATACACCGAAGGATCGAACTCCCCACCGTACACATCATCAATTAGACGGTTGATCCACACATCTCTGGGGTAGCTGTTCATACGGTGCAGGCCGAAGAGCATGATACAGTTTGCAACCTTCTCGCCTACGCCAGTCAAACTAAGTAGACTTTTCTTCGCCTCATCGTCTTCCTGGATCGTAAGTCCCCGCCAGAAGTCAGGCTCCAAATCGCAAAGTGCCTTGATGTACTTCTCCCGATATCCCAAAGAAGCGCAAGATAAATCTGCACCCCTCAACTGCTCCGCCGTAGGGAAGCTGTAAATGACCTTGCCATCTACCTTTCCCAAAGAAGACCCAAATTCCTTACATAACGTCTCTACAGCAGAGCGGATGCGTGGAATGTTATTACGCTGGGAGATTACAAAAGTGACGACCATCTCCCACAAGTCTTGCCGCAACATCCGAATGCCGCCACCCACCTTGATTGCCTCTACCAAGAAGAGATCGCCAGTCATACGGGACTGATACATTTCATAGTCCGCACTCAGGTCAAAGTAAGGCACCCACACATCCCGGAAATCGCCCCAGGAACAGTGGAACACATATCCTCCTGTCTCCACAACGGTGATTTTCACGAAATGCTGCCCAGTCACGGCCAGAAAGCCACCACCATCCAACTGGGCGATCCGAAAACATTGACCAGACTCTGCAATTTGTGCCACGTCAAACTGGGGAGCGCACAGCAGCACCCCATTATGCAGGAGTCGGCAAGTTACCTTTTCTCCATTCATCGAGATCACTCCTCTCTTTCAAATAGTCCCAAATGATTCTCAAGCCACAGTAAACCAGATCACAGCCGGGTTTTGAGTTGTCGCCATCATAATGGACAATGGTTTCTGTGACATCCCGAACATCCAAGTCCTGCGGCACCCTATCAAATATGGACAACACGCTTTGCATCTTTTCCATGAGCCGAATATTGTCTGCACAGGTTTTGATTTGGCTCTTTGCCAAAGTCAACATCGTCTTGGCGTCAATTCCATATAGACGGGCCGCGCTTCGATACATCTGTACCTCAGCATCCAGTGCAGTCCGCTCCTCCTGAAGCTGCTGGATGGTTTTGCTACACTCTTCCAGCGTGTCCGCCGCACGATAGCACAACACGCAATTTTCGTGTGGACACGGTTCCCTCAGTTCAGAAATCAGAGCATTTGTTGTCTCAAACTCCATTGTCTGTTGCCTCCCCTCTTTCCCCAAACATCTCCTCGCCCAATCGGTTGTACTCGGCGAATATCTTATCAAATGCTTCCTCCCATACCGCATCGTGTTCATGTTCCACACCAACCGCAACATGAGCCAGCTCGTGCGCAAGCGTTTCAACGCACACATTGACAGGGTGCTCGGCGAAAATGGTAATCACCGGCGTCTTACCATCTTGGAAAGTAGTAAAACCATATTCTTTGTCATGGTCGGTGTCCCTGTGCTGGTCATAATAAGCCAAAAACGGCTTATTATAGAGGTTCTTGTACGCCTGAGCGACTATGGCAAATGGGTCATTGCTGAACGGACTAACAAAAGCAATCGTTTTCATACTTCACCTCACGAGAGATTTTATTGCATCTTAATCACAGAGCCGCCTCTTCCAGCCGCTCAAAGTAAAACTTGACCTTCTTAGGTGTTGGCGTCACCAGCCCAAACTTCACCGCCTGTCGGTAGGTATAGCTGTCCCGTCTGAGAACTTCTGATGTCTGCTCCAACATCCGTCGCCATCCTTCCAAAGAGTTTCCACGCTTGTAGTGATTGCAGCTTTGGCAAGCCGGCAGCATATTCTCCATCTCGTCTTTGCCGCCCAGTCGGAGAGGTAACACATGATCAACCTGAAAACCATCAAAGCCAAGCTCAACACCACAGTAAGCACAATGGTGGTCGGTCTTTTGCAGCACCTGCTGTCGTTCCTGTCTGGAAAGCCTTTTGCGTTTCTCCATCTATCACTTCACGTCCTTCCAAAAGCAATAAACGCACTGATGGGCACAAGGTTTTCTGGCAGTCAACAGCTCTACCTTTCCAGAGTAGCACATACAATTCTTTCGCTGATACCCCACAGAGTCCACACCGTCATCATCCAGTGGAAGACCCATCAACTCAATATCGTATTCAGACACACACCCGCTGATAATGGCTTCATTCAGCATGGGTTCTGCGCAAGCCTCTATTCTCAACAGCGCATCACACGATACATCCTCCCACAGGAGCTTCCATCCACGCAAGACGTGATTTGCATATTCTACGGTTTCCTTATCAGGCGAGAATTTCCCGCCATACAAACTCGGAAATCCGCAATCTTCAAACCGCTTCCTCACATGAGGGTACATATCAATAAGACTTACCCGATAACGAGAGAACCCGTGTTCTGCAAACATCCCAAAGACCCTTGTGGCCCGCATCATACCCTTTACGGTGGGAATCATCGGGTCGATCCTCACCACAACCCTTTCCTTTGGGAACCCGGAACCTATTAGCCGCAAAGTTGCTTCCAACTGCTCCTCTGGGCGAACCACATTCGGTTCGACTACTGTACCGCCATACCCAGTGCAGGTCGCATGAATGACAACGTTTGGCAAATCTTTCACCGCTTCAATGAACGCTGGTGTAATGCGCTTCGTGATAAGTACCGCACCATCTACGGTATTCATCTTGTCCCGCCAAGACAGATCCAGCCCAGCGTCCCCACCGTCCGTCGCCCCAATCTTATACTTCGCCATTTAGTCGCCGCCTCCCAACACTGCACTATCCCGATCCGGTGCTTTGACAATGGCTCCATAGCTACGGACTGTGCGCCCATAGCCCATAGCATCCGAATGAGATCCAGTGTAGTCCAAGTTACGAAGGGTTGCTTGTTTCTCACTGAGCTTCAAAATCTCTCCGTGATGCAGCTCCTTATATTTTGTATCAAGAAAAGCCACTCGATCACCGACTGCCAGCGGCCTCCCGAAAAAATCGAAATGTTCCATGGGTGCCTCCTCAATAGTTCTGGTAGCCCAGCACGACCACAAAGCGGTCGTCGTCAAGGATTTCCTGTAAAATAGGTTTTACCTGTTGCTCATAGTCCAGCTTCCCAAGGCCACAACCCACAGCCGGCAGGTATACCTTCGTCAACTCAAACTTGTCGGCAACCTGTTTGAGTTGAATAGCTGACTGCCGTATCAGCTCCAAATCAGAATTGTCCTTGTAGTGGTGCTTGGTGGGAAATGTAATCAACGACATGAGCCTACCATTCAGCATATAGACCCCCATGTTGAATACCCGGTTCCCGTATCTCTTGAGGTACTTGCCCAGCTTCTCCTCTACACCAGGGAAGAGCTTCTTGGCTTCCAGTGCCTGCCCAGCCCCCATCACCCCACAGCCGTTCTTGCGGATCACCCCGTTGGTGGTGACGACCGCCGCCTCATCAGAGTATCGGGGAATACCAAAGAGACTATCGGTACAGTGCATCTCCTTCATGCAAACACCTCCTCGTCACAGTGAAGTGCTGCCAGATCATAGCCGCTTTCAATAAAGCGGAGCGTCCGAGCATGGTCACACCTATTCCCCAAGTAGGTGTAGATCTCGACCATATCCTCCTGGGTGAAGTTGGTGCCCAGAAAGGTGTTGATCCCATTTAGGTGGTACACTTGTGACTTTGGGTCAATGCTCTTGCTGGCCTCACGAGACAGCCATTCCAATATTTTGGCGTTCAGCCCTGTTTCCGTTTGGATATCTGCCATAAGGAAGTAGCTGTTGCGTGGCGGGTAGATGATACACTCAAAGCCGGAATTGATATAGAATTGGGGAAATGCTTTGAGAAGCCTGTCTCGGATCTCCTTATTCTCAAATACTCTCATATCAACACCGCCCTTTGTGGAGTGGACAGGCCGTACAGCTGACATGGTAGTTTCCCCGGTCATAGCACTCATGGCCGTAGCAGGGGTAGTTATCTTCCGCAACCTCATTCGATGGGGTGGGAGAGCGCTGGTTCTGGTTCTCAGGTTGGGTCATGTGGATACCTCCATTTTCTTAAAAATGTTCAAAAGTTCAAAGCACCGAAATGGGTTTATCGCTTTTGAGGTGATAAAATTTGATTTTGACACCCCTCAAAGCATTGAAAACACTTGGTTTTTGAAAATCGTCCCTTAGAAGGGAAAGGGTATTCATTCGCTTCGCTCATTTGGCCGAAAAAGTTATCAAAAATAAACTTTTCAGTTTTGAGATTTTTGCGTTCTGCTGCCTCGCTGTCGCTCGGCAGTTGCTTTAGACCTTGTGGCAGCAGAACTACTTCCTCTCCATACACAGATTACTCATGAGGTCGATAGACACTTCATGGTACGATTTCTTCTCTTCCTCATCAGCGATACCGATGTACCGCATCGTGACCAGCGCGGAGGAGTGACCAAAGAGCCGCTGAAGGAACACTATATCGTGGTTGGCCTGGTAGTGGAAATATCCGAAGGTTTTCCGCAGTGTGTGGGTGCCAATATCTTGCTTCAGTCCACAGGCTTTGGCAGCAGTTTTCAGAACCTTCCGCAGAGTGTCAACCTCAATATGATAGCGGCCCTCACTATCAGGGATGTTGTCATCACGAACGTTCCCCTCCCTATCTTTACGCTTTCCATTCTCTCTGGATTGAAAAACGTATATGTCCTTACAGAGCGATGGACTTTTTACTGGGAAGTACCAGTTAAGAACCTTCACGCATGACTCATTCAGATACATCCCTCTGCGTTTATGGACTTTGTTCTGATAGACGGACATCTTATCCGTAGTGTCAGAGAAATCATCAGAGACATATTTAATCTCTCCATTAGGGAAAAAGAGGTCAGACTGCTTGAGTCCCAGAAGCTCGTTGGCCCGGAGGCCGAGGTTGATTCCCAGGACAAAGCCCAGAAGGTACTTCCGATCTGCATTGTGGTAGAGCCAATTAGCCATAGCGTCCAGCTGATCACGGTGCTTGATTGGGAACACAGTCTGTTCCTCGCCCTTGCGGTAATTCGGCTTGCGAGGAGGCGTATAGGATGTAGGAAACTGGATGATCTTGGAGCTGGTGGGTACGGCAGGAATAGTGGAACCCTGCTCGAAAAGAGAAAGTTGTGCGCTCATTGAAAACCCCTCCTTCACTTGCTCTAACCAACGAGAAAGCTCGTTACTTCTATGATTTATTATAACAGATATGAGGGTATATGTCAATAGAAAAACAGATTTTGTTGCACCTTATTCGGACATATTACCGAGGAATTACGGGGGTTAGATTATGAAAAACAGGCGTATTTGTAATAAAATGATGTAAGATGTGAGGTGTTCGACCGCTCCTTATCCACGAGTTTGTTCGGTGGTAAGACCGAACGGTAAACCGAGCTGAATTGGGATTGGAGAGGAGGTGTGTAGATGAAGGTACTGGAGTCATATCGTAGATATGGCAGAACGTTGAAAATGTAAGATGCCCCCCCCCTATCATGGCGGGCGGGCGCTGGCAGGTGGCCGGGCCTCTGTTCCCGTGTAAATTCGGGGGTTTTGGGGGCGGGGTTCTGTTTTCTCTCCAAAAGCAGAATTGCAAGGGCAGCAGCAGGCACGGCGGTGGGCCGTCTGGTAGATTCCAGCTGAAGAGGTGGAGACGGCGCAAAACTGGCGGCGCTGGGGCTGGCAGTATGGGCAGACGGGCGGGGTTCGGTATGTGCTGGCTGGCTGGGGCTTCCATGTGCTGGGGTTGCTCCTTCTTCCTTTCCCTCTCTCCCCTTCCCTCTCCCTCTGAGCGGTCACGGCTGGGAGTAGGTGGGCAGCAAATACGGCGGGACGCTCTCAGCACTACGGCGGCGGACTGGCGGCTCCTGGCTGATCTGGGATGTGGGACGGCTGGCGGGCTGGGTGGTTGCCTGGGCACGGCTGGGGCCGGTGGTTGCCGCTCCTGGGGGCGGTGCTGGCAGTGTGTCGGCGCTGGCGCTGGGCAGTGCTGGGCAGGCATTCAGGCCAAAAGGGGTCCGTCAATATCACTAAATACACTCCTGTTATTTTTGTTATTTTGACATACTATTTTACGGTTAGCACGCAACAAAATCTCTTGACAAATAGCAATATTTTTGGTAGAATAGGGTATACCCGATGAGGGGGCGGGCGGTTTCGGTGGGTAGGCCGGGCTGAGTGCTTCCGGGGCGCGTCTCCCCTTCCATAGGGTGCAATAAAATCTTTGAAAAGAGGTACATATCATGAAAAAGCAAAACAACACTACTTCCGCTACTTCCCGCAAGGTTTACGATCTGGCCGCTATTATGCGCCGGGCGTGGGACATCCGCAAGAATGCCGCCGCTGAAATCGGCTGCAAGGTTTCTGAGGTAGTTTGGGGGCTGTGCCTGAAGCAGGCGTGGGCTGAGGCTGAGGGGGCCAACGCTGAGGCCAACGCTTCCGCCGTGGCCGCTGAGTGGGCGAACATGAGCGAGAAGCAGCAGGTCAACATGATGAGCGCTTGCATCCGCAAGGCCGCAAAGAATGAAATCCGGTATAGCACTGAAGATCATTACCTGCAATTCTCTGAGGTGCCCGCGTTCTCCTGCTTCCGTGCCCACGACTTTGACGAATTTCTGAGCGAGACGGTTATCAGGGTTCTTGACAAGCTGGCCGATATTGACAAGCTGACGGCCACAAATGAGCGCCGGGCCGTCAAGGGCAAGCGTCCTATCCGCCTGGTGTCCATCGTCTACAATGCGGCGCGGGCGTCCATCGCGGCGGTCTACTATGCCGATGCAAAGCACGGCGCGGCTTATGACTTTGAGGTCACGAACGACAACGGCGAGGCTGAAAGCTACGTTGAAACGCGCTGCGGCGATTCCCACGTGAACACTGAGACAAGCGCAATCCTGCGGGCGGTGCTTGACGACTTCACCACAAGCCGCGATGAGATCGACCAAAAGATCATTAAGCTGGTGGCGGAACAGTACACTGAGCGCGAGATCGCTGAGGCGCTGGAAAAGGCCGGGCGGAAAATCTCTAATGTGGCCGTACACAAGAGGATCGCCAAAATGCGCGAGGCGCTGAGGGCGGCGGGGATTGCCTGAGAAAAAAGTGTAACGGCTGGTTAGCACGCAACAAAATCTCTCTGCAAATCAAATAGAGGGGCCGGGGGACTCCACCACAAATCCCCCGGCTCCCGGAAAATATGAAAAGGGGTATACATCATGACTATCAACAACGCAACTTTGAAGCAGTGCCTGAAGCTCTCCAGCAAGGTGACGGTTTACGTGCCCGCCACAAACGGCGTGGACACGGCGGCGGACAATACGGAGCAGGTCAAGGCAACGGCGGCGCTCTTGTCTGAGTGTTTCGGCGGCGCGACTTCTACGCCGGCTCTGGGCTACTGGCTCTCTCCGGTGGCTGGCCTGGTGGCTGAGAATACGACGGTGGTTTTCGCCTATGCCTCTGACGCGGATCTCCAGCAGAATATCGGGCGCGTGGTCGATCACTGCGAGGCGCTGAAGGCTGAGATGGGGCAGGAGGCCATCGCCCTGGAAATCAACGGGGAGATGTACTTCATCTGAGGGGCAGCACGACGGCGGGCGCAAATGCCCGCCGTTTTTCTTTTGTTGGATGATCTGCCCGCCTAAATTTTTTCTGGAACAGGTTAGCACGGCGGGCGGGCCGTCTGGAAATAGAATAGGGGGAAACAAAATCCCAACAAAAAACATATGGAGGTCACGACGATGACAACATACAATCTGAAGCCAATGGACAATCGCAAGAGCTTTTATGGCAAGGCCAAAGTGGAGGAGCAGGACGACGGCTCCAAGGTGCTGTACAGCTACGGAACGCCGGTCTGTGGCGTGACGGTTTCGGGCCGGTTCTTCCGCGCCTGGGGCGGATACAGCGCCACGACGATGCGCCACGTGAACAGCTTCCTGCAGGCCGAGGGCATGGACGGCGGCGGGAAAGCCTGGTGGGACAAGCAGCCGGTGGAGGACGCCACGCGGCGGAGGGCGTCGGACATGACGCCGGAGGAAAGCCTGCGGGCGATGCAGGCGCGGCGGCGGGCTGGATGATCTGGATGGCCGGGAGCTTTTGCTCCCGACTTTTTTTTCTGCTTCCGGTTAGCAATACCCATTGACCGTCTGTAAATATAATGGAGGTGAAAAAATGAATTGGTTCTATGATACATTTCTCCCGTCTCTTTTGGAACGGGCCGGAACAAATCAGGGGATGTGGTTGTCCAGAAAGCAAACGGCCATTTGCATTGACAAGATGGAGCAGCACACGGTCAGGATGCCACAATTTCAGGGGGACTATTACCGTCACAACTATTACACGATGGAATGGAACGGACGGCACGTCCGCTTGAATTACTCCAAGCTGAACGGCTGCGGGCAGATCACTTTTGGATTCACGGCGGCTGAGGCTGAAGAGGCGGGCCGTCGCCGCGCTGAAGAGAAGCGGCAGGAGGACGCGGAACACATGGAACGCAAGCGCAAGTGGATAGCATGGGCACGCGAAAACGCGCCGGAAAAGCTGGCTCAGAGGATTGCACGTTATCAGTCTAAAGTGGCTGACCTGAAGGAGGGGATGAAGGATATTCTGGAGGCTATGGCCGAGTGGGAGACTGAGGGCGATGCCGGTATGGTGGAGCATGAGCAGAACGCGCTGGAACGGACGGAGAAAGAGCTGGCGGAGGCGGAGGCTATGCTGGCGCTATATATGGGCCGGGGATGAAAAATCCCCGGCTTTTCTATTTTTTCGCCCTGGAAAATAATTTTTCTGTATGGTTAGCAAATTTTGGACTGGTTTTGAAAATAGAATAGAAGCCCTGGCAAAACTTTTGGAGGTAGACAAAATGGTCAAAGAAAAAGTGATCGAGATGCTGGAATACGCGGAGGATATGGCAGACCGTTGTAACGAAAAGGGGAATGTGTACAACTACAATTATTGGAAGGGGAAAGCGACCGCTTATCAAAACGTGTTGGATATTCTAAGGGAGGACAGAAAATGATCGTCAAAAAGCTCAAAGGCACGGAGATCAGGAGATACCGGAACGACAACGGCGATGTGTTGGGCATTGCCGGAACGGTGGAAGAACTGGAACGGGCGGATATTCTGAGGCACGACGGCGACGGACAGCTTATGCCGCCGGATTCCTGGTGCTGCATTGACAAGGATGGAAACATCCTGGACTTTGTGGGAAGCAAAGAGGCAGCTAAACTGGTTTTTATGGAACTGTAAAACGGCGGGCGTCCTGAAAACGGGACGCTCTATTTTTATTTGAGTGGTTAGCAAATGAATGGAACGGTCTGTGATTATAATAGACCGAGCAAATAAACTTTTGGAGGACATGACGATGAAAACGCGGGAATACTATGAGGCGGAGCTTGCAAAGGCTGAGGAACGGATAGAATCTCTGCTGCGGGTGGAGCGGAGGCTGATTGCAGAACGAGGGCGCGGGTTCCGGCATCCGTTCTACCATAAAAGGATTATTCAGCTGGACGATAGGATTTTCAACCTGCGGGCCAAGCTGGACAGCATGGTATAAATTAGCGATAAAAGGCGGGGAGCAATCCTCGCCTTTATTTTTTTGTGTGGATGGTTAGCAAATAGGGGTTTCATCCTGGAAATAGAACAGGAGGTGAACAGTAGTGAAAGCAACAAGAAAACAAATCAGTGAGGCGAACAGGATCGCCGGATGGTTTGGAGGGTATCGGACGCCAAAAGACTTCCGGGCTATGTATGACGCGCTGGAAGCAATCGGTGTGACGGTGGATGTGATAACCAATAGGAGTGACGACTTCCCTGGTGGTTGGAGCGGTTCGACCACGTGGAGTATTCACGGGGAGGAGGTGGAAAATAGCCGGTTCATTCTCAGTGTGTATGAGGGAAGCCGGACGGCACAAAACGACTACAATCCATATTTCAGCTAAAGGAGGATATATAGAATGGAGATTAAGCAAGTCAAGCGTGGAGAAATCTACATTGCCGACCTTACTGCGTCGGAGGGATGCGAACAGCATGGAGTCCGGCCTGTGCTGGTCATCCAGAACGACAAGGGGAATGCCTACGCGCCCACGGTCATCATCGCACCGATCTCCAGCCGGATGCACAAGGCGACGTTTCCAACGCACGTGGTTTTGGATGGGATGCAGCGGCCTTCTTTTGCCGAGCTAGAACAGATACGGACGATAGACAAGCAGCGATTGATAAAGCAAATCGGACGAATTGACGATGCGACACAAAACCGGGTCAACCATGCAATCCGGGTTAGTTTGAGCGTATAACGGAGCAGCGCCGGGGAGAAATCCCTGGCGCTTTTTTTTGCGGATAGGTTAGCAAATCCGTTTTGTGGACTGTAAATAGAATAGGCACGACAAATCAAAATGGGAGGCTGAAAAATATGATTGTTGATTGCATACTTGATCGCAAGGATGGAACGCGCTACAATGCGCGGGAGTTCTACCACTACTGTTTGGGTTACATGGGTGGATTAGGTGACGAAATCACGCAGGCCATGGACGGCGGCACAAATGCGGACGTGCAAGAGGCGCTTTGCTGGTACATAGCGGAGCAGCAGTACGGCCTGGACATCTGCGAGTTTATCCGCTCTAAAAACTGGATTGAGGACGATCCTCTAAATCCGATGTGTGCGGATTGCAAGCGCCTGGGCGTCAGCTGTGGCGGAACGGCGGAAATGAGCTGGACGGGATGCGCTGGTAAAAATCAGGTGTGATGGAAAGCCGGGTGGCGAGGGCTGCCCGGCTATTTCCCTTTTATATCGGCGCGGCAACTGTAGCAGTATCCGTCGCCGCTCCAGGACTGCCCGCACCGGGGACATTGTTTCTGGCCTACGCCAAACAAGGCAAGGACGATGATGAAAACCAGAACGATGGAAACGGTGGTGATAATTGGATAGTTTTTTGACATAAAGCCGAAGAACGGCGTCGGCTGGCCGCGTCTTGCATTTGTGGATTTTTCGGCGGAGAAATGACGGACGGCATACCATCCAACGGCCACAAATCCACCGATGAGCAAAATAATTCCCATAATAATTTTCACCTCTGGTTAGCAGGCAGAATTTTTTATCTGTAATTATAACAGAGGGTGTGAACCTTTGCAAGTCAAATCGAACATAATGGAGGTTTTTACAATGCTGGACAGGGAAAAGTTTGATGCCTGGGTCGAGGAAAACGGGACAGGGCACGTGGAGCACAAATACATCAATGGTATCGACTACACATTTGCTACCATGAAAGACGGCTGGATTGCCATTTTTGAGGTGGACGACGGGGCATATATCCCCAAAATGCAGGCGGCGGATGAGGCACACGCGGTCAGCTGGTGCAACATGATCGAGCGGCCACGGGTTCAATTCAACGTGCTCTAAGGGGCTATATAGGAGGCCGGGGAGAAATCCCTGGCCTATCTTTTTTTGTGCGATGGTTAGCAAGCGTGCATTCTGTACTGTAATAAATAATGGAAGCAATTAAAAAACGACATGGAGGTTTTGAGAATGAGCGTGGATTTTATCTCTATTGTGGAGCGGACGGATTACAGGCTGCACCGGAGCAAAATCATCATCCACAAGGCAGGCGGGTTCTACTTTGCGGAGTTCGCCACTGTGGAGCAGCTGGACTTTTTCGCTCAGACTATGGGGTTCACCTATACCCTGCGGGAGGAACGCGAGAATGAACGCTACGGGCTGTGGCAGATTTTCGACATTGACCGGAAGATCAACGATCCCTGTAACGGTGGATTCTGGAAGCTGGCGGACTTGCCGGAGGGGGCAAGGCCCATTAAAGCACTGTCCAACGGAAGTATTGTCACCTGCTATTTTACCAACGACGGGGAGACGATCACTATGTATCGACCTAATCCCAACAGCAAGGAGGTTTATAATCCTCTCCCGCTTGACCTGCATCTTGCCCATCAGAAAATTTACGGGTCTTGCTAAACTGGATGATTGAAACACAGCGGGCTGGCGGATGCTGGCCCGCTTTTTTCATGGATTTGGTTAGCGAGAGAGAATTTTTGACTGCTATTATTATAGGAGGTAGACGCATTGAAGCAATATTTTGTCGGAGGCCGAGAAGTCACTGAGGCGGAAGCCAAGGAGATCGAGGCCAAAAATCAAGATGTTCTGAGAAGCGGTTCGATTGAGGAACTTTTGAAAATTCAACCGATTATTTGTAAGGAGGTCAAAAATGTATAAGGAAGATATTCTCCCCGGCCTGGGGCATGACTACTACCTGGTGCTGACGCGGAACGAGAACGGGCGGAAGTATTCATACTATACTGGCTTTTCAAACGATTGCAGCCTGGAGCTGAAAGCAAAGTACACAGCTGGCGTGACGGTGGAAAGCGAGGTTTATCCCGACCGGGACGCCGCCAGGGACGCCGCTGGAAAACTGAACGAGCAATACAAGAGGGGTGGTATCTACATTTACGGCGAGTAAATAGAGATTCACGGGATGGGCTGGTAACGGCCCATCCCATTTTATTTTCTGAGCGGTTAGCAAAATTGTGAACGAGCTTGTAATAAGAATAGAGGCCATAAAAATTTTGACGGAGGTATCTGTTATGTACGATATTGAAAAGCTGGTTGGTATCGTGTGCGACCTGTTGGAGGCTGAGGCTGATTGCAGGAAGTACAATCTGGAAATTCGCAAGAAAAAAGGCTATATGCCGAACACAGAACTGTGGATTCCGTCGCTGGGTGGAAGCGAAGCATACCGGCTGGGCGAACTGTCCGAGCGCTATGACCGGAGCGCCTGGATGTTGACGGACATCTGCGAGATGTTGGACATTGACCAGTATCTGCTGGTTGCCGCTGTGAAATCCATGCAGCGCAAGGAGCGCCACAACGGGCGCTGGGATAATCCCAACTACACCTGCTGGATGAACCATGAGGACAAGGTGCGGCTGGCAGAGTTTCTGGCAAAGGACAAGGGGGAGCATGGTTATCATTCCTGGTATGAGAGCACCGGACGGAAAAAAGCGTGGTGCGCATGAGATCGACGGGCTGGCCTATCCAGGCCAGCCCGCTTTTTTATTTGTCGGTTAGCAGATTCCTCTTTTCTTCTGTTATATCAATGGGAGGTGTCAAGATGGACACAAAGATCATCCGTGAAGAAATGAACCGGCTGGATAAAATTTCTGGGTTGGATACCAGTCAAGTGCCAATTCGCATATCGTCCAAAATGACAAGAGCGTGGGGCAAATGCTGCTGGAAAAGAAAAGGTCAGCGGTATTATATCAAAGAGCTTGTATTTGCGAAGCGGCTGATGGAATATGGGACGATGGAGCATATAATCAATGTTATTCGGCACGAATATGCCCATCTTTTTGTCACAGAGGTGCATAACAAAAACCACGGGCATGATGCAATCTGGAAGCGGGCCGCGATGTGGCTGGGATGCAATGCCAAGCGCTGTGAAGATTTTGAGGAGATCGACGATCTGGACAACGGTATCAAATACAAAGTGACTTGCCAGGGCTGCGGCGTGGTGTCCCGGTATCGTCGCAAGTCAAACATTGTTAAGGAACTGGAAGTTAGGCCCGACTCTACCAGGTTCTTTTGTGGGAGATGTAATTGTCACAATTTTATTTTGGAAGTAGTTAGCAAATCGTGATTCCCTTTTGTAATAGTAATAGGAGGTGTCGAACGTGACAACAAAAACTGACTATCACGCTATCAGAGAACTGAAAGAGACATATAGGCCGGCGCAAAGAGGCATTGTAAGCGGTGCCGAAGTGGAGAAGATCAGCGCTGTGCTGGAAATCAAGTCCCGCAATGACATCGAGCTTCAAAATGCACGGGATATGGTGGTGATGCTGTATAGCCGCTGGTCTGATGCGGCGCGTGCCAAGGAGGGCTGTGTTCAGGAAGCGATGGAGTTGATGGACGCTATGAGCGCTATCTGCTGTGTGATTGACCAGGAAAAATTCAATCGTGGGCTGGAAGTATAAAATCTGGGCGGGCTGGTCTGGGAAGACTGGCCCGCTTTTTTGTATATTTTTGGTGCGGTTAGCAAAGTTTCAGAATGGTCTGTATATATAATGTGAGCACTCGCAAATAACATAATGGAGGCAAGAAAAATGGCTTTGATTGAGATGTATGTGTCCGATAGTTTGTATCTGGATGCAGAGAAAATCAGCGACAAAGTTTATATCATCCACCTCTCCAATGGCAAGGAGATCAGAGTCGAGAAAGAGCCTGAGCACAACGGCGATACCTGGGCATGGAGGGTAGATAGTCAGATATTTAGCCGGGATGACTATGCCCTGTCCTATCTCAAGCAGATCGCGATGGAAAAACTGACCGGCAAGCGCATTATACTCCATGCAAAAAAGAAAGTTCCTGATATTTGCGGAGTGGAGGGTTGCGCTTGTCGCGCCAAGGGAAAGTGTAATACGGCGCTGTGTTCGTTCTGCCCTGTAGCGGAGCAATTTGAGGCGGAAAGGGATGGTGTTGAGCTGATATATGCAGTTTGAGTATAGCGGGCTGGCCTAAGAGGGCTGGCCCGCCTTTTCTATTTTTCAGAAAATTTTGGGGATAGGTTAGCAATCGTGGGAGGCTGTCTGTGATATATAATGGGGAGCCTACCCAACAAAAAAACGAAAACGGAGGAACGAAAAATGAGCAAGATTTACATGATCGGTGAGAAGAACGGGCTGAAGTACGTGGCGCACACGG
>Ga0209064_1000835_pt1 | contig 61258 bp, 47 predicted proteins | sample Inofromicrocosms_FD_187498 | JGI IMG/M metagenome (GOLD analysis project Ga0209064, IMG submission 187498) | Mouse cecum microbial communities from Vienna, Austria - Inoculum for glucosamine and mucus D2O microcosms (SPAdes) (version 2) | ecosystem: Host-associated > Mammals > Digestive system >...
ACGCCTTTTTTGCATCCGGATGGAGAGGGTGCTGTCAGAATGGTTCAGATGGTAGGAGCCTGAGGGTGAGGGTGAAGGGAGTTGACTAAGGTCAATGACCGAACCCGAAGCCCTCGGGCGACGACCTAGATGAGCCATTATGACACACCCTCCCTTGTAATATTTTAAATTGAAATAAAAAGACTGGCTAGAACATATATGCCACCCTTACAGTCCAGTAGCTGCAACGGCCAGAGAAATCGATGAGCTTCACTGCCTTCATGGCATAGGTCAAGCCCCACACATATGAGCCTTGAACCTGCCAGCGCTTCCACAGCTCAACGCCAAGACCGGCCTGCATACCGATAGAGCCGAAGGCATAGTTCATAGCCTTCAGGCTGTTATGGCCGAGATGGAAATCAAACACCGGGCCGCCGAACACATAGGGCGCGATATAATCTTCCAGACCGTTCATGCGTGTCCATTTAAAGCGCAGATCCACAGGTATCGACAATGTGTGGAGATAGCTGGTCTCCTGGCCGTAGCCGTCGACAGCCCAGATTTTCTTCTCTCCCAGACCGAGTTTGCCACCCTGCAAGGAATAAAACGCACCTATGTCGATGCCGAAACCTATGCCCGGAAACATCATTTCACCCTGCACACCTGCCTGCGGGCCAACAATCTTTCCGGTCGAGATCAAATCCTGCTTGAATTTTAGATTGCTGATGTCGATGCCGACCGCCGGTCCCCAACGGAACTCTGCTCTGGCTCCAAGGCTGCAAACAGCACCAAGCAACAGAAGCATTATGATTTTCTTAAATTTTTCCATTCTTACAAATCGGGTTCTTGCATCCCCGCCGTTATATCCGGCAAAGATAGCGTATTATCACACCTCCCCAAAAAATCCTCGAATTAAAAAGAGTTAAGCCTTGGCTACGATAGCGGCAGCTTCCAATGGGTCGACTGTCACCTGCTCTCCGGTCGCCATATTCTTCAGGGCCAGTTTTCCCTGCTCCATCTCACTCTCGCCGACCATCGCAACGAATGGCACTCCGGAGGCATTTGCATAAGCCATCTGCTTCTTCATCTTGGCCTCGTCGGGATAGATTTCAGCCGCAATCCCCTGACCGCGCAGAATCTTAATCATACGCATAGCTGCCTCAGCTTCTTTGTGGCCGAAGTTAACAAACATCACCTGTGTGGAAGTGCGCGCATCGGCGGGATAAAGATCGAGCGCATTGAGCACATCATAAATGCGGTCGGCACCGAATGACACACCCACGCCCGACAGCCCCCCCATGCCGAACACGCCGGTCAGGTTGTCATAACGGCCGCCACCCGAGATGCTGCCTATGGCCACATCTTTGGCTTTCACCTCGATTATCGTGCCGGTATAGTAGTTGAGCCCACGGGCAAGCGACACATCGAGGTCAAGCTCGGCATCAAGCCCAAGCGCCATAGTGCCTTCAATTACCTCGCGAAGCTCCCTCACGCCAAGCATCCCTGTTTCAGAGCCTGCAAGCAGTTTTTCAAGCTGCGCCAGACGCTCTTCAACAGTGCCTGAAATCTCCAATATCGGCCTCAACGCCTCGACAGCCTGCTGCGACAGACCGCGCTCTATCAGCTCGGCATTCACATTGTCGATACCGATTTTGTCGATTTTGTCGATAGCCACGGTAATATCCACCATCTTGTCGGGCTCGCCGATCAGTTCGGCAATGCCTGCCAGCACCTTGCGGTTGTTGAGTTTCAGCTGGATTCTGATTTTCAGCCGCCTGAACACCTCATCGATCATCTGCAGAAGCTCGATTTCGTTGAGCAGCGAATCAGAACCCACCACATCGGCATCGCACTGGTAAAATTCGCGGTAGCGCCCTTTCTGGGGCCGGTCGGCTCTCCAAACCGGCTGAATCTGATAGCGCTTGAACGGCAGTTGCAGTTCATTGCGGTGCTGCACAACATAGCGCGCAAAAGGCACGGTCAGGTCATAGCGCAACCCTTTCTCACAAAGCTGGGGGGTGAGACGTGTGCAGTTGCCCTCTTCAATAAGCTTCATGTCGGCGCCGCGCAGGAAATCGCCCGAATTGAGTATTTTGAAAAGAAGTTTATCACCCTCCTCCCCATATTTCCCCATAAGGGTCGACAGGTTCTCCATGGCCGGAGTCTCAATCGGGTTATAGCCGAACAAGCCGAACACCTCGCGGATAGTGTTGAAAATATAGTTGCGCTTCGCCATCTCTGCCGGCGAAAAATCGCGTGTTCCTTTAGGAATTGACGGTTTCATCTTCTTTTCAAATTATTGCATATTATTGCACAATCATCCCCACCCCCAAACTTCTGACATCTGGCTTACTACTTAAGTCTTACCCCTTATTCGCCCGCTTCCTCTCAAGCTCGTCAAGGATAATCTTTCTCAGGCGGATATGGTTGGGTGTGACCTCAACATACTCATCCTCCTTGATATATTCCAGCGCCTCCTCAAGGCTGAAAACCACAGGAGGCACAATCTTCGCCTTTTCATCGGCACCGGAGGCACGCATATTGGTCAGCTTTTTCGACTTGGTGACATTTATCACGATATCCTTATCTTTGGCGCTTTCGCCCACAACCTGACCGGCATAGACCTCTTCCTGCGGGAAGATGAAGAATTTACCACGGTCTTGAAGTTTATCGATGGCATAAGCATAGGCCGTACCGGCCTCCATAGCAATCAGCGAGCCGTTGGTGCGCCGCTCTATATCACCTTTCCAAGGCTGGTATTCCAGGAAACGGTGAGCCATGATGGCCTCGCCTGCCGAACCTGTCAGCACATTGTTGCGCAGACCGATGATACCGCGCGACGGAATCTGGAACTCCATATGCACCCGGTCATTCTGCGTGGTCATAGACAGCATATCACCCTTGCGGCGCGTAACCATGTCTATCATCTTCGATGCATACTCCTCTGTCACATTGATGGTCAGCAGTTCGACTGGCTCGCATTTCACCCCGTCAATCTCCTTTATGATAACCTGAGGCTGACCCACCTGAAGCTCATAACCTTCACGGCGCATGGTCTCTATAAGCACCGACAGATGAAGCACACCACGGCCGTAAACGTTCCATTTATCTTCGTTCACACCACGTTCAACCCTCAGAGCGAGGTTTTTGTCGAGCTCGCGGGTCAGACGGTCATGGATATGTCGCGATGTGACATATTTGCCGTCTTTCCCGAAAAACGGGCTATCGTTGATGGTGAATGTCATCGACATGGTAGGCTCATCAATGGCGATACGTGGCAGAGCCTCGGGGTTGTCGACAGTCGTCACGGTATCTCCGATTTCAAAGCCTTCAAGCCCCACAAGGGCGCATATGTCGCCCGACGACACCTCCTGCACCTTCTTGCGCCCCATTCCCTCGAATGTATGCAACTCCTTGACGCGCTGGCGCACAACCGAACCGTCGCGCTTACAAAGCCCGATTTCCATTCCCTCGCGCAAAGTGCCACGGTGCACACGCCCCACGGCGATTCGCCCTACATAGCTTGAATAGTCAAGCGAGGTGATAAGCATCTGCGGCTCACCATCCAAGGTAACCGGAGCAGGGATATGTTCCAGTATGGTATCAAGCAACGGGGTTATATTATCAGTCTCTTTCTGCCAGTCAGTGCTCATCCAGCCATTTTTGGCAGACCCGTATATTGTCGGGAAATCGAGCTGCTCTTCAGTGGCATCAAGGCTGAACATCAGGTCGAAAACCATCTCCTGCACCTCTTCCGGACGGCAGTTCGGCTTATCCACCTTATTTATCACAACCACCGGTTTCAACCCCATCTGAATGGCTTTCTGAAGCACAAAACGGGTCTGCGGCATCGGCCCCTCGAAGGCATCAACAAGCAACAGACATCCGTCAGCCATATTCAGCACACGTTCCACCTCACCGCCGAAATCAGCGTGTCCCGGAGTATCTATGATGTTGATTTTAGTATCCTTATAATTGATTGAGACATTTTTCGACAGAATCGTTATCCCCCTTTCCCGCTCAAGATCATTATTGTCAAGTATCAACTCTCCGGCATTCTGATTCTCACGAAACAGATTCCCTGCCAAAAGCATCTTGTCAACCAATGTTGTCTTGCCATGGTCGACGTGCGCGATAATCGCGATATTACGGATATTCTGCATAACGATTCCTTTTCGTTTCTCTTCTTTTTCAACCTGCAAAGGTACAAAAATTTCTACACACGCCGCCCCCTCGGCCTCATTTTCTGTCAAATCCGGCCAAGGGGGCATGTGAAACCGCATATGCGGAGAAAATGCGTTAAATCACAATCAGGCTGATTGCAACAATTGCTGCCAGTCATTTATACAGGAACCGCCGTATCGACTGCTTAGGGGTTTTCTCAAACTCGTCGTCACGGATTTCAATGGCACTCACTTGCGAATATCCAGGCAACGCTTTGTTAAGTTCCGGCAACATAGCTCCAAGCCTACGCTCCGTCTCCGCACGGTCAATCCCCTGCTTTTCCCCGGTTTCATAGTCGGGATGCACAAGCGCAACAATCCGGCCTCCGCGGTCTAACACCACCGATTCTCCCACAAGCGGCATATTGTTGAGCAACGACTCTATCTCCTCTGGATATACATTCTGCCCTGAAGAGGTCAGAATCATGTTTTTATCGCGTCCGCGCAGATAAACATATCCGTCATTGTCAATCGTGCATATATCCCCTGTATTAAGCCAGCCGTCATCATCGAGAGCCGACACAGTGGCGGCTTCATTTTTATAATAACCCTTCATCACATTATCCCCCTTGACATATAGCACACCCGGCACACGCATGGGATCAGCCGACAAAACCATCGCCTCCATTCCATCGACAAGCCTGCCACAAGAGTGCGGACGCTGGTTCTTCCACCATTCATAGGTCACCAATGGCGCGCATTCGGTCATGCCATAGCCCACAGTGAACGGGAATTTCACGCTTCTTAGGAAACGCTCCACATCCTTGCTTACAGCCGCTCCACCCAGAATCAGCTGTTTAAGATTACCGCCGAAAGCCTCAAGCAGTTTTTTCCGCACACCCATATTGATCAGCTGCCTGATTCCGGGAATAGCACGGAGCACCCTCATCCACGGCTTGTGCAATTTCGGGAACACCTGCCCCTTTACGATTTTCTCAATCACCAAAGGCACAGTAATCACCAGTTGCGGCCTCACCTGGGCGAAAGCCTGAAGCACAACCGCCGGCGACGGTATGCGCCCAAGGAAGGTTATATGGCATCCCCGACAGAAAGGGAACAGGAATTCAAACACAAGCCCGTACATATGCGCCAACGGAAGCATACTGAGCATCCCGTCGCCGGGCTTGAGAAACGGTATCTTGGAGAGTGCGAAGCTGATGTTGCTCCAAAGATTTCCGAAAGTAACCATCACTCCTTTGGGATTACCCGTAGAGCCGGAAGTATAGTTAACCAAAGCCAACTCACAAGGCTCACGCCTGGCAAATTCCACCTGAGCCGGGGCGAATTTCTTGCCGTAGGCTTTCAGAAACGTATCTTTCAACCCGTCGATAGCCGCCGTCAGCTTATGTTTGCGGCTAAGGGCCACCGTGAAATCAGGAATAAGCACCACACCATCAACACCGGGCATATTTTCAGCATCAAGTTTGTCATAAATCCCCTTTTCGCTGAAAAGCAGCCGCGCTTCCGAATGGGCGACAAGAGCCTCGACCGTGTCGGGATGGAACTCATGCAGCAACGGCACCACCACAGCCCCATATGTCAGCGCCCCAAGGAATGCAGTGGCCCACGCAGCAGAATTCTTGGCACACAAAGCCACCTTTTCTCCAGGCTTCAGCCCTATAGCCGCAAAAACAAGATGCATCTCAACGATACGCCGCGCCACATGGCCGTAGCTCATCGTCTCTCCTTTGAAATCCGACAATGCCGGCAGATTCCAATTCCTCCTTATGCTCGTTTCAAGAGCTTCATTCAAACCTTTCATAATCTCCCGTTCTTTTCTCATAAACAAACCTTTTCCAACATCCCCGCCCCGCAGATTTTCTAATGTAACAAATTTTCATTTACTTTGTTATCTAAAAGCGGAGCTTGCTTTTTAAACGCAGTCAGCCGCACCATTGTTTATCGCAAATTCAATTCTTTTTCATTAAAATATCCACTAAATGAAAGGCAAATTATTAACCATTGCACTTGGAGCGGCTATGTCGGCATGTTCCGCCACCGCAGCCAACGACTCCTACACTGTAACAGCCCAGCTTCCCGCAGAATTAAACGGGAAGACGGCATTCCTCGTAAATTTCGACACAGGAGAAAAAATCGACTCAGTAGCCGTTGCCAACGGAACCGCCATATTCAAAGGCAACATAGCAAATCCGGTTTTAGCACGCCTGATTGTCGATGGCAACCGTGCCGGACAGTTGATTCTCGAAAACGGCAACATAACGGTTAAAGACCGCACCGCAACCGGCTCACAGCTCAACGACAAAACAAACGCGCTCAACGACCAGATCAAACAACGCTTCTCATCACGCCGCCAGTCTCTGCCCAACGACAGCACCGCCGAGGCCGCCATGCAACAGCTTGTGTCGGAATTCAATTCCTTCACCGATTCGGTAATCCAAGCCAACATCGACAATCCCATAGGCTACATTCTGGTCCTCGACAAAGCATACTCCATGCCCATATCCGAACTAAAAGCATTCCTTGAAGCCAACCCTTCATTCAAATCCCACCAGCGAATCGCAAAGATTATCGATGCCGCCGAAAAGAAAGAAGCGACACAACCTGGCAAGCAATTCGTCGACTTCTCCATCAAAACCGACACCACAACGCAAAAACTGTCAGACTACGTTGGCAAAGGGAAACCGGTTCTCGTAGATTTCTGGGCAAGCTGGTGCGGCCCGTGCATCCGCGAAACCAAAGTTCTGAAAGAAATCCTCAACGAATACGGCCCACAGGGCCTTGAAGTGCTCGGAGTGGCCGTGTGGGACGAACCGGAGAACACCATTGCAGCAGTCAAACGCCACAATCTGCCATGGCCGCAGATTATCAATGCACAGGCAATACCCACCGACCTATATGGCATAACAGGAATCCCATGCATAATCCTCATCGGCCCCGACGGAACCATTCTCTCACGCGACAAGCAAGATGAAGAACTACGGGCCGACATCCGCGCATATTTCAACGGAACCCTTACTCCCGAATCTCTCGCCGCACCTGCCGATTCAATCCATACCAGATAAACACATACGAGCAGCTACTGTATATATTGAAGTCAAGATAACTTCATCGCATTACCGACCGGGCACTGTGTCTTTACATGGTGCCCGGTTTTAACGAGTGAGCCACCTGACAATCACAGGCGTCACTGCCAAACTCAGAGCCACCCCCGCCGTGTCGGCCACAAAATCCCACACGTCACATCCCCGGCCCATATCCATCGCTCCCTGCACAAGTTCAATGCCGCCGCCAAAAGCCACGCAGACTCCCGCAAGCGCCATACCCACCGGCAACCCCAGTTTTCGCCCCGAAATAACCCAGTCAAGTCCCATCACAAAAAACAGGCCGCCGAACATGCAGCCGTGCACCACCTTGTCGGCACCCTCAAACCAATGCACATCGCTATCAGGCAACGGCTTTGGAGCCAAAGTAAGCCATAATATCGCCAACACCACCACAGCAGTCATAACCCAAGGTGGCATCTTCTTCAAAAAAACGTTATTCATCAAATCAGTACAAACATTCTAAATTCTAACAATAATCATTGCCCACGTAACATTTCAAACGTCTGATGCATCTAAAAGATTGGAAACAGATTAACCCCTCTTTCGGCTTCCCACTTCTTACCTCTGATGACTTCTCCCACCCCAAAATTACACACTTTTCTCAAAAAAAAAATTTGCCAATCCGAATTTTACAGAAGTTTTGCAGTGCAGTATTGCACATAACTACATCACCATTATGATAACTCTTGAAAACGCCACCGGAATCAATCGGGGTGTGCAGTTCAAAAATGGCACGCCCCGATTTTTCATATCCCCACTTCAACACAAAAATGCAAATAAAGATTAAACCCCGCCGGTTATTCCGGAAAATTTCGCTATTTTTGCAAAGTAGACTAATGTGGGTTAATAGGCTCATCCGGCTCTCTCCGACACACTACCCGGAAGCCGCACGTTAGCATCTTAACAGCCAATCCGTTCCGGCTGAATCCTCTTTCTTCTGCCCTCCTCTCCCATCTTCCCGCCATGAGGGAAGCCCGGCCATGCCAATAAAAAAACAACATAAATGACAGGTAAATGGAATTATTTACCCCTGACACAAGAAGAGCAGAAGATCGAGACGGCGCTTGCGCAAAAATATGCGTCATGTCCGCCCGTGAGCCAGCTGTTGGTGCAGCGTGGCATCACTTCAGTCGAGGAAGCCGACTGGTTCTTTAATCCCCGCCTGAAGAATCTCCACGACCCGTTTCTGATGCCCGACATGGATAAAGCCGTAAACCGGCTCAACAAAGCCATGGGGGCAAAAGAAAAGATTATGGTCTACGGGGACTATGATGTCGACGGCACAACCGCTGTGGCGCTCGTCTACAAGTATCTCAGCAACTTCTACTCTAACATCGACTATTTCATACCGACCAGATATGAGGAAGGCTATGGAATATCGAGCGACATAATCGACGAATTCGCCGATCAGGGGGTGAAACTCGTCATAATCCTCGATTGCGGCATCAAAGCCAACGAGGAGATTGCCCATGCCCGCGAGCACGGGATAGACTTCATCATCTGCGACCACCATGTTCCCGACGAGGAGCTGCCGCAGGCCGTAGCCATCCTCAACCCTAAAATGGAAGGCTCGACTTATCCGTGCCAGCACCTGTCGGGTTGCGGTGTGGGCTATAAGCTCATGCAGGCATTCGCAATCAGCAACGGCATCCACCAGGGGGAACTCGAAGGGATGCTCGACCTGGTGGCAGTGTCAATCGCCGCCGACATAGTGCCGATGGTCGACGAAAACCGCATAATGGCCTACTATGGCCTGCGCCGTCTCAATTCAAACCCAAACATGGGGCTGAGGGCGATAATACGCATCTGCAACCTCTCCAACCGCGAAATCACCATTTCCGACGTGATTTTCAAAATCGGCCCGCGCATCAACGCCTCAGGCCGTATGCAAAGCGGACGTGAGGCCGTGGAGCTACTTGTGTCGCGCGACATTGCCGATGCCTACGAGAAAGCAAAAAACATCGACCAATACAACAAAGACCGCAAGGAGCTTGACAAACGCATAACCGAAGAAGCCAATGCCATCCTTTCGAGCCGTCTGGAATCAGAAGCCGACAAGAAATCAATCGTTATCTTCAACAAAGACTGGCACAAAGGGATTATCGGCATCGTTGCGTCGCGCCTGACCGAGCTATACTATAAACCGTCGGTAGTGCTGACCCTCGCCAACGGGCTTGCCACAGGCTCTTCGCGTTCCGTTCAAGGTTTCGACATCTACAAGGCCGTGGATTCCACACGCGACCTGCTCGAAAACTTCGGAGGCCACACCTATGCAGTCGGACTTTCGCTCAAAGAAGAAAATATTCCGGAATTCACACGAAGGTTTGAAGAGTTCGTGACCGCGAACATACTCCCATCGCAACTCCACCCGCAGTTTGAAATCGACGCGTTCCTCACATTCTCGGAGCTCTCAAACGAATTCATCTCAACCCTGCGCCGCTTCAACCCATTCGGTCCGGGCAACCAGAAACCGGTGTTCTGCACCAGGGGCGTGATGGATTTCGGCACAAGCAAACTCGTGGGGCGTCAACTGGAGCATATCAAGCTCGAGCTTGTCGACGACACGTCGGGAAAAGTCATCAACGGCATTGCTTTCAACAAAGCCCCCCTCTTCCCGCTGATACATGCAGGAGCGAGATTCGACATCTGCTACACCATCGAAGACAACAAGCATCAGAACTCACCCCACGCCATTCAGCTCCAGATCAAAGAAATCAGAATAGCCGAATGAGCCTGGCCTCCGACATTCCATCTCCCCGCTCCGTGCTCAAAGAGCATTGGGGCTACGACCGGTTCCGGCCTATGCAGGCCGAAATAATCGATTCTGTTCTTGCCGGGAACGACACTCTCGGGCTGATGGCTACCGGAGGCGGGAAATCAATAACCTTCCAGGTCCCGGCAATCATATTGCCGGGACTTACATTGGTGGTCACCCCCCTGATTTCCCTGATGAAAGACCAGGTCGACAACCTGCTTTCCCACGGCATCAGGGCATATTTCCTCCACAGCGGGCTGACCAAGCGCGAAAACCGCCTGGTGCTCGACAAATGCCGCTTAGGCAAAGTCAAAATCTTATATCTTTCCCCTGAAAAGCTGCAATCACCGGCATTCACCGGCGAACTGAGAAGCCTGCCCGTAAGCCTGATAGTGGTTGACGAAGCGCACTGCATATCGCAGTGGGGCTACGATTTCCGCCCGTCATATCTGCAGATAGCAACCCTGCGCCAGCATTTCCCTGAAGCCCCCCTGCTCGCGCTCACCGCCTCGGCAACCCCCGAAGTAGTTGCCGACATACAGAAACAGCTCCGTTTCCGCAACCGGGCGGCAACATTCAGGCTGAGTTTCAACAGAAGCAACATATCATATGTGGTGCGCAACTGCGACTTCAAAGAGGAGCAACTCATCCATATCCTCAACCGCGTGCCTGGTTGCTCCATTGTCTATGTGCGCTCGCGCAAACGCACAAAAATCGTGGCGGAAGCCCTTTGCCGCGCCGGGATAAGCGCCGGATTCTACCATGCCGGACTTTCTCCAGAAGAGAAAAACACCCGGCAGAACCTCTGGAAAACCGACCAGACGAGAGTGATGGTGGCAACCACCGCATTCGGAATGGGAATCGACAAACCCGATGTGCGCATAGTGGTGCATTTCGACCCTCCGTCGTCGCTCGAAGAATACTACCAGGAAGCAGGACGCGCGGGGCGCGACGGCAACCCATCATTCGCAGTCTCGCTGGTCACACCAGCCACAGACAAAGGGGTGCTTAGCCGCAGGCTCACCGAGAGTTTCCCCACCAAAGAATATTTGCGCCAAACCTACGACCAGCTATGCGTGTTTCTCAACATCGCCATGGGAGAAGGGTTCAACCGGCTCATCGAATTCAATCCCGACATGTTCTGCATACGGTTCAGGTTGCAACCGGCAGCTGCTGTCAGCGCATTAAAACTCCTTTCACAGTCGGGTTACATCGATTTTATCGAAGAGACCTCAACACGCTCCAGGCTAATGGTCATAATGAACCGTCACGAACTCTACACGCTCGACCTTGACCCTGAATGCGAGCGTATATTCCAGTTCGTGCTCCGTAACTACACTGGAATTTTCGCCGATTATGAACACATCAGCGAATCACGGATAGCTTCAGAACTCGGGCTGACAGAGCGCACTGTCTATGAGAACCTGCTGAAACTGTCGAAAATGCATGTGATCCACTACATCCCGCGCAAAAGCACACCCTACATATACTTTCCACAATCGCGTGTGCCGGCAAAAGACCTGGTGTTCCCACGTGAGGTCTATGAACTGCGCCGCCTACAGATGGCCAACCGCATCGAGGCGATGAAAAAATTCCTGTTCAGCGCCACAGACTGCCGTGTAACCACCCTGCTGAATTACTTCGGAGAGGAAACATCGTCACCATGCACAACATGCGATGTATGCCGCTCAAACCGCAATATCCAATCTCACCAGGCAGAACCGGCCATTGCAGCCGACATCCCTTCGCGAATAGGATATATCCTGTCGAACCATCCTGAAGGGCTTACCGCCAATGATATTGCATCAACACTCGGTATAGACACATCTGACCTCCTGCCCCATTTGAGAAATATGCTTGATGCAGGAAAACTCTCTCTCAACGCTTCGTTGTTCCGTTTAGCGATTATCGAGACGCATTAAGCAAGTGATTGTCTCAAAATTTCTCAAAAGATTTTAGATAGTATCTATTAATGTGTTTTAATTCGAATCTAGTGATTCGGCACAATGATGTCAAGGCCCAGGACCGACCGGGAACTGCCATTAAACACTATTTAAACACTTTTAGCGCATTCCCAACCAACGTCACAGCCTCCGTAGTGTTATAGTAATAAAGTACGCAGCTACGGCCTCTGGCTCTGAATGCCGCAGAACTCAAAAACGGAATAACCCGGATACATAACCGACCGCATAATGTTTAATCCGACAAGAACATTAAAAACAGCACTTTAATCAACTTAAACAACGCTTTATTACAAGAACATCCCTCGTCCTTTTTATCGGGTAGTGATACCAGGTACTGAGGCTCTCATAAATAAATAGTTGAAACGTGCGGTGGGCCGAATACTTAGGTATCCGGCCCACCGTCACGTTTTCTCCTTCATCCAACCTCCTATCGGTTACTTACCGCTTAAGTCTTCTGACCTCTGACTTATGACTTACGGCTTCTCACTTCCCATACTCCTCCAAATAGGCTTCACAAGCTTCACACAGCTCATCATACCAAGCCTGACCGAAACGGTCAATGAGCGGTTGTTTCAGGAACCGGTAGAGCCTGATGCCGTTCTTGCGTCCAAGCACTTCGGCATCACGGCATATCTCCCAACGGTGGTAGTTAACTGCAGTAAACGTAGGATATTCCGTTATGCGCAACGGATAAAGCGAACATGAAGCCGGTTTCTTCCAATTGGTGCGCCCCTCGCGATAGGCCTTTTCCAACGCGCACAGACACACCCCTCCGGGTCCATAACATGTGAAAGCACAATTACGCCCGTCAAGGATGGTCGTGACCAAATCACCCTCTTCATCAACATATGCCACCCCGTTTTCCTCCACCTCAGCTATGGCACGCGGAAGCATATCCGGCTCTATCACCGGCAACGCCTTTTTAATTTCCTCAACCTCCGTTTCACTGACCGGAGCGCCGGCATCCCCTTCTATGCAACAAGCACCGAGGCATTTATCAAGGTCGCAGCAGAAAAACCGCTCTGCAAGGTCAAGACTGACCAGCGTTTCCTGAATCTGAAGCATTATCTCCTCCTTCTCCTCTGTCATTTCACCTCTTGCGACACCGCTCCAACGGGCAGATGAACATCAAGCTGCGGAAATGGAAAATTAATGCCATGTTTAGGCAGCTCATTATAGAACAGTTCATTATAATAGAAATAAACGCCCCAATAGTTTTCCGACTTAGTCCATGCCCTCACTGTCAAGTCAACACTCGAAGCGGCAAGCGAGCCAACAAAAATTTTCGGAGAGTAATCAGGCGCAGGTTCTTCGCGGCGCTTTTTCAGCCTGTCGTCAAGACGCGACAGCGCAGCCTTTGCAATACGCCTACGGCCCAATAGTTTATCCATGACACTGCGGCGCGGAGCATCTGCCTCAGCCACATCAGCCTCAACCTCCTCTTTCGGCAAAGATTCATTATCATTGTTATCGGAAATATCTTTTGCAGCGGCAGAAATCTGAGCCTGCATTATCCTGTCATCAGCGGCAAACATAGTCAGGATTGCCTCACGGGCAGATTGCACATCATCACCATAAGAAATCGAGACAGTCCAGTCCACCCGTCTGAATTCCTCACGGCTATAATTATTAACGCTGCCGGTCGACAACCCTCCGTTAGGAATCGAAATCGACTTATTGTCGGCAGTGGTTATAACTGTGAAGAAAATCTGGATTTCCTTCACAGTTCCGGCATAGCCCTGAACCTCGATATAATCACCGATTTTGTAAGGTTTAAGCAAAAGAATCAACACGCCACCTGCAAAGTTCTGCAATGTGCCGCTGAGCGCCATACCGATTGCAACACCGGCAGAGGCAAAGAGGGCAAGAAACGAAGTAGTCTCAATCCCCAGAATGCCGATTACGGTCACTATCAGGATGAAATACAACACTATATTGACCAGACTAAGCACAAACGTCGACAACGACTTGTCAATAGCCCGGCTTTGGAAAATCGATGAAATCAGCTTGTAGATTTTCTTGATTACGAATCTGCCGGCATAAAACACCACAATGGCCACCGCCAGATTGATGGCAAAGCTGACCGCAGAGTCAGCCAGACGGCTAACCAGATCTTCAAGCGACAAGGCCTTCCATTTATCCACCTCACCTGAGGCCTTCGCCACCTCTTCGGTTGTCTTGGCCGTCTCAGCGCTCCCGATTCCCGGAATAAGCCCCTGCAACAGAATAAAAATATTTATCATCTTTTTATAATTATCGATTAACCTATGATCAAGCGGCTATGCTTCCGGCTACCACAGGCGGCTGGCAACATGCTTCCACCAGTCAAGATTCCTGTAGTTGAGACGGCCTGCATCAGCATCTTGCTCTGATTTCATTATATAAGTCGACAAACCGCAATGATTGTTGATGTCAACCTGCTCCGGCAGTCCGTACCACAGATATGGGGTCGCCCTTTCAAAAACCACAGCTTTATCAATAGCAGAAAGGGCGTTGGCATACGCTGTCATAAAACCTCCCCCCATATCGGCCTGTGCCAAACCGCCGAGATAATGGCTCAGATCGAAATACCGGCATCTTGACGCAATGAACTTCTGCCCCCGATAATCAGCGGAGAGTTGCGGATGCAGTGAATAGAATTCCCCTACGGCATCGGCCAATGCGTCGAGTTCCGATGTGTCGATAACCGATATTGTGCATGTGCGCCCCCAGCCGGTCAGGCCATCATAATAGGCAAATGTCTGGGCAGCCGCACCAACAGGGTCAGCCTCATCAGCCATAAGATATGGCAATGTCTTATCATAAGGCATTCCCTGTGCCGGCAGTTCCGACGCAGACCCCACTATAAAAGGGGTGACATAGCGCAACTGGTAAGCCACCTCAACACCTGCCATATGGCAACAGTCGAAATAAACGAAATCGAACCCTTCACCGTCAAGCACCCGGGCCAACGTTGTCACATTCATCTGCCGCGCGCCGTCTACTCCGAATGCGCGCAACTTGCCATTAGCTTCAGCAACATCCTCTTCAATCCCGTTTTCAAGCCATCCGCTCGCATGGCTCCACAGCACAATGCCATGGCGCTCGGCAGGCACAAGGCTCTTGAAATCCGATATCACCTGCTCCATACGCGCAGCACTCACAGAACTCTCACTTGTGTCGTAGAACTTCAGTTCCTGCCGCCCCGCCGCTGTAATCTCAATCAGTTTAGGGTCGCTATGATAGGCATGATGATACACTATCAGACGGTTCGCACCAAAGGCACCGGCTTTGGCGGCCGCGTCCATCTCTTTTAAGTCCGATTCATCATAACCGTTGCCGGATGACCCTCCTAAGGAATTGTTGGCAACCATATAGACCAATACAGACCTTACAGCATCACTCTGAGGCTCAGGATGCACAGGTTGCGGTTCATCATAACCGCAACCGCCCAAAAGGCTTCCGGCCAAAATTATAGCTGGAAACAACAGCAGATGTCGTATTGATCCTTGCATGGAGAGGGTAATCTATTAATCAAGCGTTTACCGCTATTCAAAAGCTGATTATTTCAACAGTTGCCGTTTCAGCTCTTCCATAGCGGCATAGAGACCGTCGGCATCCTTTCCTCCGGCCTGGGCGAAGCCAGGCTGGCCGCCGCCGCCGCCTTTAATTGCCTTCGCTGCCTCACGCACGATTTTCGAAGCATTCAGTCCGCTCTCCACAAGATCGTTGGTAAGCATAACTGTCAGCAACGGCTTGTTCTTGATATCAATAGTTGCTCCGATGAAGGCCGTGTTCTCAGGTGAGGCAGCCCGCACACCGAAAGCCACATTCTTCACCATATCCGCCATGCTCACACCCCTCATCTCAACTATTTTTATCCCGTTGATATCACCGGCATTATCAAGGAGCTTACTGACCATCATGGCCGTGCGTTCCTTCATGTATTCCTCGGCCTGTCGGCGCAGTTCGGCATTCTCTTCAATCGATTTTCTCAGAGCCGCCAAAACATCGGGCGCATTGTGCAGCATCGTGCCGATTTCTTTTAGTGTATCGCCCATGGCGTCGATAGCATTCTCAACCTGTTCGCCTGTGATAGCCTCGATTCGGCGGATGCCTGCTGCGATACTGCTCTCACCCAGGATTTTTATCATTCCTATATTACCGGTATTGGCCACATGTGTACCACCGCAAAGCTCCACCGAAGATCCATAGCGGATTACACGCACTTCATCGCCATATTTCTCGCCGAACAACGCCATCGCCCCCATGGCACGTGCCTCCTCGATTGGCACGCAACGACGCTCGTCGAGCGTTATGGCCTGACGAACCCTGCTATTGGCAAGATGCTCAACCTTGCGGAGCTCTTCAGGGGAGACCTTTTGGAAATGGGAGAAATCGAAACGCAACAGTTCAGGCGACACATAAGAGCCTTTCTGCTCAACATGCGTGCCGAGCACTTCGCGCAGAGCCTCATGGAGAAGATGGGTGGCTGAATGGTTGCACGATGTCGCCAACCGTGCCTTCTCATCAATAGCCGCCACGAACTCCCCGGCAGGGTCTGCAGGGAGTTTATGAGCGAGATGCACCCCTATACCGTTTTCACGTTTGGTGTCAAAAATCTCGATTGCCTCACCATCGGCAGACGTCAGAGTGCCGCTGTCGCCTACCTGGCCACCCATTTCGGCATAAAACGGGGTTTTGGCAAGGATAATCTGGTAGAACTCTTTGTTTTTCTGTTTAACCTGACGGTAACGGAGAATTTTCGTGGCAACCGATGTCATGTCATACCCGACAAATTCGGCCTCGCCATCATTGACCGTAACCCAATCGGTTGCCTCAACAGCCGCAGCCTTGCGGGCACGCGCCTTCTGAGCCGTCATTTCCGTATCAAACCCTTCTTGGTCAAGCGTCATGCCGTTTTCTTTCAGAATCAGTTCCGTAAGGTCGAGAGGGAATCCGTAGGTGTCATAAAGGGTGAATGCCTCCTGGCCTGAAATCTCGGTTTTCCCGGCTTTACGTGCAGCAGATATAGCATTCTCAAGCATCCGGATACCGTTTTCCAAAGTACGCAGGAAGGAGTCTTCCTCCTCTTTGGTCACCTTCATTATAAGTTCACGCTGGCTGACGATTTCAGGATATGCCTCACCCATCGAATCAATCAAGGTGTCTATGAGCTTATAAAGGAAAGCCTCTTTCTGGTCGAGGAACGTGTAGGCATAACGCACAGCACGCCGCAGAATGCGTCGGATAACATATCCGGCTTTGGCATTGCCGGGGAGTTGTGAATCGGCAATCGAGAACGCTATTGTGCGAATATGGTCGGCGATGACACGCATTGCCACATCAACCTTATGGTCTTCACCATATTTTTTGCCAGACAGGGCGGATATCCTGGCAATCATCGGGGTAAATACATCCGTATCGTAGTTGGATGTTTTCCCCTGCAGAGCCATGCAAAGGCGCTCGAAACCCATACCGGTATCAATAACCTTGGCCGGGAGAGGTTCAAGGCTCTGGTCTGCCTTGCGGTTATATTGCATGAACACCAAGTTCCATATTTCAATCACCTGGGGATGATCTTTGTTGACCAACGACGCCCCTGACACGGTGTCACGCTCAGCGTCGCTACGCAGGTCTATATGTATCTCCGAACAGGGGCCGCAAGGGCCGGTGTCGCCCATTTCCCAGAAATTATCATGCTTGTTGCCATTGATGACATGGTCGGCCGGAAGATGCTTCTCCCAGATTGCCGCAGCTTCGTCGTCACGGTCCAGACCCTCTGCCTCAGACCCTTCAAAAACGGTGGCATACAAACGTTGCGGATCCAGCCCCAACACATCTACAAGGAATTCCCATGCCCAATCTATTGCCTCCTGCTTGAAATAGTCGCCAAATGACCAGTTGCCAAGCATCTCGAACATGGTGTGATGGTATGTATCAAGACCCACCTCTTCCAGGTCGTTATGTTTCCCGCTGACACGCAGACATTTCTGGCTATCGGTCACACGAGTCCATTTGGGCGCTTTGTTGCCGAGAATAATATCCTTAAACTGGTTCATACCCGCATTGGTGAACATCAATGTGGGATCATCTTTTATCACCATAGGGGCCGACGGAACGATCTGATGCCCTTTGCTTTTGAAAAACTGCTTGAAAGACTCACGAATCTCCTTGGCAGATAACGGCTTATTGCTCATCTGTACGTATTGATTTTATATCTTTGCTCCGGCTCCCCCATACAGAACATGCCGTGAGGGAGCTGACCCGCAAAAAATAGTGTGCAAAATTACTATTTTTTCCCTACTTTTGCAAATCAACGAAAAGCTACGGATAACAGAATGGCAACCGAAAAACTTGAGAAAAAATACTACAAAATCAGAGAAGTGGCCGAAATGCTCGGACTGCCGGCTTCCACAATCCGGTTTTGGGAAAGCAAGTTCACTATAATCAACCCGAAACGCAACGACAAAGGCACACGTTTCTACACACCATCCGACGTTGAGAAACTACGCATGGTGTTCTACCTCGTTAAAGAAAAAGGGTTGAAAATCGAAGCGGCCCAGGAACAACTCCGCCACAATCACACCAACATATCGCGCCACTCACAGGCAATAGAGCGCCTACGTTCCATAAGAGCCACACTGCAATCGCTGCTCGACGCCACAGCATCGATGCGCTGAAAGGCCTCACATCACTCGCCGGGCGCCGATATAACGGCTGGCATAATATGGCGCCGAAATACGGTCGATTCTTATCCCTCCGCTGATAGCGGCATGTATAAAGGTTATTTCACCTGTCTCGGGGTCATTGCTCAGGGCTATGCCGACATGGCCTACACGCCCGCTGCGCGAATTGCGCCCAGTGAAAAACAGCAGGTCGCCGGCAGCCACCTCATCGCGGCTGAGTTTCACGCCCTGGCCATACTGGCCGGCAGAACTGCGGCTGAGTGAATATCCGAACTGGTCGAAAACATAGGAGGTGAAACCCGAACAATCAAAACCTTTGGGAGATTTACCGCCACGCACATAACGGGTGCCGATAAAACGTTTGGCATAAGAGATCATGTCGGCAATCATCAGCGCATTGTCTGCATTGTCAGCATCGTCGATATCACCGAGAAGCTCCATCCCCGCCGCAGGCACAATCTCAAACGGATTAGTCCGTGAAATCGATGCATATGTCAGATCTTCCGCATCGGCAGACTGGGACACATTACCTGAACCGTCATTCTTGACGGCACCTGATTTGCGCGCCGCAGAGGCTGGAACCGCCACGGCGACAAGCATGGTGAATAAAGCTATGATAAATTTCGCCATATCGTTTTGCATTGTGTATGCCTCGACGGGATTTTAGACACCCGCACCCGGCGCTCCCTACTATCGAAAAGCAGACAGGAACCCCCTTCTGCCTGGCAGCCAAACAACAATATCTGGTTTTGCCTAATCCGGGAGAGATTTTAAGGTTATCGAAATAATCTGGCGGCAATGCCACGCAGCCGCCATTTTCTCACGTTTGCAAAGATAGCCAGATTTTCAGACACTACAAAACCCCTGCGTCCAAAGAAACATCATTTTATGTTAACAAGGTTAAACAGGCAGACGGTTAAATAACCGGCAAACAACCCCGGCTCACTGCGCCGCACAACGCAAAGGCGCCGCATCCAACTTAGACACAGCGCCTTGCAATATCAAAAAAAGCGTTAATCAGAACAGATAAGCCGCCGTAACAGTCCACACCCGGTTCTTACCGTCAACAATATTCTTGCCATAAAGGGCGGAATCACTCGATGCATTGCTTGTTATCCCCAGGCCATAAGCCGCTGCAAGCTCCACACGGTCAACGAGTTTCAAACCAACGCCGAAGTTCCATGCAAAATCAAACGTCTTCTTATTCCATGCATCTTTAACGTTTTTATTCGACACCAGGAATGAGAAATCAGGCCCGGTGGTCAAAAACGGTGTCACAAATTTACCTACAATCGGCAGACCGATATTCCAACGGAAATTAATCGGCACCTCAATGTAATCAGAATTAACAGTCATGCCACTGGTAGCCTCACCTTCTTCCGTGAAGTTTATGCGGTTCTGACGATGGGTATACATCACCGATGCATCACAACCGATATTTATAATCGGAGCAATAAACTGGAGCATGACACCACCGGTGAATCCCGCACGGTTTGAGCTTGAGAATGCATTTTCATTGAACTTCAATTCATTGATTGCAACACCAGCCTTAACGCCAAAACGGAGAGGCGAACCGGCCGACACGCTTTGTGTTCCGGCCATGAAAACAGCGGCAAACAATGCCACCGATGCAAATACCGATTTAAGTTTTCTCATTTCTATATAGGTTTATATTTTATCTGATTTCCCACCACAGAAGCCATACCACAGAGTGATGACACCAACGTTGTGGAGATTTGCAAAATTAATGAAATTATCCATAACATTAGCAACAAAACCACTATCTTTGTAGAAAATAATGCGCTATCTTTGCAGAAAATAAAGGAACAAGACAATACCACTCCACATATGGACGCACAACAGCACCTCGAGATAGAAGAAAAAGTCGTGGCGATGCTCAAAACAGTTTTCGACCCGGAAATCCCGGTTGACATCTACAGCCTCGGCCTGGTTTACAAAATCGACCTTTCAGATTCCGGAGACCTGACAATCGACATGACCATGACCGCCCCATCCTGCCCTATGGCAGATTTCATTGTTGAAGACGCCCGCATAAAGCTCGAATCCATCGAAGGCATAAAATCTGTGACAATCAACGTGGTATTCGAGCCGGAATGGACTAAAGAAATGATGAGCGAAGAGGCCAAACTCGAACTCGGTTTTCTATAATCAGCAAGTTTCCCGATCCGCCGACCGGCACAAACTGCACCATAATATAAATAGGCATCCATACCCAGGCATAACATACAGCCGAAACATCATGCCAGTGTCAAAGAAAACCTTTTTCATATCCGACCTGCATTTAGGGGCATCCTATCTTGATGAGCCTAAAAGCCATGAACGCAGAGTGGTCAGGTTTCTGAATTCCATAGCCGACGAGGCCGACGAGCTTTACCTGCTCGGCGACATCCTTGACTATTGGTATGAATACCGCACGGTTGTGCCGCGCGGATACATCCGTTTTTTCGGGGCACTTTCCGCATTAGCCGACAAAGGGGTTAAAATCACATGGTTCATCGGCAACCACGACATATGGCTGTTCGACTATCTCGCGCAGGAGATCGGCCTTCGCGTGGTCGACGGTTACGAAGTCAGGGAAATCTACGGAAAACGTTTTTTTCTCAGCCATGGCGACGGACTCGGAAAATTGCCCCCGACATTCAGACTACTCCGTGCAACATTCCGCAACCGGGTATGTCAGAAATTATATGCCGCCATACACCCGAGGTGGACAATTCCTTTCGCCCACAAATGGTCGAACCATTCACGCGACTTCGACAACAGCACGCCCATGTTTAAAGGTGAGCACAACGAGCCGCTAATCTCCTTTTGCCGCCAATACCTCTCAGAAACCGACCCGTCGATTGAATATTTCGTTTTCGGCCACCGCCATATATTACTCGACTTCCCATTGGGCGTCAACAATAGCCGCATGATTATTCTTGGCGATTGGATCAGACAGTTTTCATATGGCGTATTCGATGGCAACCGCTTCTCCCTGCATATATTCAACGATAGCTCCAATCCTGAAAAAAAGTGAAATCCGGCCACTGAGCTAACGATTTGTCACCGGGCAAGTGTTAATTAACATTTGGCAAAGCCTCCCCACAAATCTTCACAAAGCCCCTATATATCGCCGTGATAGCCGATTAAGAAAGAAAAATATAAGCGCCAAAATCCAAAACGCTAAAAAAGTATGTCGTAAAACATATGAAAAAGTTTTGCCATGCCACGAAAAAGGCTGACCTTTGCATCACAAACCTAAAACAATCTTTTTTACCTTAGAAATTGTACCTATTGGAAACCAATAAAAAGGCGCTTAGTGATAAGCGCCTTTTTATTTTTCACGACTTTGCGCTGAAGATGCGCATAAACCTCAGGGCCAGGCCCCCTCTGAAAAATCATCAAGTCCATATCGGCCTCAAAACGACAGGAAAGATGAATTGCACAATCGAGCAATCGAATCGGTTAAGTCGCAAAGACGGCAAAGCCAACCTTATTGTTCTATTATGAAGCGCCATCATGGGCATTCTGGCGGCGGACAGACCCCGCCGGCTGGAATCAGCGGTAATCCTTGAGCATCTTCTGCAAACGCTGACGGGCAAAGAAGATGCGGCTCTTCACAGTTCCCAAAGGCAGATTCATTTTCTCTGCTATTTCATTATATTTATAACCTGACACATGCATCGTGAACGGGATACGGTAATCATCAGAAAACGAGTTGATGGCATCAGAAATCTCTCCGGCAGCCACCGAACCTTCGGGAGTGTCAAGCCCCGATTCCTGAGGGAGACTGAGATGATAGAGATCCTCTGTCTGATCGATGATAGTGGCCGAGCGCACTACCTTACGATAGTTGTTTATGAAAATGTTGCGCATGATGGTGAAAACCCATCCTTTGAAATTAACATTCTCAACATACTTATCCTCGTTGTCGAGCGCTTTCAATGTGGTATCCTGCAACAAGTCATAAGCATCATCACGGTTTGATGTTAACAGATAAGCAAAATTCAGAAGGTTGCTCTGCAAACCCAAAAGTTTAGTCTGAAAATTAGAGGCACTCATAATAGCAATATTTTAGAGTTTTATTGGTAATGTTTATGTAACACATTTGTGATACGACGCAAAGTTACACACAATTTTCTTATCTCCAAATTTTTCTCGATAAAAACTGAAGATTTTTTTGAAAAAATTTTTAAAGCCAGTATTATACTACTGACTTTCAAATATATACAACTATAAATTTTTCATGTCATTCATGTTACATTCTTCACACTATTATTTCATATCTATATTTCAAAGCCGAAAACCTCATAATATTCACCCCTACAATCATTGTTACAAAGAACCCGAAACAGCCATAGCACCATTCAACCGTTTTGTAACAATGGCGCATCTATTCCGTATTTTTGCAACACCCATGCTTCACCCACGGACATAACGGCCATTTCCGCCAACCTCAACCGCCTCAGACAGGCTGCTAAATTTTTTGTTATATATTGCACAAATAAAAAATAATTCCGTATATTTGCCAAAAATACCGGTTGAAAAAACTCCTTATAATAGCCTTTTAAGCTATCATAAGCAAACAGCCGATTAACCCAGTTAACTAATTTCCGCCGATGGGTTATGCATTTAAATCCGCGCCCCGTTTTTTGCGCACCAATAATAACCACCGGCACTAAACACCATTTAAAACCCTTCAAGATGAAAGAAGCAGACATCAATTGGTCAGCCCTGGGATTCGGATATGTTCCCACCGATTACAATGTAAGATGCTATTACCGCAACGGCCAATGGGGCGAAATTGAAGTCTCCTCATCGGAAACCATCGAGATGCACATCGCGGCAACCGCCCTACACTACGGCCAGGAATGCTTCGAGGGACTGAAGGCTTTCCGAGGAAAGGATGGCAAAGTCAGAGTGTTCCGTCCGATTGAAAACGCAAAACGCATACAGGATTCGGCACGTGGCGTGAAAATGGCTGAAATCACCACTGAGAAATTCATGGAAATGATGGAAACAGTCATACGCCTAAACGAGAGGTTCATCCCCCCCTACGGTTCCGGAGCATCACTCTACATCCGTCCCCTCGAAATCGGCATGACAGCCCGAGTGGGAGTGAAACCCGCCGATGAATACTGCTTCCTCATGCTGGTGACACCGGTAGGGCCCTATTTCAAAGAAGGATTCAAACCGACCAACATCTGTCTCACCCGCGAATATGACCGCGTAGCACCCAAAGGAACCGGGCGTTTCAAAGTCGGAGGCAACTATGCCGCCAGCCTCGTAGCCGGAGAGAAGGCCCATGAGCTTGGCTATTCAGCCGTGCTTTATCTCGACCCCAAAGAGAAAAAATACCTCGACGAATGCGGCCCAGCCAACTTCTACGCCATAAAAGGAAACTCCTACATAACACCGGCATCGGAGTCAATCCTCCCGTCGATCACCAACGACTCGCTCATGCAGCTTGCCCGCGATTTCGGCATGGAAGTTGAGCGCCGCCATGTCCCCGTTGAAGAAATACCCACCTTCGACGAAGCCGCCGCTTGCGGCACAGCCGCAGTCTGCTCCCCCGTGGGAGAAATCCACGACCTCGACACAGGCGATAAATGGGTCATAGCAAAAGATGGCAAACCGGGCCCGGTAACCAACCGGCTCTATGACACCCTCAACGGCATACGACTTGGAGAAATCGAAGACACCCACAATTGGAACGTTGTTCTTGATTTCTGACAAACAGCCCCATACATGTTTGACTACAGAAAGATAATCAACAGATATTATCCCGCAGAGACTCCTCTGCGGGATATTTATATCGGCCACTGCCGCTCCGTGGCCGATAAAGCGCTGGAAATATCACACCACAAATCGCTCCTCCTTGATAACGACAGCGTTGAAGCCGCCGCAATGCTCCACGACATAGGCATATTTCTCACCGACGCCCCAGGCATACATTGCCATGGCACACACCCCTACCTCGCCCACGGGCGCCTTGGGGCTGACCTGCTACGCTCGCTAAATGCGCCCGAGAAGCTGGCACGCGTAGCTGAACGCCACACGGGCACCGGGCTTACAGCCAACGACCTGCCCCGCTTCGGAGGCATATTGCCCGACGACCGTTCCTATATGCCCGAAACCTTATTGGAACGGCTGATATGCTATGCCGACAAATTCTACTCCAAAAACGGCGACATGAAAGAGAAGAGCCTCGACCGCGTAAGAGCCTCACTTGCCAAATTCGGGGCAGAAGCCCTCGACCGCTTTGAAAAACTCCACAAAGAGTTCGGTTGAACCTGTATGCGTTACAAAAAAAATGAGTAATTTTGCATACCAAAAAGAACAACGCAACCCAACCTCATAAGATTCATGGAAAGGAAAGTAAGGGTCAGATTCGCACCATCTCCCACAGGGCCGCTCCACATCGGCGGCGTACGCACGGCCTTATATAACTACCTCTTCGCACGCCAGCATGGCGGCGATATGATACTCCGCATCGAAGACACCGACTCGAACCGGTTCGTGCCGGGAGCCGAAGACTACATAAACGAAGCCCTGGCATGGCTGGGCATCGGAATCGACGAAGGTGTCAGGGAAGGTGGCAAATACGGCCCCTACAAACAAAGCGAGCGCCGCGACATCTACCGTGCCCATGTGAAAAAGCTGCTCGACGCAGGAAAAGCCTACATAGCCTTCGACACCCCCGAAGAACTTGAAAAAGCCCGCGCAGAAATGCCCAACTTCCAATATGACGCATCGACACGCATGGCTATGCGTAACTCATTGTCGATGCCCGAAGAAGAGGTTGAAAAACTGATTGCCGAAGGCACGCCATATGTCGTAAGGTTCCTGATTAATCCGGGACGCGATGTTGAAGTCAACGACCTGATTCGCGGCAAAGTGACAATAAACTCGAACATACTCGATGACAAAGTGCTCTACAAGAGTGCCGATGACCTGCCGACATACCACCTTGCTAACATCGTCGACGACCATCTGATGGAAATCAGCCATGTGATCCGCGGCGAAGAATGGCTCCCTTCAGCCCCGTTGCATGTGCTTCTCTATGAAGCATTCGGATGGGCCGACACCGCCCCAGCTTTCGTGCACCTGCCGCTGCTGCTCAAACCCGACGGTAAGGGGAAACTGTCGAAACGCGACGGCGACCGCCTCGGCTTCCCGGTCTTCCCGCTGGAATGGCACGACCCCAAGAGCGGGGAAATCTCTTCAGGCTACCGCGAAAAAGGATACCTGCCCCAGGCTGTAATAAACTTCCTTGCCCTGCTGGGATGGAATCCGGGCGACGACACGGAGCTGATGAACATGGAGGAGCTGATTGCCAAATTCTCTCTTGACCACTGCTCAAAAGCAGGTGCCAGATTCGCATTCGAGAAAGGAAAATGGTTCAACCACGAGTATCTTATGCAGATGCCAGGGAAGGAGCTTCTAAAACTGTTCAAACCGGTGATGGAAGCCAATGGAATCAATCCCGCAGATTTCCCCGACGACTACCTCACCCGTGCCATCGACATGGTGAAAGGGCGCGCGAACTTCGTCAACGACCTTTGGGAACAAGGGCTGTTCTTCTTCAAAGCCCCGGAAGCATATGCTGAAAAAGATATAAAAAAGCGCTGGAAAGCCGACACCCCAGCCATAATGGAAGAGCTGACAGAAGTTCTCAAACAGCTTCCCGACTTCTCGTCGGCCGCCGCAGAACCGGTTGTATTAGGATGGATTACCGACCATGGCCACCATATGGGCAACGTGATGAACGCATTCCGGTTGGCAGTCGTCGGAGAATGCAAAGGCCCACACATGTTCGATATAACCGAACTCATCGGCCGCGATGAGACCATCGCCCGGCTGCAGAGAGCCATCGCAGCTATACAACCGGCCGAATAACCACAACACGAGACCGATGCACAACAACGCAGACAACAAGCCAAGGCCATGAATCCCATCTACAACACCGGAATAGGCCTCTATGGCATGGCAGCCAAAATAGCGTCGTGGCGCAGCGTGAAAGTCCGCAAAATGATTCGCGGCCAGAACCGGACATTGGCCACACTGAGACGCCGCCTCGGCAACCGGCCGGGATGCATATGGTTCCACGCCTCATCACTCGGCGAGTTCGAGCAGGGACGCCCCATGATCGAGCGCCTTAGACGCGAACATCCCGACAAGCCGATATTGCTGAGCTTCTTTTCTCCGTCAGGCTTCGAGGTGAGGAAAAACTATCCGTTTGTAGACGCCGTGGTCTACCTCCCATTCGACACCCCCAAGCGGGTCAGGAAATTCCTTGATGCGGCACGCCCATCCATGGCGATATTCATCAAATATGAATTCTGGGGTAATTACCTGCAGGAACTGCGCCGTCGAGGCATACCGACCTACATCATATCGAGCATCTTCCGTCCCGGCCAAAGGTTCTTCCGCGCAGCAGGAGGGATGTTCCGCAAAATGCTCCGTTGCTTCGACCGCCTGTATGTTCAGGACGAGCGCTCACGGCGGCTTCTTAAACTCATAGGGGTGGAAAACGTAACCGTGGCTGGCGACACCCGTTTCGACAGGGTAACAGATGTGATGCGCTCAACCGTAGACATCCCCGGCTTCCCGGCTTTCGGCAGTGGTTCGAGACTGATATTCATAGCCGGCAGCTCATGGGAAGCCGATGAAGACATCTATGCGCCGTGGCTCAATTCACACCCCGACGTGGCGTTTATCATAGCCCCCCATGAGTTCAACGAGACACGTCTCGAGGCTCTCCGCAACCGTTTCAACCGTCAGGTGGTGCTTTTGTCGGAATGGGTGAGCGAAATAAAACGGCACAAGCTGTCGGGTGGGGAGCTCCCTGACCATCTTAAGAAAGTAAGCGGCATAATAATTGACTCATTCGGAAAGCTGTCGTCGCTCTACCGGTATGCAGATATCGCCTATATCGGCGGAGGATTCGGTGCCGGTATACACAACCTCAATGAAGCAGCCGTTTATAGCATCCCGGTGATTTTCGGGCCCAACCACACCAAATTCAAGGAAGCCTCCGACCTGATTAAATGCGGAGGGGGATTTTCCATCGGCTCCATCGGCGAATTTTTTGAATCAATAGACACATTGACCGCCTCAGAGAAATCACTGAAACAAGCCGGCGGAGCGGCCGGCCAATATATCCAGGCAAACCTTGGAGCCACAGACCTTATATACAATGACCTGTTCAGACACACATCAGAACCCACAGATGCTGAAACAGAAAATGGCAGACGCAACGCAAGCATAACACAAATGCAACAATCCTAACACAGAGATGTAACCGCTGCCAACCGCGCCACAATATGTAGACAACCGCGCCACAAGACCCACAGCGCCATTTAACACTTGCTAAGCGCATAAATTCCACATAATCGGGGGATTATTCACTAAAATAGTCCCCCGATTATTAGGTTATTCAAAAAGGAATGGCTAATTTCACAGCCAAAGAGAACAGGCCGGCATCTGTATAATCTACAACAGTGAAACACCACCTCCGACCATGGAATAAATTCAAAGCTACAATATGAACAGCAGAAAAGCAAGACTCCCTGAAATCATCGATATTCTGGCTCATCAGGTCATTTCATCGCAAGAAGAGCTCTCGAAGCAGCTTGCCATACGCGGCCACATCATAACACAGGCAACCCTATCGCGCGACCTCAAGCTACTGAAAGCCAACAAAGTCTCCGACGACCGCGGGGGCTACCGCTATGTCATCGGCGAAAACCACCCGTTCCTTCGTGGCCGCAAAGCGCAACGACCACAATATCACGGCAACCAGGGCCATACAGCAGCCTTGTCAATTTCAATCACCGGAAACCTCATTGTAATCAAAACACGCAACGGATATGCATCGGGGCTAGCCTACGACATCGACGTATTAGAATCGGAATGGGTGCTCGGAACGATTCCCGGAGCCGACACAGTGTTCGTCGCCGTCAAAGAAAGCGCTCCGCGCGCCGACCTTTACGCCCTGTTCAACAACTTCCTGCCCGACCACGTCATGAAAGAGGCAAAAAGTAACTTCATCGGGAATGAATGATAGTTATAACATCCAATAAACCACCGCATTAGTGCTCCGCAAAACAGCCGCTTAACAATTGGCTCAAGGCGCTGTTTTTAACCGGTTTGATTTGTCTGTTAGCATCTTTTTTCGTACCTTTGTAATCTAATAAGGGCCACCCTATTCCGGCCCTGCAGCCAGCGTGAGCGGCTCACAGAACCATTTTTGAATACAGTTAGGTATATGTCAGAAGAAATATTCGACTTAGACGGACAGAAATCGCAAGAGTATAGCGCCAGCAACATCCAAGTGCTCGAAGGCCTCGAAGCAGTCCGTAAACGCCCCGCCATGTATATCGGCGACATAAGCGTGAAAGGGCTGCATCATCTTGTCTATGAAGTTGTAGACAACTCAATCGACGAAGCTCTTGCAGGATTCTGCTCCCATATCGAAGTAGCAATTAACGAAGACAACTCGATCACCGTTGTAGACAATGGCCGAGGCATTCCCGTCGACATGCATGAGAAGGAGCACAAAAGCGCCCTTGAAGTGGTGCTCACAGTGCTCCATGCCGGGGGCAAATTCGACAAAGGTTCATATAAAGTGTCGGGAGGTCTCCACGGAGTGGGTGTCAGCTGTGTCAACGCCCTGTCGACATATCTGCGCGCAGAAGTGCGCAGAGGTGGCAAAATCTACATGCAGGAGTATTCAATCGGCAAACCCACCAGCGACCTGCAGGTAATCGGCGCATCAGACACCACCGGCACATCAATCACATTCAAGCCGGATCCGACAATCTTCACCGTCACCGTCTATGACTACGAGACCCTCGCCAACCGTCTGCGCGACCTCGCATTCCTCAACGCAGGGATAACACTGACCCTCACCGACCGCCGCACAACCGACAGCGAAGGCAACCCCCGCCGCGAAGTGTTCTATTCGGCCAACGGGCTCAGCGAATTCGTACAGTATATCGACTCGAACAAAGAGTCGCTGATTAACGATGTCATACACCTCAACACCGAGCGGCAAGGCATCCCCGTTGAGGTTGCGTTGACCTATAACAGCACTTTCAACGAAAACATCTATTCTTTTGTAAACAACATCAACACCATCGAGGGTGGCACACACCTGACCGGGTTCCGCCGCGGACTGACCTCCACCCTCAAGAAATATGCTGAAGACAACAAGCTCCTGGAAAAGAGCAAAGTCGAGATTTCCAGCGATGACTTCCGCGAAGGACTTACAGCCGTAATCTCGGTGAAAGTCATGGAGCCGCAGTTCGAGGGGCAGACCAAAACCAAACTCGGCAATAACGAAGTTATAGGAGCGGTGCAGACAGCCGTCAGCGACGCCCTGCGCACATATCTCGAAGAGCATCCCAAAGAAGCGAAAACAATTGTTGAAAAGGTGGTTCTTGCCGCACAAGCCCGCCATGCAGCCTATAACGCCCGTGTAAAAATACAGCGCAAATCGCCCCTATGCGGTGGCGGCCTCCCCGGCAAGCTCGCCGACTGCTCGAGCCGCACCGCTGAAGAATGTGAAATCTTCCTTGTCGAAGGAGATTCTGCGGGCGGAACTGCCAAGAGCGGACGCGACCGCCGGTTCCAGGCCATCCTCCCCTTGCGAGGCAAAGTGCTCAACGTTGAAAAGGCGATGGATCACAAAGTGTTCGATTCAGAGCAGATTACCAATATTTTCCGCGCCCTTCGCGTGACAATCGGCACAGAAGACGACCCCAAAGAGGCAAACCTATCCAAACTCGCCTACCACAAAGTGATAATAATGACCGATGCCGATGTCGACGGCGCCCATATCGCCACCCTGCTGATGACCCTGTTCTTCCGCCGGATGCGCCCGATAATCGAACAAGGCTACCTGTATCTCGCCACTCCGCCGCTCTATAAATGCTCGAAAGGGAAAATCGAGGAATATTGCTGGACTGAACAGCAGCGCCAGGCATTCATAGCCCAACACGGCGAAAAAACAAAAGTACAGCGCTACAAAGGTCTCGGAGAAATGAGCGACCAGGAACTGCGCGACACCACCATGGCTCCGGAGAAACGCCTTCTGAAACAGGTCCAGATCAGCGATGCCGCCGAAGCAGACCGCATATTCTCCATGCTGATGGGTGAGGATGTAGCACCCCGCCGCGATTTCATCGAAGCCAACGCAAACTACGCCAATATCGACGCTTGACCACTCCGGAATCCCGTTTCCGGAGCTTCCGGCGAGAGAAACATCCTAACATATCGGGCTGCAATAGCGTTATAGTTACATTGACGGACTTTGATTAACCCCGCGTTTCAACAAAATTCTATGGCTAAATTATCAGCAAAAAAAGCAGCCGCGAAACTCAAAGAGCAGGTATCGGCCTACATAGCCAACCCCACGGCAAGCACATTCAATTATAAACAGGTGTCGCACGCAATCGGCGCCGACACCCCCGCCGCCCAACGGAGTGTGGCTCTCCTGCTGGCCGAACTTGCATTCGACGGCGACATAGTGGAAATCGCCCCCGGCAAATTCAAGGCCCCGCAACGCAACAATGTGGCAACCGGCACTTTCGTGCGCCGGTCAAACGGGAAAAACAGCGTGATTACCGACGACGACTCGGAAGCGATTTTCGTTGCCGAGCGCAACTCGATGCACGCTCTTAACGGCGACCGCGTGCGCGTAGATATTGCCGCATGTCGCAAAGGCCAGGAAGCCGAAGCCCAGGTTATAGAAATCATAGAAAAGAAGGAGCAGACATTCATCGGAACGCTCCAGGTGGATTCCAACCTCGCGTTCCTGAAGACCGATTCAAAGTTCCTGGCATGCGACATTTTTATCCCTTACAACAAATTGCAGGGGGGAGAGACGGGCGACAAAGCCATAGTGCGCATAACTTCATGGCCTGACGACGCCAAAAACCCACGTGGGGAAGTTGTTGACATACTTGGAAAAACAGGGGAAAACAACGCAGAAATCCATGCGATATTGGCAGAATACGGCCTGCCATACAAATATCCGGCCAACGTTGAGAAAGCAGCCGATAAAATCGACGCAGGAATAACCCCTGAAGTAATCGCCGCCCGTGAAGATTTCCGCGAGACAGTAACTTTCACTATAGACCCCAAAGACGCAAAAGACTTCGACGATGCTTTGTCGCTGCGTGTTCTGCCCAATGGCAACTATGAAGTGGGAGTGCATATAGCCGATGTGACACACTACGTCACCCCCGGTTCGGTAATTGACAAGGAGGCGATGAACCGAGCCACCTCGGTCTATCTGGTAGACCGGGTGGTGCCAATGTTGCCCGAACATCTTTGCAACGGCATCTGCTCGCTGCGACCCGATGAGGAAAAGCTTTCATTCTCATGTGTATTCGAGCTGAATAACAATGCTGAAGTCATAAACAGCAGGATATGCCGAACCGTAATACGCAGCAACCGACGCTTCACCTATGAGGAAGCGCAGGAAATCATCGAAACAGGCCACGGCGACTTCGCCGATGAGATTCTGACCCTCGACAGCCTCGCAAAAAAACTCCGCGCCCGCCGTTTTGAGAACGGTTCTGTTGATTTCGACCGCGAAGAGGTGCGTTTCGATATTGATGAAACCGGTCACCCTACAGGAGTGTATTTCAAAGTCTCCAAAGACGCCAATAAGCTCATAGAGGAATTCATGCTGCTTGCCAACCGCACCGTAGCCGCCACAATCGGCACCAGCGGACGCAACCGCAAAGGGAAGGCATTCGTTTACCGGGTCCACGACCAGCCTGACCCTGCCAAACTAACCGACCTTGCCACGATCGCACGCACATTCGGCTACAAACTCAAAACAAACGGCTCCCCGGGTGAAATCAACCGTTCAATCAACAAGATGCTTGCCGACATAAAAGGCAAAGGGGAAGAAAACTACCTGTCGGTGCTTGCCATCAGGTCTATGGCCAAAGCTGTATACACCACCGAAAACATAGGCCATTACGGTTTGGGATTCGACTACTATACCCATTTCACCTCACCGATACGCCGTTACCCCGACATGATGGTGCACCGTTTGCTGGAACGTTACCTGGCCGGAGGGCGCAGTGTCAACATCGAGAAACTTGAAGACCAGTGCAAACATTCTTCATCGATGGAACAGCTTGCCAGCAATGCCGAGCGTTCATCAATCAAATACAAACAGGTCGAATACATGGCCGACCATCTGGGAGAGGAATACACCGGCATGATTTCAGGCGTGACTGAATGGGGGTTATATGTCGAACTCGACGACAACAAATGCGAAGGCCTCGTGCCTATGCGCGATCTCGCCGATGATTTCTATGATTTCGATGAAAAGAACTACTGTCTGCGCGGACGCCGCCGAGGCAACATCTACCGTCTCGGAGACCAGGTGAAAGTCAGAGTGGCCAACACAAACCTCGAAAAGAAACAGCTCGATTTCGTAATCGTCGACGATATGGGGCGTGCCGGTTCTGACGACATGGGACAGAAAGTTTCCGTTGCCCAGGCTCTGTCGAATTCGACACCACAAGCATCGAAACATGTCACCCGGCATGAAAAAGCAAAAGCGGCCGCCCGTTCCAACCGCAAAGCAAAAGCAAAAGCCCAGCGGACAGACAAAGCGGCAAAACAACAGAAAGGCAGCAAAACAAAGAAAGCGGCAAAAGCCGCACCACGGACACGGAAACGCCGTTAAACGCCGGGAGACGACCTTCTGACCAGGGCGCCCGGATGCATCCTGCCGATTAATTATTAATGTTCTCGAGAGGACTCCTGCGATTTACCGCAGGGGTCTTCTTTTTTACCGGCGATTTACCGTTTTTAGCGCCTTTACTACGACGCTTTGGCAATTTCTGAACAGTATCAACGGCAGCCGAACCGCCAGCTGTCAAAACGGTATCAGACTGAGAAAACATACCAGCCTGGGCCTGTTGTGTCTCTGCATATTTCGACCGCAGGCCCTCTGTCAGCCATAACACTCCTAAAATAATCGTTAGCACCACAGCCAAAACGATAAGGCCCCTGATTTCCTTACGGGTTACGTTCACACTCATAGCTCATTACCCTGACGGTTATAAAAACTGCTCACCAAAGGTCGAAACGGAAACCTGCCGACATTTCAGCGGTCAGCATACCGGTCAGCAATGAATGCTCCTTGTCATATATCAGACCTGCATCATAACGGCCTACCAGTCCGAAAAACCAACGTTTATTCAGGTTATAGACAATCGACGCCCTCATCTGGTTACTTAATGCAAACGATGTGTGGCGCTCACCCGGACGGTTAACGCTTCCTTTCCTTAAACCTATCATAGGCGACACGGAAACACCCAGACACCACCCTTTGTGGAACACCCAGTTGTAGGCATAACCGACTTTCAGGGCATAATTCATGTTTTTCACATTATACAGGTAGTTCCATGTCTCAGGCAGATTTCTGAACAGCTCACCTTCAAGTGAGCGGAAATCGAAATCGAACCGCTGATTCCAGAATGACAGCCCCGCATATAGCGAACCGGAACTTTTCACCTGTATCTTGCTATAATAGAACGCCGCCGCCTGTGAATAATGCCTGTGATTGAAAAAATAATACATATCGAGCTGCCACTGGCGGGTGTTTATGCCATGGAACTTTATATCGGTGCGCTTGATGTCGTCGGGCATACCCATCCGTGAAATAGTTGTTCCGATGTCATTTTGCATAGTCTGGAACTCCAGGGCGAACAACGAGCAGTTAAACTGGAAGTTGAACCGCTGGCGGGTGCGCTCGGCACCTGTAAAATATTTACTGAGATTCAAATCATAACCTACCGACACAGCCAAATAAGTAATATAGAATCCGAGGGTTGTTGAAGGGCGCGATGCCATCTCCATGCGGTAACCGTCGATAAGCCTGAAATCATATTGGTCAAACCACGAATCCAGCTTCATCTTCACATTCCACCGCTTGCCGGAGCCTTGCACATAGGTGGAATCATAGGAATTGAAAAATTTATCGCCCCACTGGTAGACTCCTACGCAAAACCTCGGAAACTTGCCCCAAGCTGCAATTGAATCAAGGGCAAACGATTCCATCGACAGCGCGGCGGCCTTCGGTGCCGCCGGCCCCATGGCCAGCCACAGAAGCCACGAAACCACACAAACCGGCAACAGCCGTTTGCGGCCACATCTCAATATCCCATTAACAACAAGGTTTATAGTCACTCTCAGATAACTTTGATTGCTGTGCAATAGCATTCTTCAGGCGTCTGCTTGAATTTAACATATCATCAAACGGCGACAAAGATACGCAAATTTCTATCAATCTCTGCCATCAATCTGCCGAAATGGCCATAATCTGCTCCAAATAGAACAAATAGAACAAATAGAACGACAGGAAGGTGCAGGCAGCCGACCACGCCTTTCCCATAATGATAAAAAAAGGTGGTGTGCCTAAATCCGGCACACCACCACTGCATATACACCCATGGGAGCGGGTTGCAATTAAATTATTTCACAACGAACTTACGGGCCACATTGCCGGCAGGAGTTGCCACATTGACAACATATATGCCGTCGGCAAGGCCGGAAGCGTCAAATGTCAGGGTGTCACCGTCAGCAGCTGCCGCCAGGACTTTCGCCCCTTGAACGCTGTAGACCTCAACCGCGATATCGTCGGCATTGACATAGCTGACCTCATAGTTACGGCCACCGAGGTTCTGTATGATAAGGTTCATGCCATTGTCATCAGCAGCGACGTTGCCCAGGGAAGCCTTTCCATCAATAGCCATTTTCAACCCTGCCAATGCGTCAATCTTACCGGCGCCCCAACGGAGCAGATTCTGACCTACAGAACTGTTGGTATAATTATCTTTGATGGAAGTCTTTTCAATAATATCAAGACACTGCTGCACGTTCATTTCAGGCCATGCCTGAGCCCAAAGCGCAACCACACCGGCAACGAAAGGAGATGACATTGATGTGCCCTGCATCGGATACCAATAATGCTCACGGTCAAACGAATTTGAAACAGCGCATACGCGGTTATTGTTAATAGCGTCGTTCATAACACTCTTCATCCAATATGTGCTTACGGCTGACACCACCTGCGCTCCAGGCGCACAAACATGGGGAAGTTTACGGCCGTCGGCAGTTGTTCCGTAAGATGAGAATGAAGCGATATCACCGGTCGTGCCACCACCGGCATAGGCCCCTGAACCTACATAAGGAGCTGATGTACGTGACACATATGCGCCTACGGAAATCATATTGTAACCGCAGCCGAAACCGTTAATAGTACCGTTAGGTGTGCCGTTTACATATCCGCTGACATTTTCAGAAGAGAACACAGCCTCTGCCTCGGAGCTACGCAGCGTGTTGACATAACCCACTACCGTGCGTCCATTGCTGGCTGTAACGTTAACCCCGACACAATAGGTTGACAACTGGTTCGCTTTAACAACACCGACCAGCTGCACATTGTATCTGTTGGTTGACTTATTCACCCCCCCTACGCCGGATACGTAGCTTGATGGATCATACTGGCTGCCCATGGCATCGCCTGTCAGACGTGCTGTATTGTCTGCTTCTACCGGAATCGACTGCACGACTTTCCCCGAAGATTTATCATAAACTACCAGATTGCAATTGAAAGCCTCGTCTGTATCACTCCAGAATTCAGCTGTATAAGCGATTTTTGATGTAGGGCCGGTAGTAGAGGTCGTCTGGGGCACTATGAATGTGTTTAACGTCTTATTCGCGCCGAAAGAGCTGAATTTCCTTGATACTGACATCGGCAGCTCCCCTTCATTACCGGCAGAGATACAGATTATGGCGTCTTTTCCGAGAGCGTCAAGGAACTTGCTGCGGTCTGAGTTGGGGTCGTGTGAGCCGGTGTTACTACCGAGCGAGAGATTCACAACCACCGGCTGACCCAATTCTTTTCCTTTCTTAACCACCGTTTCAACCCCCGCAAGAATTGCGTTGTCGGTAAAATCGCCGCAACCGATAAGTAGGTCTGCTTCATATGCAGGTCCGTAATAAGGAATCGCCCCCTTTGCACCACCGGCATAAGTCCCGGTGGCGTCATTGCTACCTGCAATAATGCCGAGCACATGGGTACCGTGGGATTCCTGATTATTTTCTGTAGTGAATTTTGCGATTTCGGCCGGATCGGTTATATCCTGGTTGCTCGAGGTTGTTTCCCGACGTACATATATACCTTTTACACGTGTCGATCCGTCGGCATTGCGGAAAGATGCATGGTTAGGATCCAGGCCGGTGTCATACAACCCTACGGTAACACCTTTGCCAGTATATGAATGACCGGCAAGTCCGTCGCCGGAGCCATCATTTATCACATCCACATTACTAACTATCCTTGCCTGATCAAGATAGGGCCGGCTTTCATTTCCAAAGCTGACAGACTCTACCTGGGGCAAAGAAGCCAGCTCTTCCACTCTGTCGATAGCCACATTCACCATGGCCATATTCTCTACTACCGATGACACCTTGTAACCTTTACCTTTCAACACATCGATGTCGGCAGGATTTGCAACAGTCACAAGTGCAAGAACCTCGGGTGCGGCCACGCTTCTTGCCTTTGGAGTTGACATATAGGATTCAATCGCCAGTCGACCCAAACCGTTGATTTTCGACTGCGCCATCAGTGTGCCGCTGCAACAAGCGGCAAGCATACCGAAAATTAGCAGATTCTTCTTCATATCATTTATCTGATTTAAATAATTACAATTTGTCACTGTGCCAGCCGATGCATCCCTGTAACGGCAAAAGCCCTACGGCAACGGCATCGGTCAAAATGTCGGCCAACGCCATAATAGCCGGATATTTTGCAAAAATAGCAATAATTTTCGGAAACAAGAGATATTTTAAGGAGCAAATACGCTGATTTTTGCATTTTTTACCGCCACTTTAAATTAGAAAATGCGCCACCCCGATTTCAGGCTGATTTCAAGAGTTTCCAATTAGATTTATTACAATTCACAACAACTTTATGGGAGTTTTAAAGCGTTATAATTAACAAATTTTAAATCCGAAATTTTAACTCTTTTTCAGCATTTATGCAGTCTGAATAATCATGCAATCATGCGGATTACGCAATATGCTGACGTTTAACCGGTTTTAAAAAAGCTGCCGCAGGGGGATGTTTTACAACATGGCAAAATTTTAAATTAATGCTGCACAAAAGGTCAGGGAAAGTGTTTATTTTTTTGACATTTTGTATTACCTTTGCCGATACCATGTGGTGTTACGCGGTTTTCAAACCGATTACCGCGCCACCATCCGGAGGATTATGGGCAAAGCAGTCCCGACCCTCCAGTGCTGTTAAAATAACCCAAGCGTTGAATTATCTAACTCTTTATGTTTAATTATTTATAGCGTATGAAAAAGCTGTTTCTATTACTGACGGCAGTTCTTATGGCAGCAGTTTGCGCCTTGGCGCAAAACCGCTCCATATCGGGAACAGTCATCTCTGGTGATGACCAAGAGCCATTGGCCGGTGTGACAGTGATGCCGGTGGGTGGCGGACAAGGCACCGCCACTGACATCGACGGAAATTTCACCATCAACATTCCCGCCAGCGTCAACAAGCTCACATTCTCTTACATAGGGATGGAGCCTCAGACTTTAGAGGCCAAAAACGGTATGCATGTCGTGTTGACAAGCAACGCCACAAACCTCGACGAGGTCATGGTGGTGGCCTACGGTACCGCTAAGAAATCCGCCTATACCGGTTCGGCATCCGTAATCAAAGCCGACGAGATTGAAGGCCGCATGGTGACCGACGCAGTCAGTGCCCTTTCAGGCACAATGGCCGGGGTGCAGGTAATGCAGGCCGACGGTCAACCTGGTAGCGCCCCATCGGTTAGAATCCGCGGTATCGGCTCAATCAACGGTTCGTCGTCGCCTCTATATGTTGTTGACGGTATGCCTTTCGATGGCGACATCGCCACACTCAACACAATGGACATCGCTTCAATGACGGTTCTCAAAGACGCAGCAGCAGCAGCCCTGTACGGAGCCCGCGGTGCAAACGGCGTAATCCTTATAACCACCAAAAAAGGTAAAGAGGGGGATGCCCGCATCACGTTTGACGCACGTTGGGGCGCCAACTCCCGTATGGTCAACGGATATGATGTAATCACAGACCCCGCCATGTATTATGAAATGGCCTACACCGCTTTGACAAACGGATACAAATACCACAATGGTTACGACGCTGCACGTGCACACCTCACCGCCAACAATGCCATGAACACGGCATTCGGACAGGGATATCAGGTTTATGACGTACCCGCAGGTCAGATGCTTATCGGCACAAACGGCAAACTCAACCCGAATGCACGCCTCGGCTATAGCAACGGCCACAACTATATCGTGCCCGACGACTGGAAGAAAGAGACATTCCGCACCGGCCTGCGCCAGGAATACAATCTTTCTGTTTCCGGCGGTTCTGAACGCTTCAGCTTTTATGGCAGCGTAGGTTATCTCGGCGACGAAGGTATCATCGAAGGCTCCGCCTACGACCGTCTTTCCTCTCGTGTCGGAGTAGAGTACCAGGCGAAGAAATGGCTCAAACTCGGTTCGTCCATTGCCTACAACCATGTGACAATGGACTCTCCTTCGGGACAGACTGCCGCCGATGCAGCCTCTTCAGCCAACGCATTCATGATGGCCGACAACATTGCACCTATTTACCCGATGTATGTGCGCGACGCCCATGGCAACATCATGCGTGACGCAGGCACCGGACACCCCATTTACGACTATGGAGACGGCAAATATGCCCTCGGTGCAGTGCGCAACTTCATGATGAACTCAAACCCTGCATCCAACTTCCTTTACAACACAGACCAATTGCTGATGGATGTGCTTGATGCCAAATGGTATGCAACCATCAACCCTATCGAAAACCTCAACATCACAGGGACTATAGGATATTTCCTTGACAACACCCGCAACCATACCCTCATGAACGGGTTCTATGGTTCGATGAGTGAACAAGGAGGTCTTGCACAGCAGCAGCAGAGCCGTCTGCGCGGCCTCAACATCCAGGTTCTGGCCAACTACCGCAAAACCTTCGCTGATGTGCACCACACCGACTACATGGTCGGCTATGAAAGCTATGAGCGTGACAGCGAAACAGTCGCAGCATGGGGTTACAACCTCTATGACCCTAATTCCTGGACCGTTTCCAACACCCTCAACAATGCAAACCGTAAAGGTGCCGGCTCACGTTCAGGTTATGCTACACGAGGCATCTTCGGCCGTGTGAACTACGACTATGACAGCCGCTATTTCGCCAGCGTCTCCTATCGTCGCGACGCATCATCAAACTTTGCCCCCGACCATCGCTGGGGTAACTTCTTCTCGGTGTCGCTTGCCTGGGACGCAGCCAAGGAAACCTTCCTCAAAGACCAGACATGGATTGACCTCCTCAAAGTGAAGGCATCTTACGGTCAGCAGGGTAATGATAACCTCTACCCCGGTCTGGAAGTATCGCCTTATTATGAAGACATCTACACCGTTGAGGGCACAGACGCCTGGTCTGACGGCAACCTGAAACAGAAAGGTAATCCCGACCTGACATGGGAAACCTCAAACGCGTGGAACGCAGGTATCGATTTCAGCTTCTTCCACGGACGCATCGAAGGTACATTGGAGTACTTCCTGCGCCAGACCTCCGACATGCTCTACAACAAGCCCGTTGCCCCGTCAAACGGTTTTTCATCGATTCCTATGAACGTTGGTTCGATGCGCAACTCAGGTCTTGAATTCGAGCTCAACTTCCGCCCTATCGACCTCAAAAACATCACATGGGAACTCAACGTAAACGGCACCTGGATTAAAAACAAGATCCTGAAGCTCCATCCGGATCTCGGCGGCCAGCTCATCTCCGGCATCCGTATCCTCAAAGAGGGGAGCTCGCTCTACAACTACTACATGGTTGAATATGCCGGCGTCGACTACAACAACGGTGAACCCCTCTTCTGGGCAAAAGACGGTAACGGCAACGAATACAAGACCCCGAGCTTCGACATCGCCGCCGACACCAACCTAAAAGAAACAGGCAACTGTCTGCCGACATTCTACGGAGGTTTCGGAACAACCCTGCAGGCTTATGGCGTAGACCTGTCTGTGCAATTCGGCTTCCAGCTCGGCGGTAAGATGTATGACGAAGGATATGGCATGCTGATGCACTCCGGCGACCTCACGAACCTGGGACGCAACTGGCATGTCGACGCCCTCGAAGCATGGACTCCCGAAAACCGCGACGCGAAATATCCGAAGCTCGACTCACAGCGAACCTACGACCTTGGGGCACAGAACACGACATTCAACCTGATCAGTTCCAACTACCTGTCGATCAACAACGTCACAATCGGCTACACGCTTCCTGAAAAATGGACGCGTAAAATCGGACTTGAGAACGTACGCCTCTACGGATCAGCCGACAACGTGGCACTTTGGACCAAACGTAAAGGCCTCGACCCCCGCATCGGCTTCGGCTCAACCTCAGCCGGACAGTATTCAGCCCTGCGTAACATTTCGGGCGGTCTCCGTGTGCAATTCTAATTGTCTGACTAACATTAACGGATAAAACAATGAAAACAAAGATATATCTTTCGATGGTTGCTGCAGGCGCACTGCTGGCCGCGTGCAACGACCTTGACCAGCTCCCCACAGGCGGAACGGCCACCGAAAGCCAAAAAGAAGAAAATGTGAAGCTGAATCCGGAGCTTGCATCGGCAGCCGTCAACTCGCTGCCGAACCAGGTCAACAGCTTTATGACTGAATTTGAGACACATATCGACTTCGGATGGGGTTCGATGATGCTCATGACTGATATGCGCGGAATCGACATGTCGTCGAATGTGAGCAACTATCAGCACTACTCCGCAGCGATGGAGATGTCTGACTTCGGCGGACGTTACTACGACAACCTCTATTATTGGAACTACTCGTTCAACACCGTCCGTTCCGCCAACATGGTAATCGCATCAATCCCCGCTGACACTGACAACCAGTTGCTGATGTATTACCGTGCCAACGGACTGGCCTTCCGCGCTTTTGCCTATTTCAACCTGGCTCAAATGTACCAGTTCACCTATGCAAAAGACCCCAATGCCCTTTGCGTGCCTATTATTCTTGACACCAATATGAACGAAACCGCAACCAACGGATGCGCCCGTTCAACAGTGTCGCAGGTCTACACTCAGATTATCGACGACCTGACAGAATCCATATCCCTCTTTGAAGCAGCAGCCAAGAGCACAGAAGACCATCCCGAAGGGGTGACCCGCGAAAACCAGGCCAATACCACCAATATCGTAAAGACCTTCGCCAACGCTACTGTAGCCTACGGTCTGCGTGCACGCGCACACCTGTTCAGCCTCAAATATAAAGAAGCAGCCGATGATGCCCAAAAAGCCATCGACCTTGCAAAAGAAGAGGGGCTGGAACCCTACGGGCGTAACGACGTTGCCATTCCGGCATTTATTAAACTCCAGGACAAGAGCTTCATATGGGGTATGTATGCTGATCCCGGTGAAAGTGAATATATTGGTGTAGCTAATCGCGCATCACACCTTACCGGATGGCAGACCAACGGATATGCCCCAACCGGTGTATACCGCCGCATCAACAAAATACTTTATAACACAATCCCCGCGTCGGATGTGCGTAAAGGTTGGTGGCTCGACGGTAGCGGCAAAGCTCCCGCATCGCTTCCGGGCACATATGCCAATTACATCACATCGGGTGTAACTGCAGCAGGTAACGCAGAATTCCCTCCCTATGCACAGTTGAAATTCGGCTCTTATGGCGACACACCCCAGGCATCCGGAGCCATCGACGTTCCGCTGATGCGTGTAGAAGAGATGTATCTCATCCTCGCTGAGGCGCAGGGAATGCAGACCCCGACAACCGGGGCGAAGACCCTCTCAGACTTTGTGAAGACTTATCGCCAGCCAGACTATTCATTCAACGGCTCCACACCGGATGCAGTACGTGAAGAGGTATGGCGCCAGCGCCGCATCGAACTTTGGGGCGAAGGATTCGCCTATTACGACCTGATGCGTCTGCAGAAAGGTGTTGACCGCCGTGGCGGCGGTTTCCCGGCCGAGGTGGTGCTTAACGTAGCACCCGACAACACCTGTCTGCTGTTCGACATACCGCAGAGCGAAATCCAGCGCAATCCTCTGATTGTAAACGGCACGAACGGCTCGGTCATCCCGACCCCGGTTGCCGACATTGAATAAACGCCCGACCGCCTGATAAACAGCTTTACAGGCTGTTTGTCAGGCAGCCAGGAATTTCAAAAAGACAAGTTCATTTTAAACAAAAGCATATAATAAAATGAAATACAACAAAATATACCTCGGTTTGGGCGTGTTGGCCGTTTCGCTTGCATCATGCAGTGAAGACGTGGAATACACCCCCGCCGCGGCTGTGAACACCCCGCCGGTCTATTTCAGCATAAACGACGAATCGGCAATTGACCTTGAAGAGGGAGATACCTACTTCACCATCAAAGTCTACCGCCAGAATACCGCTTCTGCAGGAGAATATAAACTCAATGCCACTGTCTCAAACGAGAATGGCACTCCTGTTCCGGCCGGCCTCTTCCGTATCTGCGAACCGAAAATGGAAAACGGCGAAGTAGTAAAGGATGAAGAGGGAAATATCGTGTATGAAGACTACAACGAAGGCACTCCTCTCGACGGCCAGGCAGAGCTGTCAGCCGAATTTGCGGCGGATTCCGGCGAGACAGGCATAAGGATTGACTTCGGAAGCACCGACAACCTGGTTGAAAAAGAGGTTTACAAGTTCGATGTCAAGGCTTCAGGAGAGTCATCGCCTTACTTTATCACCAACCGTGTCTATGACGTATGCTTTATGAGATGGGTTACACTGCAGGATTGCAAAATTTACGATAATACCCTTTGGCAACCTTTTGGCGGTGAAAAACTCACATTCCCTGTTACAGTGCAGGAACATCCTACTAAGAAAGGTTTCTTCCGAGTGCATGCTCCATACAAGAACAGTGATTATGGAAGCTATTACCATTATACAGGTACAACACCGGACTATCTTTACATTAATGCCACTGTAGCCAACGAGGCATATTTCTGCGATTCAAAAGGTAATCCTGTTACTTCTTACAACACACATATCCAATGTGTACAGAACGAAGGATTCCAGGAGAACTACGGTAATGTAAAACTTGAATGTCTCTACAGCCACTTCCTTCTTAAAGAAGACTTTAAAAACGGCTCACAAACATCAGAATACGCCAATTACAGCGGTGCAGCCGGTTCTCTGACAGTCAATGAAACACTCCAGACACGTAAAGTTAAATTTAACAGCGGCAGACTCTACAGCATGCTTACCAATATAGGCGGCAGCTACAAAGACGGAGTATTCTCCGGCGGTCTTGAGCAAGGTTCTCCAGGTAGCGAATGGGAACTTTGGCTCGACGGTGCTAATGAAGATGAAAGCTGGGTTGAACTTGGCGTTTGCCAGTATACCGACGGCTTCCTCGGGGTTTACTACAATCAAGCAGGCCTGACAGTAGAGACATATGAAGTACCCATAAAACAAAACAGTGAAAAAGCCGGTCTCTACCGCCTCGTTGCACCTTACGGCAATATCTACTGGCCAGACTATGGAACGGAGGAAAGCAATCAATATAATATCGACATTGATGTATCCGACCCAGACTATGTAATAGTTGATATTCAGAAGGCCTATGAGGATGCAGACGGTATCATTCAGATAGCTAACGCTACGGCTCTCTACACAAGCGGAAAACTTTCGGATAACACAGGCAAGCCAATCCAATATACCAAGCAGCAGATTATTGAGCAAGGTCTGAACGACACGATGAAAGACGGTGTAATCACTATCTCGCATCCGGCGATTATCACACCTGAAGGCAATGTTGGATGGCTGTGGCTTACCGACAATTATCCCTCATTCCAGCCAGCCAAGATTGTGTTGCCTACCTCCGGGGGATCAAATGTTGCAGCAAAAAGCGTTGCCGCCAAGAGCAAACGCCTTCCGGCGGTGAAATCTCTCCGTCCGGAACTGCTCGGAATCCCGACATATAAAGTGAAATAAACCCTACCCCATCTTCTGCATAAAAGGCGGAATGATGTGGAAGCAAAGCTAAGGCGTTGGTCGAAATTCGACCAACGCCTTTTTTGCACCCGGATGGAGAGTGGGCTGTCAGTAATCACGAAGCGCTTTGCTTGGCAAAGAATGGTCAGATGGCAGGAGCCTGAGGGTGAGGTGAGTTGACAAAGATCAATGACCGTTATCGACCTTTGTACGCCCCGCCTTAGCGAAAGCCCCGAAGCTCTCGGGCGACGACCCGGATGAGCCATTATGACACGCCCTCTTCATGATATAAATTGCACCGGAATTACACATTGGCACAAGTCTATTCTAATTTGACTCAATCTAATCGAGGCATGATGAACCGGGGGGGAAATATGTCGGGGAATGATGTTGAAGAATATGGTAATTTTATGCGGGAATGGCGCGGATATTCAGGAGATATTCAGTAGATTTGCGGACGGACGTAACCGGGTGGGTATGGATGCGTCTGCCGGGTTTTGCCATTTGCTTACCCGGGTGGGGATTTAACCAACTTACCAATCAAACAAACTTACGATTATGATTATCGGAGTTCCCAAAGAAATCAAAAACAACGAGAACCGCGTGGCAGTTACCCCTGCCGGCGTGCGTGAGATGGTGGCCCGTGGCCACGAGGTTTATGTGCAGACAACGGCCGGGAACGGCTCGGGATTCTCCGACGATGAATACCGCGCCGCCGGAGCCAAGATGCTGCCTACGATTGAAGATGTCTATGCCATCGCGGAAATGATTGTCAAGGTCAAAGAGCCTATCCGCCCGGAATACGGATTGATACGCAAGGGGCAGCTATTGTTTACCTACTTCCATTTCGCATGTGACCGCGCCCTGACAGATGCGATGATAAAAAGCGGGGCTGTGTGCATCGCCTATGAGACTGTGCGGCTTGCCGACGGCTCACTGCCGCTGCTGATTCCGATGAGCGAGGTTGCAGGGCGCATGTCGGTGCAGGAGGGTGCCCGCTTTCTTGAGAAGCCCCAGGGCGGACGCGGCGTGCTGCTCGGAGGTGTGCCGGGAGTGAAACCTGCCAAAGTGCTGATTCTGGGCGCCGGGGTTGTCGGGCGTAATGCCGCGCTGATGGCGGCGGGGCTTGGTGCCGACGTGACCATAGCTGACATATCGTTGCCGGTGCTCCGCCATGTTGCCGATGTTATGCCGAAGAATGTCAAGACACTCTTTTCATCACGCCATAATATCGAGATGGAACTGCCGACGACAGACCTGGTAATAGGTTCAGTGCTGATACCCGGAGCCAAAGCGCCCCACCTGGTGACCAAGGATATGCTGACCCTGATGCGCCCCGGCTCGCTGCTGGTCGATGTTGCCATAGACCAGGGCGGCTGCTTCGAGACGTCGCATCCTACGACCCACTCCGAGCCAACATACACGGTCGACGGAGTAGTGCATTATGCCGTGGCCAATATACCGGGAGCCGTTCCGTTCACATCCACGCTTGCTCTGACCAATGCCACCCTCCCCTACGCCCTGCGGTTGGCAGACAAGGGGTGGCGCGATGCCTGCAAGGCCGACAAGGCACTCGCCCAGGGACTCAATGTTGTTGACGGCAAGGTTGTGTTCCCCGCCGTTGCAGAAGCCTTCGACCTGCCGCTGGAGCAAATAGATTTGTAATGTTCCACAACAGAGGATTCCATAGAGACCCTTTGAGCGCTTTATGGGATTTTAAAGGCTTTCGGCTTTGGTGAAAAATTAGTAAATTTGTGGTCGCAACCTGAGGCATGTGCCTGTAGTTGCGACCATAATATCAATTTGCAAACCACACGGGTGGAATTATTTTTCCAAAAACGGGTTGCAAACGCTATGGACTGTGAACTTAAGGTAGAACCTAAAAAACCAGAACCGATATATGTCATTGCAATGCGGAATCGTAGGGCTTCCGAATGTGGGGAAGTCGACTTTGTTTAACTGTCTGTCAAACGCCAAGGCCCAGTCGGCCAATTTCCCATTCTGCACGATAGAGCCGAATGTGGGAGTGATAACCGTGCCCGATGAGAGGCTGAACAAGCTCGTTGAGATGTGCCAGCCCCGCTCTGTGGTTCCTGCCACAGTTGAAATCGTTGACATTGCCGGGCTGGTGAAGGGTGCGAGCAAGGGTGAAGGCCTGGGCAACAAGTTCCTGGCCAATATCAGGGAAACAGACGCCATAATCCATGTGCTGCGCTGCTTTGACGATGACAATATCACCCATGTTGACGGCACTGTAGACCCGGTGCGCGATAAGGAGATTATCGACTATGAGCTGCAACTCAAAGACCTCGAGACCATTGAGGGACGCATTGCCCGCACCCAGAAACAGGCGCAGACCGGCGGCGACAAGGTTGCAAAGATGCAATATGAGGTGCTCAAACGGTTCAAAGATGCACTCGACCAGGGGAAACCGGCCCGTTCAGTGGAGCTGGAGACTCCGGACGAACAGAAATATGCCCGCGAGCTGTTTCTTCTGACCAACAAACCGGTGCTTTATGTTTGCAATGTTGACGATGCATCGGCTGTTGACGGCAACAGATATGTCGACGCCGTGCGCCAGGCCATAGCAGGGGAAAACGCCCAGCTGCTTATTGTCGCGGCACAGACCGAGGCCGACATTGCCGAATTAGACACCTTTGAGGAACGCCAGGAATTCCTCAATGAAATCGGGCTGGAGGAATCCGGAGTCTCGCGTCTGATCCGGGCCGCATACGCCTTGCTTAACCTGCAGACCTTCTTCACTGCGGGTGCCGATGAGGTGAGGGCATGGACATTCCTGCGCGGAGCGAAAGCACCCCAGTGCGCCGGAGTGATCCACACCGACTTTGAAAAAGGCTTTATCCGCGCCGAAGTGATAAAATACGATGATTTCGTTAACCTCGGCGGTGAACAGGGCGTGAAAGAAGCCGGGAAACTCGCTGTTGAAGGGAAAGAATATGTAGCACAAGACGGAGATATCATGCATTTCCGCTTCAATGTCTGAACAAAACAGAACTTTAACCACAATAACACAATGAAACTCAAAGCAATGGCAATGGCATTGACAGCTTTGGCATCGGTGGCAGCACCGGCAGGGGCAGAGCATCTGAAAAGCGTCAATCCCGCCTACATCAACAACAACATCGCGGCAGGAGAAGATTTCTACCGCCATGTGAACCAAGGATGGATGGATGCAAATCCACTGACCGACGAATATGCCCGCTACGGCGTGTTCAACGTTCTGGCCGACTCAGCTGAGGCAAAAGTCAAGGAAATAGTGCTCAACCTCGGCTCGAGCAACCCCGGGAAAGGCACAAACGCCTTCAAAATATGGACTCTATATTCACAGGGGATGGACTCTGTGCGCCGCAACGCAGAAGGCGCCGCCCCGATTCTCGACGACCTCAAGAAAATCGAGACCACACCCCATGAGGGTATGGAAGACCTCTTCATGTGGATGCACAAGAACTACAGCAGCCCATTCTTCGGGGCCGGCCCGATGGAAGACATGGCCGACAGCCGCCAATATGCGATGTATGTGTCGGGCGGCTCGATGGGCCTTGGCGACCGCGACTATTACCTGCTCAACGACAAAGAGAACCGCCGCATCCTCGATGCCTACAAGAAACTCATCGTTGACCAGATGATGAATGCAGGCTACAAGAAAAAGGACGCCCAGCGCATCATGAAGAATGTAATCAAAATCGAGACAGCGATAGCCGACTCCGCCCTCACCCGCGAGGAGAGCCGCGACATCGTGGCGATGTATAACCCACGCACCATCGCGCAGCTCAAAGAGCAGTATCCCCATATCAACTGGGACCGTTTCTTTGTCGAAACGATGGATATCGACACCCCGCAGGAGTTCATCGTTACAGAACCGAAGGGGCTCGTTCAGTCAGACAACCTCATGTCGTCGCTGACCGACCGCGAAATCAAAGACTACTATCTGTGGAAATATGTGGCCCAAGCGGCTCCCTACCTCAGCGACAAGTTCACCGCCACCAACTTCGAGTTCTCGAAAGTCAAAAGCGGTGTCAAGGAGCAGCGCCCCCGCTGGAAACGCGCCCTGGGAGTGCCAGACAGCTACATGGGTGAAGCTATCGGACGCCTTTATGTTGAAAAATATTTCCCTGAAAGCTCCAAGCAGAAGATGCTCGACCTTGTGGGCAACCTCCGCGTGGCCCTGGGCAAGCATATCATCAACCTGCCCTGGATGTCAGACGAGACCAAACTCAAAGCCATCGAGAAACTCAATGCGTTCACTGTGAAAATAGGCTATCCCGACAAATGGAAAGACTACTCTTCGATGGAAATCGACCCCGCCCTGCCCTACTACCGCAACGTTCACAATGCAGGGATGTGGCATCAGAAGGATATGCTTTCAAAATGGGGCAAACCTGTCGACAAATCGGAATGGGGCATGACACCGCAGACTGTCAACGCCTACTATAACCCGATGGCCAATGAAATAGTGTTCCCTGCAGCCATTCTCCAGAACCCGTTCTTCGACCCTGAAGCATCTGATGCTGAAAACTATGGAGGAATCGGTGTGGTTATCGGCCACGAAATGACCCATGGGTTCGACGACCAGGGGCGCAACTTCGATGCCGCCGGCAATATGGCCAACTGGTGGACAGAGGAAGACACCAAGAAATTCGGTGAATTCACATCGAAACTCGGCGCGCAGTTCGATGCCGTTGAAATCCTTCCGGGACTTTTCGCAAACGGCACCTACACCATGGGTGAGAATATCGCCGACCAGGGCGGCCTGCGGGTTTCGCACACAGCCTTCCTCGATTCCCAGAAAAAGAAAGGGGTAGACGTAAACTCTAAAGAGGCTTTAATCGACGGTTATACCCCCGAACAGGCATTCTATCTCAACTATGCCAATATCTGGGCAACAAACTGCCGCGACGAAGAGAAGCGCAACCTCACCGTTTCAGATGTGCACTCACTGGCAGAAAACCGTGTGAACGTGACTTTGCGCAACATCACCCCCTTCTTCAAAGCATTCGGCATCAAGGAGGGTGACAAGCTGTTCCGCCCCGCCTCCGAGCAGGTGATTATCTGGTAATTCATTCCAACTAACCGGCAATACCCGTTATAGTTTAAGAGAGGAGGGTGTGTCATAATGGCTCATCTGGGTCGTCGCCCGAGGGCTTCGGGTTCGGTCATTGACCTTAGTCAACTCCCTTCACCCTCACCCTCAGGCTCCTACCATCTGAACCATTCTGACAGCACCCTCTCCATCCGGATGCAAAAAAGGCGTTGGTCGAATTTCGACACAACGCCATCTCTCAAAGAATCTCTTAACCGCGCCGTTAACAAGCCGAAAGGCAAGTGTTAACGGCGCGGTTTGTATCAACAAAACAGAGGTGCGGGCGGTTATAATTGAACACACTTCAACTATAACACTATGGCTTATAAAATCATTGAAATCGAAGGTGTTGGCGATAGCCACGCAAAGAAACTCGAAGCCGCCGGCGTTAAAACCACCGAAGACCTTCTGGCTACAGCCGCCACCCCAAAGGGTCGTGAAAAACTCGCCGATGAAACCGGCATTCCACCCAAACAGATTCTCCGTTGGACTAACCATGCCGACCTGTTCCGCATCAAAGGTATTGCGGGGCAGTTTGCCGAACTGCTCGAAGCCGCCGGTGTAGACACCGTTAAAGAGTTCCGCCACCGGGTGGCTTCCAATCTTCAGCCGAAGCTCGTGGAAGTCAACGACAAACGTAATCTATGCAACCGAGTGCCATCGGTCAGCGAAATAGAAAAGATGATTGCCCAAGCCAAAGAGCTTGATCCGGTAATCACCTACTGAGACCGGATGGACTGACTCTCTATGTAAAACACACCACAGTCAATCTCTCCCAAATGAGCCGTTTCCACAAAAGGGAGCGGCTTTTTATGGTTTTGCGCAGAGAGTCAGACGGTGTTTAATAACATCTGCCGAATTATAACCGTTTGAGGGTGATATTTTTCATCAGGAAATTCGTATCTTTGTATAACCGATATGCCTGTTTGCGGGAGTGTTGAAAAACCCGTTATTCGCCAATATATTATAGGGATGTACGCTCGGGCATCCCTACCATCTGGAGTTTTGCAAAAACTTCCCTACAAAGGGGCGATATTCGAGAAGCTGATTGATTAAATAAATGAGTAAACAAGAATACATAGCGGCCAACCGTCAATGGCTGCAGCAGAAGGCCCAGGAGGATGGGGTGCAGGCCCTTGACAAGGGGATATATTACCGGGCAATCAAAAAGGGTAAAGACGGCGTTTCACCCAACCGGAACAGCGTGGTAACGGTGCATTACACCGGACGCACCATCAACGGCAAGAAGTTCGACAGTTCGCTTGGCGGAGCACCTGTGGCGATGCGTCTGCGCGACCTTATCCAAGGCTGGGTCATCGCCTTGCAGCAGATGCACGTCGGCGACAAATGGGAAATCTACCTTCCTGCAGAGATGGGGTATGGCCGTTTCTCCCAACCCGGAATCCCTGGCGGTTCCACGCTGGTTTTCGAAATCGAACTGATCGGGGTTATGTAGAGCAAAGGGGGCGCGTGAACAACTTTAACGATTTTTAAACAACCAAAACCAGCATCAAAACCATTTTTTACCTAATTTTGCCATCGCACAAAGAGGCCTAATCCTCTTGGGAGATTACATCACCACGGCAATTCGGCCACACCGGCTGAAAGTGATGGGACGGCTCTTCTCCCGTTCATAACTCTCACATATTTCTGCGTCCCGTCGGTCAGAATCATTTTTAACGTTGCACTGCGGCATTTCGCCCCAGTGCAGAGGTAAATATACGATTCAATGCCGACAATTTTCCATGCATATTGTAAGAAAACGGAGTCAGCGCCCCTGGTTACAGAGGTGCGTTTCGTCGTACGCCATTGTTTGACGTATGACAAGTAAGCTATTAATCATAATTCACACATGCATAGAGTTTCATCAGCATTAACCATTGCGGCGGCCTATACCGAACATCAAACCGACGACCTTACTAGTAGGCTCTACTCCAACCATCAGGCTGCTGAAAGCGGGCGGCATACGTAGAAAAGTTGCTGTGAAATAACACACGCTGACGCATGTATCGGGGCGGTGTGGCATGAATGCCCCGATACATGTTTTTTTCGAAATCTGTTGAAAAAATCCCGAAAAAATTCTCTGAAAAATTTGGCCGGAACAGGAAAAAGCGCTACCTTTGCATCGCTTTTGAAAGGAAACCTGATGGCAAGCGCATGAGAGCGCTGTTCCGGCAGACCGGAAGCCAAAGGTTACACGAAGTGAAGTCTTCGGGGTGTAGCTCAGCCCGGTTAGAGTACGCGTCTGGGGGGCGTGTGGTCGCTAGTTCGAATCTAGTCACCCCGACAAAAGCAATTGAAAAAATGTCGTGCCGATTACGGCGCGACATTTTTTTGTTGCCGAGCGGCTGACGTACCCGATTTAATGCCTGACGCACGAGCCAGCAGTTCGGGGGTCAGCACGGTGTGGCGCACCGAGAAATGCAATTGGTTGAGCTGGGCCGGGGTCAGGTCTGTGAGACCGACATCAGAAGGTTGCATTATCTGTCTGGGATGCTTTTTCATAATGATTCCTCCGACGGTTTGAAATGAGGCAACAAGCGGTTGAGAGCCAACAAGACGGCCAGATAGCTGAGGCCGAGCACAAAGAACTCGATTTTCAACGGGAACATGTCTTTTAGCCATCCCCCTGCCAGATAGCAGAAAAACAGCAGCCACAGGGAACATTGCACACTCACGCAAAGGGTGCACCATACACGGGCACGGAATTTCTGATACCATATGCTCCAGAATGTGAACGGCAGACACAACAGGTTGCACAATGCAAGATAGCCAATCCACTGGGGAAAGACCAGCAGACACGACAAGCTCACAGAAAAATATGCGAACCCCACCTCACTCCAGCTGAATATGCCGAAAAACGACGACGCTTTGGTCTCCAAAACACTGTCACACCCCCCTTCCTGAAGCACACGGCACACCCTGTCGGCTGCAGGATTGTGGATTTTCAGCGATTTTTGAAGCAGGAGATAGGTCAGATACAGTCCGGCCATGTCAATCATGGCAAGCAACACCGTCGAGACTTGGCGCCACAATCCATTGGATATGAAGAGATAAAGGAATAGCAACACCAATGAAGCCCACAATGCAATGCGTTTGACCTGTGTGAGAGAAATTTCACGGCGGTGGGTTTCATAACCTGGTTCGGCTGCATCGGGACGCGGGAAGGCCAGGAGAGCCGTGCCACACCATGCGTCCACAAAGCTGCCAAGCGGCATATGTTCAGGCTTACTCTGCGTAAGATATGACACTTCGCCGTCGGCGATGCCTGTAACAATCACAAAGCCGTTACCCATCGAGGCTATGAAGGGAACTGAAAGGCCGGTGATTTCCGCCGGGTCGTCGAGCTTAACCCCACGGCATTCCACACCATATTCCTCAAGCAGCTTAGACATGCCGAAGAGCGATTTAAAAGGCATGTTTTCAAACCGCCCAAGGGAATATCGGCGAGTGTGAGGCACCCCCAGCACCTCAAGGAAATCGGTGAATATGCACGGCTGATTCTGCCGCCCTATATCTGCCATAGACTAATACTCATATTAGAGGTTGTTAAACACCCTCTTAAAGGGCTGATTCAACTTTTGCGAGCAGAGCCTCGGCATCCATCTCGCCCGACTGGCGCCACAGGAGCTTGCCGTCGCTGTAAAGAAGGAAAGTGGGCACAGATTGAACCTGTGCGGCATCTGCAGCCTGGGCATTTTGGTCAATATCGAGCTGCACCACTTCGGCTTTACCCGCCAAAAGTTCTTTTATCTGCTCAACTATCGGCGACATATGCCTGCAATGAGGGCACCATGTCGCGAAAAATTCCACCAAAACCACACCTTTCGAGCCTGTAAGATTGTTGTAATCCATAGTAATCCTATTTTTAATCAATAATCCTGAATTAACTGTGCGAACATATCAATATGATACCGCTATCTTATAACACTACTGTTTAGGCAAAAGTTCCGCCAAAACATATCGTTGAAAAACATGCTTTTTCTTGACATGAATAACATAAAATGTTAACTTTGCCTGTATTGACAGCCTTTACGCATAAAACCGGATAAGCATGGAAGAGATCTTACGCACAATCTATTACGACATAAACTCTACGGAGGTGACTTTGGCCAATTCCGTTTTCAAGCTGGTGCTCAGCATGGTGCTCGGCGTATTGGTCGGGGTTGAACGGAAACGCAAAGGGCAGATTGCCGGGGTGCGCACATTTGCCCTCATTTCGATGGGCGCATGTATGGCCATGCTGCTTTCAATCTATGTGCCGCAGGTCTATCTGGGGCTGAAAAACGGGGATCCGGGCCGCATCGCGGCCCAGGTTATCACCGGCGTGGGTTTTCTCGGCGGCGGCGCGATGATTCATATGAAGGGGTCGGTCAGGGGACTGACCACGGCGGCGGGAATATGGATGACGGCCACTATCGGCATGGCTGTCGGAGTGGGGATGTATTGGTGCTCGATACTTGCAACGGGACTGATTCTCGTGACCCTGGTGCTGCTGGAAGCGTGGGAGCACCGCCGCAATATAGGCCATGAGAACAGGGTGCTCAAACTACAGGTCGAGGGGATAGTGCAGGATATAGAGGCCTACAGAGAAGTGTTTAACAGACACAAAGTGCACCTTTCGACCTACTTCATAGAATATGATTATGAACGCGACAGCACGCAGCTGAATTTCGTGGTGCTCGCCCCCTCCCACCGCAACTACCTGCCTATGTTCCAGGATCTGCGAGTGCTTGGCCGCACCAAGTCGCTCACCCTCACATCGCAGGCCTGAGCGGGGACGCCCAGGCGGCAGAGCCACAGTATATAGCAAAAAAAGAAAACGGAGCGCCTCACCGGCGACCCGTTTCTAAGGGATAATGAAGTATTTTTATTTACTTTGCTCTAATTACTATCTTGTAAACTATATTCTTTCGAGATTTAGATTTAATGGTGGTAATACCATTATTCAGCATCAAGCGGAGATTCCACATCCGCTTAACACGATGCAAAGTTATAGCCGCAAAATTACACATTTGTTACAACTTATTCACATTTTGGCTGCAGAGTCAATTTTAACTTTTATTAATCACTTATACACCGTTTATAACGTTTCTTATGCCGCCGGATAGGGATTTTATGGCCGATAGTTTTGAAAGAAATGGGAAAATTATCATTACCTTTGTAATGTGGCCGTAAGGCACGCGCCTAACACCCCGCGCAAACCGCCACATAAGCTACAGACAAAGAAATTAACGACTTTACAAAATATTCATCATGAATGCTAAACTTCTCTCGGCCATAGCCCTTTCGGGTGTGGTCATGCTGACCGGATGCAGCAAAAAGCTCAATCAGTTCTCACCTGATTATTTCACAGTCAACCCGAATCCGCTTGAAGTTAAGGGCGACAAGATTCCCGCAACGGTAACCGCACGTGTTCCGGCAAAATTCTTCGTGAAAAACGCAGAAGTGACCGTGACCCCCTACCTGTGTTTCGAGGGTCAGGAGGTAGCCTCGCAGCCCTATGCTTTCCAAGGGGAAAAGGTGCGAGGCAACGCACCGGTGATCAGTTATGACAACGGCGGGACTGTTACAATCCCGGTGATGTATACCTACCAGCCTGAAATGATGAAAAGCGACCTTGAACTGGCGTTCAACGTAACCCAGGGCAAGAAACAGTATGCGCTCCCCCGTGTGAAAGTGGCCAACGGCGTTATAGCCACTGCCGCTTTAGCCGACGCGTCGACTGTGACCCCGGCCCTGGCAAAAGACAAGTTCCAGCGCATCATCAATGAAAAATATAACGCTGACATACATTTCCTTATCAACCAGGCCAACATCCGCAACGGAGAGCTGACAACCAATGAGATGCTCACCCTCAACAAGACCATCAAGGACGCAAGCGGCGACAAATCACGCGAAATCGAAGAAATAAACATCTCTTCATACGCTTCTCCCGAAGGCTCGCTCGACCTCAATACCCGCCTGGCTGAAAACCGCGAGAAGAACACCTCGGCTTATCTTAAGAACCAGCTGAAAAAAGACAAAATAACAGAATTCGGCGAACTTACCGCCAACTTCACACCTGAAGACTGGGAAGGCTTCCAGAAACTGGTCTCAGCAAGCGACATACAGGATAAGGAACTAATTCTCAGCGTGCTTTCGATGTATAAAGACCCCGAACAGCGTGAGCGCGAAATCCGCAACCTCTCTTCGATTTTCGACCAGCTCGCAGAGCAGATTCTGCCCCAGCTGCGTAAATCACGCATCACCGCGTCAATCAACGTAATAGGAAAGAGCGACCAGGAAATCCTGAATCTCGTGCAATCCAATCCGTCTTCGCTCAGCGCCGACGAACTGCTTTATGCAGCCACCCTCGTTGACAGCAACGCCGACAAGATGAAAATCTACGACAAAGCAGCCGAACTATATCCCAATGACTACCGCACATACAACGACCTGGGTCTGACGCAATACGTCGCCGGCAATTACGATGCAGCCAAAGCAAACTTCGCCAAAGCCACACGCCTGGCGCCCAACGCATCTGAGCCGCAGATGAACCTCGGCCTCATCTCGCTGATGAACAAAGACTACCGCCAGGCAAACCAGAAATTCGGCGCAGCCGCAGGGGTTGATGAGCTTAACGACGCCATGGGAACCTACTACCTTATGACAGGCGATGCCAATGCCGCAGTCAAAGCCTTCGGCGCAGCCAAGACAAACAACGCAGCCCTTGCCCAGATTCTTGCCAAAGACTACAGCAAAGCAAAATCGACCCTCGCAAGCATTGCCGCCCCCGACGCGATGACATACTACATAACCGCCATCCTCGGAGCACGCACCAACAACGACTCGATGGTCAACAACAACCTGCGCCAGGCTGTGAAACTCGACCGCAGCCTCGCAGCAAAAGCCGCAAAAGACCTTGAATTCCGCAACTTCAACCTCTCGGCAATCATCTGATAGCAACCGACAAACGAAAAATGCCTAAAAAGCAGCCCAATAAACGGAAGGCCGGACGCACTCGCAAGAGACGTCCGGCCTCCGACGCTTCAACAAAGCGTCTGGCCTGGATTATGGCCCTGGCCGTAACAGCAGCGATAGCCTACCTTGTGTCATCCGCAAAGAAACCGGGCCATAACCCGGGCCATAACGCAGGCGACCTCACTGCAGTAATCACCAATCCCAACCTGCCGGAAACGCTGCTGCGCTACGAAGGCATGACCATATCATTCAACCCCGACACACACCAGCCCAACTGGGCCAGCTGGGAACTGCTCGCATCGGAAGCCACCGGAGACGCCCCACGCAGCGATTCATTCGCGCCAGACCCCGAAGTAGAGGGGTGCGCAACATTAAGCGACTACCGGCGCTCAGGTTATGACCGCGGCCACATGGCTCCGGCCGGTGACATGAAATGGAGCGCAGAAGCCATGCGCCAGTCTTTCCTGCTTACCAACGTCTGCCCGCAGAAGGGTGACCTGAACCGTGGGGCATGGCAGAAACTTGAAGAGAAATGCCGACAGAAAGCACTGACCGACAGCGCAGTGATAATCGTTTGCGGACCGGTATTCCTGCCTGGAGAAGGGATTGAACGCATCGGCGCCACAGGTGTGGCAGTGCCACGGCGCTTCTTCAAAGTAATCCTCTCACCTTATATCGACCATCCCACCGCCATCGGATTCATCATGCCAAACGGGCCGGTGGCGGGAGGCATGATGCCTCATGCAGTCAGCGTAGACTCAGTAGAAGCCCTGACAGGGCATGACTTCTTCGCTGAACTTCCCGATGAAATCGAAACCATTGTTGAATCACAATGCGACTTCAACCGGTGGAGCCGCATACGCCGACGGAAATAGCACATAACACGAAATGACAGAAAACAACGACACGATTTGCGCCATAGCAACCGCCCCGGGAGTGGGTGGTATCGCAGTAATACGCATCAGCGGACCTAAGGCCATAGAAATAACCGGCAGCATATGGAAAGGGAAAAAGCTGGCAGAAGCCGCAACCCATACCGCCCACTTAGGCAACATAATCGACCGGGAGACAAACGAAGTGCTCGACCAGGGAATAGCAACAGTATTCCGCGCTCCAGCGTCTTTCACCGGCGAAGACACCGTAGAGCTGTCAGTGCACGGTTCGCAATGGATTCAGGCTCAAACCATCAACCTGCTTATCCGCAATGGATGCCGCCTGGCTCAGGCAGGTGAATTCACCCGTCGCGCTTTTGCTTCCGGCAAAATGGATCTTACAGAGGCAGAAGCCGTAGCCGACGTAATAGCCGCAACATCAAGAGCCTCCCACCGGGTGGCCATGTCGCAAATGCGCGGTCAATTCTCACAACGACTCAGCACACTGCGCACACAGATGCTCGAACTCGCATCACTGCTCGAACTCGAACTCGACTTTTCAGAAGAAGATGTGGAATTTGCCGACCGCAAACGTTTGCTCGACATCGCCAACGACACACTAAGCGAAGTAACCCGTCTGGCAGAATCATTCGCCACGGGCGACGCCATCCGCCGGGGAGTGCCCGTAGCCATCATCGGACGTCCCAATGTAGGCAAATCTTCAATCCTCAACCAGCTGCTCAACGACAGCCGTGCAATAGTCAGCGACATTCCGGGCACAACCCGCGACACCATTGAAGACACCACCGACATCGGAGGTACCGTATTCCGCTTCATCGACACAGCGGGTCTACGCACAACATCCGACCCTGTTGAAAACCTCGGAATACAACGAGCATGGGAGAAAATCGCCGACGCACGCATAATACTATGGGTCATAACCCCCGATGAACTATCCGAAACCGCATCATTCCTGCCGGCACTCACCACCCACAAACATCCAGATGCCAAAATCATACCGGTGATTAACAAAACCGACCTTTATCCCTCCCACACGGCAACCGGCATCCCCGACATCACAGCCCACCCCAATGTCTCCAGCCCGTTAGGCATCTCTGCCAAAACCGGCCAAGGCCTCCAAGAACTCCGTCAATCGCTGATTGCCGCGTCAGGCACAGACACCACCACCGGCGACATCATAATCACCAACGCCCGCCACTACGAAGCACTGACCGCCGCCGCCGATTCATTACGCCGCGCAATCTCCGGCCTGACCACCACCCTGGCCGCCGACCTCATCGCCCAAGACATCCGCGAGACCATCCACCACCTCTCCTCCATCACCGGCGCCATCACCACCCCCGACATCCTCTCCACCATCTTCTCCCGCTTCTGCATCGGCAAGTAGCCTATTGGTTATAACTGGTGCCATCTGGTGTAAAACATTGAAAAGTCGCTCGTTATCGGGCGGCTTTTTTCGTGTCCATACTGCAATATAACCGCTTTTCACCCCCTTTTTACCTGTGTTTTTGTACCCGATTTGTATCATGTCGGTCAACACTGTCAATGCGTGCTGCAAGGTCGTGGACTTTTGAGACACCATGAGACGCAGTGAGACGCGATGATACACTTTCGGCGAAATAACTGGCGAAATAACCACCAATAAAGCGAATATGAGCAGTAATATTGAAATCATCAAAAAATGTAAGTGGTGCGGCAATGAATTTGTCGCACGAAAAACTACCACGGAATACTGTAGCCACAGATGTTCCGGGCTCGCCTATAAGGAGAGGAAACGGCAGGCGAAACTCAACGAGTTCAAAGCTGAATACTCAGTACAGGTTGAAGGTAAGGTTGAAATCGAGAAACTTGAGTTTCTTTCCCCAACGCAGGTATGCCGATTGCTGGGTGTCAGTCGTGCGACCATCTACCGATACTTTGCCGATAACGCTATCGCAACCGTGCAGTTCAAAGGAAAGACACTGGTGCGCCGACAAGACATTGACCAATTATTTGAAAAAGGTCATAAATATCTCAAACGAGAAAAGCCGGCAAGAGAACCCATTACCCAGTTCTACACCTCGAAGGAAGTGCAAGAAAAATACGGCGTGTCAAATTCGGGAATGTATAAGATTGCCGAGCGCGAGAGCTGGCCTAAGACGCAAAGCCGGGGTAAAACGCTCTGGAGTCGGAGCCATGTCGACCGCTATTTTGCCAATCAACAGCCGAAGGAGGAAATATCCGAATGGTACTCCGTGGCGGATATTCAAGCCAAGTACGACATGACATTATCTGCTATCTACTCCTTCGTATCCAAGGAGGGCATTCCTAAGAAGAAACAAGGTAACTATGTGATGTATTCCAAATATCACTTCGATTTGGCGAAAGGTCAGGTGGCACCAAAGGAGCCGGAGTATTACACCTATCCCGAAGCGATGGCGAAATATAATCTGACCCACGACCAGCTTCACCATTATCTGAAGTACCACAGCATCACCCGTGAGAAGAAAGGCAAATACACACTGATTCTCCGCTCTGAGCTTGATTCTCTGCTTGGTTCTCCTGAGATTTAGCCCGTGGAGACGGTTTTGAGAAACATTGGAACCGCCTGAGACGGCATTGTTCCCCTTTGTTTCTCCCGCTACTTTTGTAACTGATTTTCAACCATCAAACCCATAAAAGCAATGACAAACACCTGCACCAAAGTGTTCCTCCGTCGTCGTCCGTATGTCGGAGGAAAAGTATCGCTCTACCTCGATTATTATCCGGCGATACGCAATCCCCACACCAACAAGATGACACGCCGTGAAACCCTCGGCATAGTCATCTATGCTGAACCGGCCAACGAGATGCAACGCCGTTTCAATCAGGAAATGGAAGAGAAAGCCGAGGCTATCCGTTGTATCCGTTACCAGAGTCTTATCAATGAACAGTTCGGATTCCTTGACAAAGCAAAACAGAAGATGGACTTTCTCGCCTACTTCGAGAAAAAAGCGAAGAGCAAGTACGACAAATGGATGTGCATCTATCTCCACTTCAAGAAGTTCTGCGGCGGCAGCTGCACATTCGGCGATATTACAGGCTGCCTGTGCGAAGACTTCCGGGAGTATCTGCTCTATGCCCACAACCTGCGTCACCCGGATAAGAAGATACCATTATCCAACAACTCGGCAGCGGGCTACTGGTCAACATTCCGTTGCCTGCTGAAAATGGCATACAAGGAGAAATATATCACCGAGAACGTCAATGACTTCCTTGAAGGCATCAAATGGCAGGAAGTAAAGAAGGAGTATCTGACGCTCGACGAGATGAAAATCCTTGATGCTACCGAGTGTGAGGTGCCTATCCTCAAACAAGCATCTATGTTCGGTCTGTTTACCGGATTACGTCTTAGCGACCTGTTGCAGCTCCGATGGGATAATATTGAGCGAAGTCCTGACGGTGGCCACTGCATACGCCTATGTACCGAGAAAACCGAGACAGAAGCGACATTACCGATAAGTGAAGAGGCTCTGAAATATTG
>Ga0209064_1000837_pt1 | contig 61178 bp, 56 predicted proteins | sample Inofromicrocosms_FD_187498 | JGI IMG/M metagenome (GOLD analysis project Ga0209064, IMG submission 187498) | Mouse cecum microbial communities from Vienna, Austria - Inoculum for glucosamine and mucus D2O microcosms (SPAdes) (version 2) | ecosystem: Host-associated > Mammals > Digestive system >...
GCTACGAGAGTGTTGTATAACTATGTCAACGATATTGAGCGTCAACTTGAACTGCACGGCGGAGAGATAGGTATTATATCCGAATTGTACGATAATACGGAACTTATGAATTTGTTTCTCGTAGATATGTTCCGAAGCCCTATGATACTCCCGAAATGCTCGGAAGAAAAATGCAAATGGACGTCAAGTATGTGCCGAGAGAGTGCAACAAAGGAAAGTTCCCGGAAGAGTGGCTCTTCCAATACACGATGATAGACGAGGCAACAAGGGAACGCTTCATCTATCCCTATAAAGAGCATTGCGGATTCTCCACGGTTGACTTCATTAAGAGGGCGCTCGTTCACTTCGGATATATACCGGAAATCATTCAAACGGACAACGGAACGGAGTTCACGAATCCCAAAGGCACCGGGGAGGGGAAAGTCCATATCGTAGACAAACTTCTCAACAAACTCGGAATCAAGCACCAACTTATAAGAGCCTACACACCGAGGCATAACGGAAAGGTCGAGAGAAGTCATCGCTCCGACCAAGAAAGTTTTTATAATTCTTTGACATTCTACTCATTCGAGGAACTCCGAGAGAAGATGAAGGATTGGTTGATTCGGTATAACAACCGACCTCACTCTTCATTGAGAGATAAGAATGGGAAGAGGGCTTGGCAATCTCCCCTACAAAAGAGAGAGGAACTCCTCGAAGAGATTAGAGAGCATAAGGAATTATATCATATAAGATTTTTGAAGAAAGCAGCATAGCATAAAGCCTCTTCATCGAAGTCCTCAATATTGAGGACGGATTCACTATGCCGTAGTATGCCGTTTTCTTGACTTTCGCTTCAAAATTTGCTATACTTACCACCGTCATCATTGCGTTGGACGGTGTTTTTTATGCCCTTCAAGAAGTTTTATAAAAATTTTCTAAAAAAATTCAAGAAAATTACTTGCAAACGCTTGACAAATTAACAAAAAAAATCGTAAAAATACTTGATTTTTTGGCTTGTATATTTTATAATAACCGTATAAGCGAATGTTTAAGGAGATTTTACTATGATTAAGACTATTGCAAAACCCGCCGAAAAGAAAGTTACCGCTTGCGGCGAATGCAGAAGCACCTGCCAGTCTGCCTGCAAGACGAGTTGCACGGTTGGCAACCAGAGCTGCGAAAGAATAACCAGGGAAGAGAACCCCGAAAAGAGCGCGAAGTAATCGCGGCAACAACATATCGGTTATAACGGAGGGCGGAAAAATATCCGCCCTTATTGACTTTTTAAAAAACTTTACGGCGGGCTTTGCCCGCGCTTTAAAAACCGCCGTCGCGCCGCGGGGCGCGCCTGCGGAAGGGAAAATTTATGGTGCACGTTTTCAAATACAAAGACTACAATTATATATACGATTCGGGTAGCGGAAGTTTGCACGAATGCGACGGCAAAACTTACGCGTATCTCGCCCATATGCTCGGGCAGACGGAGCAGGCGCCCGACCTTTCAAAGGAAGAACTTAGCGAAATAGAGGGGGATATCGCCGCTTTAAAGGAACAGGGTTTACTGTTCAAGCAGGAAACGGCGGCGCGCCCTCCCAAATCAAACGAGGTAAAGGCGCTGTGCATACATATCTGCCACGACTGCAACCTGCGTTGCCGCTACTGTTTTGCCGACGAGGGCGCGTATCATTCCGCGCGTGAATTTATGAGCGAGGAAACAGCTAAAAAGGCGATTGATTTCCTTATAGAAAACAGCGGCAACAGAAAGGTGCTCGAAGTCGATTTCTTCGGCGGCGAGCCGCTAATGTGCCTCGATACCATAAAAAACGTAGTATACTACGCCAAGGAAAAGGCGGCGGCGCGCGGCAAAAAGTTTTTGTTTACCACTACGACCAACGCGTTGCTGTTAAACGAAGAAGCAATTGAGTTTTTCAACGCGGAAATGGAAAACGTAGTCCTCTCGCTCGACGGCAGAAAGCAAGTGCACGACGCCATAAGAAAGACGGTAAACGGAAAGGGTAGTTACGACTTTGTTATAAACAACATAAAAAACTTCGTCAAATCGCGCGGGGACAAGCACTATTACGTGCGCGGCACTTTTACGGCTAAAAATCTCGATTTTTCCAAGGACGTGCTGTTTCTTGCGGACAACGGCTTCGACAGCATATCTATGGAGCCTGTTGTAACCGACATAGACGACCTTGCAATCAAGGAAGAGCACATTCCTGAAATACTCGAAGAGTACGAAAGACTTTGCGACGAATATCTTGAAAGGTATGCGAGGGGCGAAGGCTTCAATTTCTTTCATTTCAACGTTGATTTGGAGGGCGGACCCTGCCTGTCCAAGCGCGTTTCCGCGTGCGGCGCGGGCAACGAATATTTTTCCGTTGCTCCCAACGGCGATATTTACCCCTGCCACCAGTTTGTGGGCGACGAAAAATTTAAGATGGGCAACGTGAACGGCGGAGCGCTTAACGCGGATATCCGTTCGACCTTTGCCGAAAACTGCCTGTTCACGCGGGAAAAGTGCGACAAGTGTTTTGCAAAGTACATTTGCAGCGGCGGGTGCAGCGCCAACAACTATCACTTCGAGGGGGATATGAACAAGCCGTACGGCGTTACCTGCGAAATGATGAAAAAGCGCATAGAGTGCGGTATGCACGTGCTCGCCCGCAAGAGAGAGCTTAAAAACGTATAAAAAGATTTAATAAGCGAAGTAAAAATGATTTTCACTCGGCAAAATTATTTGACTACTTCGCTATTTTTCTATATAATTATAAAGGTTATAAACTATTAGCGTGCCGTTTTATTGTTAAAGCGGTGCAAAGGACAGAAAAGGAGGGTTAAGATGAGCAAAGCCAAATCGGTTGTAATCACCGTAATACTGGCGTTAGCGGTTGCTGTCGCGGCTTTTTTCGCCGCCGTCTCATTCCCCGTAGCAAACAACGTAAAGAGATTAAATTCAATTGCAAGCAATATCCACCTCGGCGCGGATTATTCGGGTTACGCGTACACCACGATATACCCCGAAGGCGTTATGACGGCGAAAGAGTACGCCCTGCTGGAAGCGGACGAGCAGTCTGAATACGCGCCCGTCGGCAGTCTTTACGTCAACAAAGAAAAGCACCCCGATGCGGAGGCGCTTAAAAAGAGCGTTGCCGCCGATGCGGACAGCCTGAACAAGAGGTTCGGGCAAAAGGGCTATTCTTCCTATTCCGTTGCGGTGGAGGACGGCGTTTCCGTAAAGATTTCCGTACCCACAAACTACACTTACGCGGCGTATAAAGGGCACGACGAGGTTTCCAAAAGCGGCAGTTTGAGTATTGCCACTGCGGCGATTTCCAGCATTACCGCGTTCGGCGACCTTACTTTGAGGACGACCGACGCGTCCATTTCCCTCACCGATGCAAGCGGGAATTCCATTACTTACGATTCCACTAAAAAAGGAAACGACGAGTGGGTTGACGTTGCGCTTGTAAGCGGAGACAGCGGAACTCAAAAGACCTATTCTCTTGCCAACGGCGACGACGCGGCGGAATATTTCAAGAGCGTTACGAGCCGCACGGTGGGCAACACCTCCTTAATTACTTTTAATTTTACCAAAGAGGGTGCGGAAAAGTTTAAAGAGCTTACTACCCGCGCGGTATCCTCTTCCAGCCAGACTATACATTTCTTTGTCGGCGACAGACAGCTTGTGGAGTTTAAATGCACTTCGGTTGTCGGCGATAAAAGTTTGTCGTTGCAGTCAAGCGACGCAAACACCGCGCAGAACGCGGCAATTACTATGAATTCCGCCGTAAACGGCGGCGCGCTCGGCGAAAATTACAGGGATATCACAAATATTTCCGTTTCTACGGCGGCTGGCGGAGAGCTTGCGGCGTTGCTGACGTTTATCGCCTGCATACTCGTGCTTGTCGGACTTATCGCTTTGCTTGTCGTAAAGTACAAAAAGCTCGGCGCGGTAACCTCATTTATTGCGTTTATTTTCGCGCTTGTCGAGCTGTACGCGTTGTTCCTTCTCGAAATTCAGGTTACGTTTGCGGTTATAGCCGTTTGTATGGTCTTGCTTGCGCTCTTCGCAATAAGCAACGCTATCGTGTTTGCCGAAGTAAAAAGGCTTACTCAATCTGGCAGAACGGTACAGGCGTCCGTCAAGGAAGCGTATAAAAACGTGCTTATGACGGTAACGGATATGCATATCGTGCTTGTAATCGTCGCCATATTGCTTGCTACGGTGGGCGTGGGCGAAGTAGCTGCTTGCGGGCTTATTTCCGTAATAGGCGTTGTGGCAAGCTACGTACTGTATTGGTTTACAAGATTCTACTGGTACGTTACCAGTTCGCCCGAAAGGGACAAATTCAAGTTTGCAGGCTTGAAGAGGGTGGTGTACGAAGATGACTAAGTTTAAAGTTTGCGCGAAAATCCATCTGTTTATCATAATCAGCTCTTTATTTATCGCCATAGGTATGGCGGTGGGCACAATTTGCCATTTCTGTGCAAACGGCTTCTTCAACTACGGCGGCGAGTTCAAGTCTTACAACAGCGTAAATATCGTTTATTATACCTCGGAATATAAGGACGAGGAGGCTATAAAGCCTATATGCGACGAAGCTTTGAGCGGTTTTAACGCATTTGAGGTCAGTTGCTATTCCGACGGCAAGCTCGGCGGCGAAATAATTTATAAATTTTCTGCCGGTACCGACGTTGAAAAACTTCAAGCGGCGGTAGACGAGTTGAACGTAAAGTTGGATAAAAACAATAGCGGTTTAAACAGAGCCGACGTTCACAGCGGCGTTATCAAGGAGGGCGGTTCGCGCGCGGTAACTTTCGCTTCCATTGCGTTGGCGTCTGCGGCGGCTTTCCAATTCCTCTATTTCATATTCAGGTACAAGCTCCGCGCGGCGTTCTCGGCGTTATTGGCTTGCGTACACAATCTGGGCGTATTCGTGGCTCTTGCGGCAATAACGCGTATACCCTTGGGCGCGGAAACAATCGCGTTCGGCGCGGCTGTCGTAGTGCTTACAATGATTCTTACCTGCGTACTGTTTGACAGAACGAGAAAGAATTTCGCAAACGAAAAATATCAGAAGAGCGAAAGGGTAGACGTTGTGGACACGTCCGCTTGCGAAGTTCGCACGGTAAGCGTTATAGCTATATGCGCGCTTGCAATTGCCGTTGTGGTGTTCGGTGTGTTTGCGGCTATCGCGCAGATGTGGGTCGGCGCTCTCGCTCCCTTTGCGCTTGCGTTGTTCGGGCTTATCGCCTGCTTCTACGGCGCGGTGTTCTTTACCCCTGCGGTACACGGCGCTATCGACGGACTGTGCGAAAGCGTAAAGCGGTCGGTTAAGTCGAAAGCTAAACCTGCCAAGCCTGCCAAGTCCGCAAAGGAAAACGTTTAATATAATTTTATTCGGGCGGGAGTTATCCCGCCCTTTTGATTTTTAATAAAATACGGTTGGTATAACTTTGAAAAAAATAATTGCCGAAGCCGAGTTTACGGCGGAACAACTCAATATAATAACGGAATTGACCGCCGCGACGGGCTTGTGCGAACAGACGGTTCGCATACTCGTCGGCAGGGGCGTTGATACCGCCGAAAAGATAGACGGCTTTATACACGCGGGCAGACAGCGATTTTTAAGTCCATTTTTAATGAGCGGTATGAAGAGGGCGGTTGAGCTAATCACCCGCGCCCGCGAGGAAGATTGGTCTGTCGCGGTGTACGGCGATTACGACGCGGACGGCATTTGCGCCTCCGCAATCTTGACCCGCGCGCTTGCCGATTTCGGCATAGACGCGGTTACTTTCGTGCCAGAGCGCAAAAACGGTTACGGATTGAGCGTTGAAGCGCTGGACGAAATTTTTGAAGAATATTTCCCTCAACTGTTTATAACCGTCGACTGCGGTATATCAAACGCGCAAGAAGTCGAATATATAAAGGAACAGGGCGCGGAGGTCATTGTAACCGACCACCACGAATTGCCCGAAATTTTGCCCGACTGCATTTGCATTAACCCCAAAATCGAGGACGAATATCCTTACGACAATCTTTGCGGAGCGGGCGTTGCGTTTAAACTCGCGTGCGCCTTAAACGGCAAGGACGCATATAAATATCTTGATTTTGCGGCTATCGCAACCGTGGCGGACAGCGTTCCCCTTACGGGCGAAAACCGCGACATTGTAGCTGAGGGGCTGTCTTTAATCAACGCCCGTCCGCGCAAAAATTTCGCCGAATTCTTAAAAAAGGACGAAAAAGTAACCTCGCAGTCGCTTGCGTTTTCAATTGCGCCCAAAATAAATGCGGCGGGCAGAATGGGCGACGCGCGCGCGGCGCTTGCGCTGTTTTTATCGGATGACGGCAAAGAAATTTACGATTATTCAGTAAAGCTTACGGCATACAATATCGAAAGACAAAAATATTGCGACGGGCTTTATCTTTCCGCCAAGGAAATGTTGAGGAACAAGGGCGCTCACGGCAGGGTAATCGTTCTTTGCGGAGAAGATTGGAACACGGGTTTTGTTGGAATTGTAGCCGCGCGGCTTGCCGAAGAGTACTGCCGCCCCGCGCTGTTGTTTGTAAACCACGGCGGCAAGCTTAAAGGAAGCGCGCGCAGTATCGACGGGGTAAATATTTTCGAGGCGTTAAAAGCCTGTTCGCACCTTATCGAGGAGTTCGGCGGGCACGCTCAGGCGGCGGGCGTAAACGTAGACCAAAGCAATATTCAGGCTCTTGAAAAGGGGCTGAACGACTATCTTAAAAGCAATTACACCGCCGAAGCATTTACTCCTTCGCATTGCGTAAACGGTCAAATAGTCGACGTGGTTTCGGCTAAATGGGTAAAGGAGTTGGACTTGTTGGAGCCGTTCGGCGTAGGCAACCGCCGCCCGCAGTTCGTCGTTTCCGTAAAAGATTGCAAATTGCGTCCTTTAAAAGAGGGCTCGCCCCACTTGGCTGTAAAGTGCGGCAATACGGAATACGTTTATTTTTCGGGCGCTAAGTTTGCAAAGCTGTTGCGCTGTCCGTTGCCAAAGCAAATGATTGCCGATTTTGCAATAACCACTTTCCGCGGCAGACAGCAGATAAGCGGTTACGTGCGCGATATTGTGTACGACCCCTGCAACTGCGCTTCGGTTGGCGGTAGCGTAAACGTAAACGGAATTTCCGCCCTGTCCTATGATAAGATAGACTGCGTTGAGGAGGAAATATCGAAAGAGCAGGCGCAGAATATGCTTAATGATAGCGGGGAATACGGCACGCTGTTTATAGCTTTCTGCCATTCAACGCTTGAAAAGTACGATTGCAACAGGCTTGAAGTCAACATTTTCGTTCCGTCGGCTTCCAATCTTGCGGATATTATTTTGCTTTCGCCATCGGTCGACTGCGATTTGTCCGGTTACGAAAGGGTGGTGTATTTAGATAACCCCGTCCGTATAACCCAGCCGTCGCTTGCGGGTAAAAAGGTTTACGTCTGCAAGGAAGTAGACGGCGCGCAGGCGCTTTGCGCTCTTTCCGCCGAAAGGGAGCAATTGCTTTCGGTATTCAAGTTTATAAGCGCAAACGGCGCGGCTGTATGCGGCGGAAGTTTAGAAGAAATAGCCGAAAGCGGCTTTTTCGAAACGGCTCCCGAACAGGCGTTGTTCGCCTTGAAGGTGTTCGAGCAGTTGGGGTTAATCACGTTTAAGGGCGGTAGAATTAACGTAAACAGAGCAATAAAAACACAGCTTACAAATTCTGATTTATATAATCTTATTTGTTCGCTAAACGGTTGAATATGAAATCGGTTATTGATAAAATTAACGAAAATTACGGCGAAGCCGACAGACAGCTCTTAATAAAAGCTTACCGCTACGCCGAAAAAATGCACGAAAACCAAAAGCGCGCTTCCGGCGAGCCCTATTTTACGCACCCTTGCGCGGTTGCGGAAATCTTGGTCGATTTGGGGCTCGATACGCCCACGGTAGCGGCGGCTTTTCTGCACGACGTAATAGAGGATACTGCGGCTACCGCCGACGATATAAAGCGCGAGTTCGGCTCGGAAATTTACAATCTTGTGGAGGGGGTAACAAAGCTCGACAAGATTAAATTTCATTCCCACGAGGAGGAGGACGCCGAAAATTTCCGTAAAATTTTCGTTGCAATGGCTAAGGACGTGCGCGTAATCATAATTAAACTTGCCGACAGACTGCATAATATGCGCTCGCTCAATTTCCTTTCGAACGAGCGGCAACAGCGCATCGCCAAGGAAACGCTGGGCATTTTTACGCCGCTTGCCGACAGACTTGGTATATCGCAGGTCAAGTGCGAGCTGGAAGATTTGTGCCTTAAATACCTCGACCCCGAAGCGTACGAATACCTTGTGTCCAACATTAACCAAAAGCGCGAAGAGCGGCAGATGTTTGTCGATACCGTGGTCGCCCAGCTTAAAAAAATGCTAAGGGAAAACGGCGTGGACGGCGACGTGGTGGGCAGACCCAAGCATTTTTATTCCATTTACCGCAAAATGAAAAACAAGGGGCTTACGCTCGACCAGATTTACGACCTGACCGCCGTGCGCGTAATAGTCGGAAAGATAGAGGAGTGTTACGAGGTGCTCGGCATTATCCACAAGCAGTGGAAGCCCGTGCCCGGTCGTATTAAAGATTATATTGCAACGCCCAAGCGCAATATGTACCAATCGCTCCACACTACGGTCGTAACCGATTTCGGGCAGTTTTTCGAAATTCAGATACGCACCTCGGAAATGCACAAGATGGCGGAATACGGTATCGCCGCGCATTGGAAGTACAAGGAGCAGAAGACGGGCGGAGAAAGCACGTTCGACCAACGTTTAAGTTGGATACGCGACGTAATGGACTGGCAGGGCAGTCTGGAAACTTCGAAAGAGTTTGTAGATTCCCTCAAAAACGATTTGTACGCTACCGAACTGTTGGTATTTACCCCGCACGGCAAAGTAATTTCGCTTCCGCTCGAAGCTACTCCCGTAGACTTTGCTTATGCAATTCACTCGGAAGTGGGCAATAAATGCGTGGGGGCTAAGGTAAACGGAAAAATAGTGCCGCTTAACGGCACTCTCAAAACGGGCGACGTGGTTGAAATTTTAACCTCGACCAACTCCAAAGGACCTTCCTGGGATTGGCTCAAATTTGTCAAGTCGGGCTCTGCCAAGGCTAAGATAAGGCAGTTTTTCAAGCACGCAATGAAGGAGGAGAACGTAAAGACGGGCAGGTCTATGCTTGAAGCGGAAGCCAAGCGCCGCGGGTATTCTCTTGCCGAATTGCTTACCGACGAAAGTTTTGCAAAACTTTCCGAAAAGCTTGTGTTTGCCTCGGTGGACGAAATGTTCGCATCGGTAGGTTACGGCGCGGTGGGCGTAAATCAGATTATATTTAAACTAATCGACTTTTTCCGCCGCGAACAGCCCCTCCAACTGCCTAAGACGGAAGTTGAAAAGTTAAAGCATACCCCTGCGGGAAGCGTTTCCGTAAAGGGGCTCGAAGGGCTACTGGTAAGGTTTGCGCACTGTTGCAACCCCGTGCCGGGCGACCCGATAGTCGGCTTTGTTTCGCGCGGGCGCGGCGTTATAGTGCACCGCCGCGACTGTCCCAATTTAAAGGACTACGAGGAGGACCGCATACAGCCCGCCAAGTGGACGGGCGACGCCGAACAGGGGTTTGTAGCAGGTATAAAGATTTTGGCGGACGACGACGCTGGGCTTACGGCGTTTATCACCTCGGAAATTTCGGCAATGAAGCTTTATATGACGCAAATCAACGGCAGAATAGGCAAGGACGGCAAGGCGGTGTTTTCGATTTCGGTCAAGCTTAACAAACTTTCCGACCTCGATTTGTTGATTAAACACTTAAAGCGCGACAAGCACATAATCGACGTGTTCAGGACGACTAACTGATATGCAGGTAATTTCCATTATAGGCGATTTTTCGCACAGCAACGTTTATGCGGTTACGCAGGACGGCTTGAACTGTATTTTAATAGATTGCGCCAACGATAAAATTGCGGATACTTGTTCGCGGTACGGTTTAAAGCCTTGCGCAGTGCTTTTGACGCACGGGCACCTCGACCATACCGCGGGATGCCGCGCTTTGCGGGAGCAGGGCGTTGATATATACTGCGGCGAGGGCGAAGAAAATTTTATTTTCTCCGACGGCAACACGCAAATATTCGGGTATGAAGTGCCCCGCTTCGAAATAAAGCGCCCGCTGAAAGACGGCGAGGAGTTGGAGCTTTGCGGCTTAAAAATAAAGGTTATAGCAACGCCGGGACATTCCGCTGGCAGCGTGTGCTATCACATAGGCTCGTATCTTTTCACGGGCGACACGCTTTTCGAGGGGAGCGTCGGGCGGTGCGACTTTGCAACTGGCGATGAAAGACAACTGATTAAATCGGTTAAAAAACTCTGCTCTTTGCAAGGCGATTTCACCGTATATCCCGGACACGGTTCCGCGTCCACCACGCTTGAAAACGAGCGTAAATACAACCCTTATACCAAATTATAAAAATGCTTAATACAAACTGCGAATTTTTGCGCTCCGAAATAATGGACGTTTTGCGGCTGTTCAATGCCGAAGACGAAGAGTTTACCCACTATTTTTCTTACGGTGCCTGCGAATATCACAACTGCATAGAGTACCGCGGACAGTTTTACGACAGGCTTGACAAGCAATGGACGGAGGACGAGCTGGAATACAAAAGATACGCCAAGCGTTTTGCCAAACTTGCCTTTTACAATCTGCTTTCTTCGGTTACGGGCATAAAATTGCCGTACGGCGCGCTTACGGGCATACGCCCCACAAAGCTCGCGTATACCGAAATCGCCGCGGGCAGAGATTTTAAAAAACTGTTTGAAGAGTGTTCGGTAAGCGCGGAAAATATTTTTCACGTTCAGCGCATTTTGGAGGTGCAAAAACCCTATTACGCAAACGGCGGCGGACAGAATTTGTTTGTCAGTTTGCCCTTTTGCCCCACTAAATGCGAGTACTGTTCCTTTATTACCGCGTCCATATCCGCCACACGAAAGTACGTGGACGGGTACGTGGACTGTGTGCAGAGAGAAATTGAAAGCGTTGCGCCGTTTTTGACAAACCTCAAAAGCGTTTATATCGGCGGCGGCACGCCTTTCGCAATCGAAGCAAGGCAATTGGAGCGGATATATGCCGCAATTAACGCGCTTTCACTCAAAAATACCGAGTATACGGTGGAGGCGGGGCGCCCCGACGTTTTCACCGAAGAAAAATTGAAGTTGACCAAAGATTACGGCGTTACGAGGATATGTATCAATCCGCAGTCCTTTAACGACGGCACGCTTGTAAAGATTGGCAGACAGCATACCTGCGCCGACGTGTACGCCGCGTTTGAAATGTCGGAAAAATACGGCTTCGATATAAACGTCGATTTGATTGCGGGGCTTGCCGATGAAAAACTTGCGGATTTCGAAAACTCGCTGAAAAGGGCTATTGCGCTTAAACCGGCAAATATAACCGTTCACACGCTGTCGCTTAAATCGGGCGCGCGTTTAAAGGAAAACTGCAACAGGCTTGTAATAGATGATATAGGCGCGATGCTCGCGCTGTCGCGCAATATGCTTACGGCGGCGGGCTATAACCCCTACTATATGTACCGCCAAAAATATCAGGCGGGCGGGCACGAAAATTGCGGTTGGTCGCTTGCGGGTAAGGAGTGCGTTTACAATATCGACGTTATGGAAGAAATTGCCGACAACGTTGCCGTGGGCGCAAACGCCATTTCCAAAAAGCTGTTCGATAATGACGAGCGCATCGAACGGTACGCTTCGCCGAAGGATATCCCCTCTTATATTGCCAAAGTGGATAAAATTATAGATGAAAGAAACAAGCTTTTCGGTATTTGAAAAATGGCAAAAACGTATTTGGATAAAAGTCAGCCGCAGGAGAGCAGGCAATGCGATAAAACAGGCGCGTCGTTTTACAGACTTGCAACGCCGTTGTCCGCAAAAATAGAGGCGCATTCAGGCAAAGTAAGTTTATTTTTGATATTAGCGGCAATCTGGACGGTCGGCTTAATCGGCATAACTGTTGCGAATATTGCAACGGGGGAAAAGTTTGAAGCGGCGGCGATAGCGGTGTGCAGTATTTTCGCCGTATGCACCGCAGGTTTTCTTGTTTACGGAATAATCGACCAAAAGCGCCTGTTAGCCGCAAATAAAGAGGAGTTCAAATTTTTAAGTAACTGCGTTTGCACTGACGGTAGAGTCAATAAATGCCTGTGCAGTACCCGCCGTACGCGCGGCAACGGTAGCGAAACTGTTAGGTACGATATAACGCTTACGTATTCGTATACCGATTTAGCGGGCAAAACTGTTACGGGCGAGCATAAGGCAACTTACGCCGCCGACCCCGAATTTTATAATGGGCAGTATTTAATAATCGCGTTTTGCGGCGACCAAAGCAGAATTTTAAGCCGCTTTAAGTTTAAAAGAGAGGACGAGCGGGAGTTTTTAAAAAACGAAGCCGCGCGTTCGGACGACGATTTCGACGGGCTGGACGGCAAACTTTTAAAATGCGAGCCAAAGCAAAAAGTTCGGTCGGCGGAGCTTCCCAACGTTTGGGGTTGGGCGGCGCTTGCGCTGTTTATCTTTGTTGCGGCGTTTACAATTCCTATATCCGTTTTCGTCGTGCCGCAACTGGTCGGCGGACCGGTCGTTCTCGCGGTTATAGGTATATGTATGATTTACCTGATGCCTACGGTTTTAACGGCGGTAATATGTTATTTTCTTTCGCGGTTTTTTAAGGGCAGAAACAAGTTTAACCGCATATTGAAAAATCAACCGAAATTTACAAACGGTAAAATTTTTGCTTCCGAAAAAACTTACAGGGGCGGCGCGGGCAAGCGCGTGTATTATTGCTATATCGACGTCGATGGCAAAAAGCACACCAAGGCGTTAAACACGCCTTACTACCGCAAAACGTTGCAGGGGCAGGCGCTTTCTGCAATTATTGTATACGATAAATGCGGCAATTCCGTACCGTTACGTTAAAGAGAACCCCGCGGACGGACTTCACGCGCTTATGTTTACGCTTGCAATCGACGCGGAAAAGTGCTCGCACAAGTGAGCGTAAGTAAGCGCAGGCAAAAATTTCCTGCAAAAATAAAAATACTCGGTTAAAACAATTGCTATTTATAAACGGTTGTGGTAAAATATTTTTGTTACGGCTACAAGGCGGCGCGAATACTCTACGGTCGGCTTTGCAGTACGCAAATAAAGTTCCATATGGAGGATAAAATAAATGGACAAGCAGGAAGTTATAGCTAAGTACGCAACCAAAGAAGGCGACACGGGTTCCCCCGAAGTGCAGATTGCGCTTTTAACCGAGAGAATCAATCACCTTAACGAGCATTTGAAGGAGCACATACACGACAATCATTCAAGGCGCGGACTTCTTAAAATGGTAGGTCGTCGCCGCGGTCTTTTGGACTATTTAAAGTCTAAGGACATTGAAAGATACCGTGCGATAGTTGCGGCTTTGGGTTTAAGAAAGTAAAAATTAAAAGGGAGCGGGCAGGTTATATTTGCGCGCTCTTTTTCATAATATCCGCGGCGGCGCCGCGCGATAAGTTTTAAGGAATATAAGGAGAGTTTTAAAAAATGGCAAATTACAAAGAATTTTCCCTCACCGTTGGCGGCAGGGAAGTAATTATCGAAACGGGCAAGTATGCCGAGCAGGCAAACGGCGCGTGCGTGGTGCGTTGCGGCGAAACGGCTGTAATGGTATCCGTATGTATGTCGGCTTCCCCCAGAGAAGGTATGGACTTTTTCCCTCTTCAAGTGGACTATGAAGAGAAGATGTATTCCGTCGGCAAAATTCCCGGCGGCTTTAAAAAGCGCGAGGGCAGGGCGAGCGACAAGGCGATTTTAACGGCAAGGCTTATCGACAGACCCCTCCGTCCGCTCTTCCCCAAGGGACTTTTTAACGACGTAGTGGTAATAGCGCAGGCTATTTCCGTAGAGCCCGATATTCAGCCCGAACCCCTTGCAATGCTCGGCTCGTCCGTGGCAATAGCAATTTCCGATATTCCTTGGGCGGGACCCACCGGCTCGGTGGTTGTCGGTATGGTAGACGGCAAGTACGTAATCAACCCCGATTTGGCTCAGCGCGGCGCAAGCTCCATTCACCTCAACCTTGCGGGTACCAAGGACGCTATTCTTATGATTGAGGCGGGCGCAAACGAAGTTTCCAACGAAGATATGGTTGGCGCAATAATGTACGGTCATAACGAAATCAAAAAGATTTGCGAGTATATCGAGGGTACAATCGTTCCCGCAGTCGGCAAGAAGAAGCTTGAAATAGAGCTGTACCATATCCCCGAAGAATTGGACAACGAAGTGCGCAAGTACGCTGCGGAAAAGGTTGATTGGGCAATAGAAACTTTCGACAGACAGGAAAGGGAAGTAAGGCAGGCAAAGGTTGAAGAGGAAACGTTGGAACACTTCGCCGAAATCTATCCCGACAATAAGAGGGAAATAAAGGACAGCCTTTACTACCTTACAAAGGAAAAGGTACGCGCGAAAATATTCGACAAGGGTATCCGCCCCGACGGCAGAGGCTTAAAGGACGTGCGCCCCATTTGGTGCGAAAAGCACATTCTTCCCCGCGCGCACGGTTCGGCAATCTTTACGAGAGGTCAGACGCAGACAATGACGACCTGCACGCTCGGAATGCTTGGCGAAGTGCAGAAGCTTGAAGGCTTGGACGAAGAAACGTACAAGAGATATATGCATCATTATAACTTCCCCGGCTATTGCACGGGCGAAGCAAAGGCGCTCCGTTCCCCCGGCAGGCGCGAAATAGGGCACGGCGCACTTGCAGAGCGCGCGCTTGTACCCGTGCTTCCCTCGGAAGAAGCTTTCCCCTATGCGATAAGGGTGGTAAACGATATACTTTCTTCAAACGGCTCTTCATCTATGGCTTCCGTATGCGGTTCCACAATGGCGCTTATGGACGCGGGCGTGCCTATCAGCGCACCCGTTGCGGGCGTGGCTATGGGTCTTATCAAAAATCAGGAAACGGGCGAGTTCCGCGTTATGACGGATATTCAGGGCTTGGAAGATTTCCTCGGCGATATGGACTTTAAGGTTGCGGGCACTACCAAGGGCATAACTGCAATTCAGATGGATATTAAAATCAAGGGCATTTCCGAAGAGATTATGCACACGGCAATCAATCAGGCAAACGAGGGCAGACAGGTCATTTTGGCTAAAATGCTTGAATGTGTTCCCGAGGTTGCTCCCCAGCTCTCCGTATACGCTCCCAAGATTATCAGCTTTGAAATCGACCCCGACAAAATCGGCGACGTTATCGGCAAGCAGGGCTGCGTAATCAAAAAGATTATGGAAGAAACGGGCACCGAAATAGAGTTTAACGACGACGACAGCGGCAGGGTCTATATCTCTGCGGTAGGTCCTATCGAGAACGCGGAAAGGGCAAAGGCTATTATCCTTTCCATTGCGCACGACCCCGAGGTTGGCGATATGTTCGTAGGTACGGTTGTAAGAATTATTCCTATCGGCGCGTTTGTAGAGTTTGCGCCCGGCAAGGACGGTATGATTCACATTTCCAAGCTTTCCAACAAGCGCGTTGAAAAGGTTGAGGACGTTGTAAATATCGGCGATACGGTTAAGGTAGAAATAGTTAAGATAAGCGATAAGGGCGTAGATTTCCGCCTTTTGGAAAAGCTTTAATTTAAAACTTATAATTGCTGAAAGCCTAAGTTTTTTTTAGACGGCTCAGCAAACGAATATATTCGACTGTTCAGCAAACGAATAAAAATTAAGTAAAGCGCGCCGCGCGGCAAATATTTGCCGCGCGGCATTTTTTAATTACTACCGTAAACCCCTTGCCTTTCTCCTTAGTAAAGGGGCGAGCAATGCCAAAACAGCACAGTGCGCTGTTTTGGCATTGCAAGGTGAGTGAGCGCATACGTTCCGCAACAACGGTTGCCCTTACCGTTGTTGAGAAAAGGTGCCGCCGAATGGCGGCGGTTCAAGGATGTGTATTCTACCTTATTAAATATATCAGCATTTTTTTAATTACTACCATATTCTTGTCTTCCCCCTTAACAAAGGGGGAAGATGTCTGTTTACAGACAGATGAGGGATGTGTATTTTACACCTTATTATAAATAAACAATTTAAAGGCAAACCTTAACTATTACATAATGTGAAAAAATACTTTAACCTTCTCTCGTCGCCTTGCGGCGCCACTCTCCCCCTTATTACAAAAGGGGGAGAGCAAGAGGGGCGGTAACCCCTGCAATGTTTCTTAGCAAAGGGGAAAGTAAGTGTGGGGAATGTAGATTTTTAATACAAATTAAAGTTTTTTTATAGAAAAATATGTAAAATTTAAATTTATTGCCGAAAAGTATTGAAAAATTCTAATATTAGTGTTAATATGAATACGCCAATAAACTAAATATATAATAGGCAAAAACTATTTAATGTACTACATAGGCATAGTAGTACCTATTTTTCGTACATAAATAGTTTATGTTAGAATAGTTTATTGGCAAGCATTAAGGTACTATATGTAGGGCAACCTTAATGGTTGCTCTTTTTTGTTATACGGAGGTTTTACTAATGAAATGCCGTGCTTTATCTAAAATAATGTTCGCGCTTTTGGGTTGCGCTATTTCAATTAGTTGTTTTTGTGCAATTTCAAAAGTCTATGCATATAATACTGAGCAATTGGAAGAGATAGCCGTTATAAAATTAGACGACCAAGATTCGACAAGATTTTCTGAAAAGGGCTTAAATGAGTTAGCTGTGGCGGCAGGTTACACTAATTTAAGCGATATGATTATTAACGCAACAACGCAGGGAACGGCATTATCGCCTATGTTCGTTTTTAACAAAGTTGTGCAACTTGGGAAAGACCACACTTCGGGTGGTTCAGAACTTAAATGGATACCGGTTTACCTTTCTCGGTCGGAAGAAGATAAGAATAACGACGGTAAAAAAGACGCGGTTTTAACTCTATGGCTTGCAACCGATGTGTATCAAAGTACTTGGTCTGACGGCACTTTTTCAAACAGCACAAGCAAAACTTTTAATGGGAAAACAGTATATTCCAACACTTACGACGGTAGCTTTATAAGGCATAAATTAAATGGTAAAGAGGGTTGGACTAAGGAGTGGGGTAGCGGAAGTAACCAAAGTTATGCTAACGATAATATACGCACTATGGTTAGCGACTTCTATGATGACGGCGTTTTTTCAAATTGCGTAACAACGCCCGCAAACATAGGTTGGCAGGCTAACGCAAAATATATGAAAAACGACCCAAACTGGGCGGGTAATGCTGATTTAACGGCAAATTATCCTTGTGATTGGTTAAATGATAATGTTTGGTTACCTAGCGTTTACGAGATTGACGACAGCACTTTAACTGAAAATAGCACGGCAGTTAATGGCTTTGCTGACAACGGCGGTTTGTGGCAAGTTTTAGGTTTGGCTCAAAGTAATAATGCATATTTTTGGCTACGCACCGCACGCGCTAATTGGTATCATTATGTAAGCCATATTAACTATAATGGTTTTGAGTATAGTTATTCTCCTGATGAGGTTATGGGGATACGTCCTGCTATTCATATAAATTTGGAATCTGCATTAGCTGTGGCTGAGCCTGACCACGACCACGAGTTTGGTGAATGGCAAATAACCACGCCCGCAACCTGTTTGACGGACGGCGAAAAAATTCGCGTATGTTCGGCGGAAAACTGTACTCTTGAAAACAACACCGAAAAGCAAACAATTCAAGCTTTGGGGCACGAGTGGGCAACCGAGTTTATAATAGATACGCCGTCAACCTGCACCACGGCGGGAAGCAAATCTAAACACTGCACCCGCGCGGGCTGTGATGCTAAATCGGAAACAACTCCGTTGCCGCTTGCCGACCACAGCTATACGCATTACAAATCGGACGGAAACGCTACCTGCACGGCGGACGGAACAAAGACGGCGCAGTGCGACAACTGTACGCAAAAGGATACGGTAACGGATGTCGGCTCGGCATTGGGGCACGAGTGGGTAACCGAGTGGAGCAGGGACGGCACAAACCATTGGCACGAATGTGTGCGAAGTTGCGGCGCAAAGGGCGAACAGAGCGCGCACGCGTTTAATTGGGTTGTGGATAAGCCCGCAACCGTAACTTCTACGGGGCTTAAACACGAAGAATGCGTTTGCGGCGAAAGGCGCAACGAAGATACGGTAATAGAAGTTTTAACCTGCGCGCACGGAGATAAGCGGCACGTTGCGGCGGTTGCGGCAACCTGTTCGTCCGCGGGCAACGTGGAATATTGGGTATGTAACGACTGCGACAGAGTTTTAGACGCCGACAACTTGGAGTTGGAAAACACGGTTATTCCCGCCGACCCCTCGGCGCACGGCTGGGGCGATTGGCAAGAAACTACTCCCGCAACCTGTCTGACGGACGGCGAAAAAACGCGCGTTTGCACGCACGATTCTTTGCATACTCAAACGGAAAAAATAACGGCGTTGGGGCACGAATTTGCAACCGAGTTTACAACGGATATTCCCGCAACCTGCACGGCGGCGGGCAGTAAGTCTAAGCACTGCGTACGCGTGGGCTGTCAGGAGAAGAGCCAAGTTACCCAAATAGAGCCTTTGGGGCACAAGTTTGAAAATTACGTGTCGGACAACAACGCAACGTTCACGCAGGACGGTACCGAAACGGCGCATTGCTCCAACGGTTGCGGCGAAACGGACACGCGCGTAGACGTTGGCTCTATGTTGCTCAAAAACGCAAATTCGATAAACGGCTTCAAATTGGATAATGTGCAGTACGGCGACCCTGTCAACCCCGTTGCAACGGCTGACTACGGAAGCGTCGTTTTCACCTATTCAACGCAAAAGGACGGCGAATATAGCGCAACCAAGCCTAACAACGTCGGCATTTACTACGTTAAAGCAAGCGTTGAGGAGAGCGACACTTACCTCGGCGCGGAAGAAGTAATAACCTTTGAAATAACGCCCCGCGCTATTGTCGTTACGGTCAACTCGGCAAGCAGCGAGCAGGGGGAGGAGTTGGAAGCCCTGACCGCCGCGGTTACAGGCGGCACGTTAATCGAGGGCGACAGCCCTTACAGGCTTTTCACCGACGCGGACAAAAACGTTATGGGTTCTTACAAAATATCCGGCGAGTGCGTAGACGAAAATTACAGCATTACGTTTGTCGCGGGTACGTATATAGTATCCAAGCGCGAAGAGGACGTAAACGGCGGCGGCTCGATTGATTTGCCCGAAGAAATCGACGTGGAATTTAAAGTAACGCAAAGCAAGACGGCGGGCGACTACTCGCAACTTGACGGGCTGAAAATGGGCTATTGGGCTCAGCTTTGGTATCGCAACGGGGACGGAACGCTCGGCGACGAGTTTACAGATACGATGAATTGTATTCTCACGCTTAAAATACCCGTGGAAATAATTGAAGCCATACGCGGCGGCGAGGAAATCAACCGCGATAAAATTGCGCGGGAGCTAAGCGTTTACTACGTAACCGACGGGGCGCTCAATAAGGTGGAAGCGTTTACCGTAGCGCTGAAAGAGGATGAAAGCTGGATAATCAAATTCAACTACAACGCAAAATTCCGCGCGGAAGTGGTGTTCAACGCGGCGGGCGTGCAAGCGGAAGAACAGCCCGCTGAAAGCGCGGCTACTCCTTGGTGGGTATGGCTTATTTCAGGCTTGGGCGGCGCGGCGTTAATCGGCGTGGTTATTATAATTATAGTAGTCGCCAAAAAGAAGGGCGGCACTGTTGTAGTCAACGGCGACGACCCTGAAACGAGGCGCAGGCTGAACAGGCACGACGAAATGCTCGAAGAGCTGTTAAACCGCGACGACGGAGGTTTTTCCGCTCACGTTGACGTGGATGACGACGGAAACATAATTTAAAAGTAAATGGCGGCTAAGGTAAACGCGCCCGCGCAACTTTCGTTGCGCGGGCGCGTTAATCTCTACCGATTATTCCGTTTATTTATTCTGTGCGAAAAAGCTTACCGCTCCCTTGAATATGGCGTACGCAACCGCGCGCTGATAGCTTTCGTCGTTTAATAATTTATCTTCTTCCTCGTTGGATAAAAAGCCGCACTCAACAATAACCGAGGGGCTTTGCGTGCATTTAAGCATATAGTAATCGCCGTACATTGCGCCCGTGGGCTTTTTGCACTGCGGCAGGCTGTTAAGCTCCGTTTGAATTTTACTCGCAAGCGCGCCGCTAACGTCGCTCGATTTTTCAAAGAATACTATGCCGCCGCGCTTGGAGGGCAACGGGCAAAAATTCTGGTGTACGGATATTACCATATCCGCGTTGCTTTCCTCAATAATTTGCTTGCGCTTTTGCATATCGCGCATTTTAAAGCCCTTGGAGGTGTTGTCGTACAGTCCCGCTTCGTTGTTGCGCGTCATAACGCAGTTAAAGCCCGCGTTGGAAAACTGACCCTTTAAAAAGCGGGCAATCGCAAGATTTATGTCGGCTTCGTCCGTCTTGGTCTTAATGCCCTGCACGCCGTTGTCAATGCCGCCGTGCCCTGCGTCTATAACCACCGTGGGCATATTGGGGTTTACCGCGGAGGCGTGCTTTGCGGCAAAACCCGCGCACAGACCGCATACCGTTCCCGCCGCTATAATGATGCTTAAAACAATTAAAAAACTTTTCTTTATAAACAAGGTTTTCACGCTATATACTATTGAAAAGTTGATTTTTTTATACCAAAGTGCTATAATAGAAAATAATTTACCGCCGAAAAAAGGCGGCTTTAAAGGTCATATAACTTTGTATAATCTATTTGCAAAAATCAGCGAAGACGCCGCTCGGCAGTTAAGCCCCGTAACGCTGGCTTTCGTGGGCGACGCCGTCTACTCGCTGTATATCCGTTCGAAGGAAGTGCTGTGTTGCGACGCTAAGCTCGCCCAACTGCAAAAGCACACTTCCGACGCCGTTTCGGCTAAGGGGCAAAGCCTGTTGCTTAATAAAATCGAAAAGTATTTTTCGCCAGACGAGGCGGAAATTTTTCACCGCGGGCGCAACGCAAAAAAAGCTACCAAGAGCAAAAACGCCTCGGTTACCGACTACAACCGTTCGACGGGATTCGAGGCGGTGCTCGGGTATTTGTATTTGAGCGGCAACTACGAAAGAATTTCACAGCTGATAGAGGGCGGCGAACAATGAAGACAGAGGGCAGAAACGCCGTTTTGGAACTTTTGAAAACGGATAAAACAATTGAAAAAGTATTGCTTGAAAAAAACGCGCAGGGCTCGCTCGGCAGAATTTTTGCCGAAGCGAGGCAAAAGGGCGTACGCGTTCAGTTCGTCGATAAGAGAGTGCTCGATAAGGAGAGCGCGACGGGCAGGCATCAGGGCTGTATCGCCTTTTCTTCCGACTACAAGTACAGCTCTCTCGACGAAATAATATCTGATAAGGGCGAGGGTGGCGGCTTCGTAATTTTATGCGACTGCATAGAGGACGTGCATAATCTCGGCTCGATTATAAGGGTTGCGGAGTGCGCGGGGGCGGACGGCGTTGTAATACAGTCCACAAACTCGGCAAGCGTAACCGAGGCGGTAGTGCGCATTTCTGCGGGCGCCGCCAATCACGTTAAAGTTGCAAAGGTCAATTCCTTGAACCGCGCCGTGGACGAACTTAAAAAGAACGGCTATTGGCTGTACGCGCTGGAAGCCGACGGAAGCGATATATATTCCGCCGATTTGAGCGGCAACGTCGCGCTGGTTATAGGCGGCGAGGACAGCGGGGTTAAAAAACTTACGCGCGAAAAGTGCGATTTTGTGCTTTCACTGCCTATGGCGGGCAAAGTCAACTCTTTAAACGCCTCCGTTGCGCTCGGAGTTGCCGCGTACGAAGTTTTGAGGCGCAGGCGTAAGTGATATGAGCAATTTTGCCGATTTCAGCGACGAGCAACTCGTTTCCGCTTTCCGCGGCGGCGACGAAAGGGCGGGCGAGCAACTGCTTGTAAGGTATAAAAACAAAGTGCTTGCCGTTGCACGGCGGTTTTTCATAGTCGGCGGCGATACCGAGGACTTGGTGCAGGAAGGTATGTGCGGTCTGTATTCGGCAATGACGGGCTATCGCGGCGGCGTAAGCTTTGCCTCGTACGCGCACGCGTGCATAAAAAACCGCATTATCGACGCGGTCAAGCGGGCGCACAACAATAAAAACTGCGCGCTTAACGGCTCTTCTCCGCTTGCCGAAGACGGCGAGGGAGTGGCTGGCGGCGGTTTTTCGCCCGAAGAGATTTTAATAGGGACCGAGGCGGCGGACGAGTTGGACGGCGTTATGAAAAATACGCTTTCCGCTCTGGAATACGGCGCGCTCCGTATGTATATCGACGGGGCGGCGACGGGGGAAATATCCGCGGCGCTCGGCATATCGTATAAACAGACGGACAACGCGCTTGTGCGCGCAAAGCACAAAATGCGCGGAGCGTTGAATATGTAGCGCGCCGCATAAAAGGGGAAGATAATGGCGTATCTTGCATTTTACAGAACTTTCCGCCCTACTTCGTTTGACAGCGTGGTACGGCAGGAGCATATAGTAAAGATACTTAAAAACCAAATAGAAACGGGCAGAATAGGGCACGCCTATCTCTTTTGCGGTCCGCGCGGAACGGGTAAAACTACGCTTGCCAAAATTTTTGCAAAGGCAATCAACTGCGAAAAGCCCGTAAACTGTTCGCCCTGCGGCGAATGCCCCACTTGCAGGGCGCTTGCAGGCGGCGCGGCTCTGGATATATCCGAAATAGACGCGGCTTCGAACAACGGCGTAGACGAAATGCGCGACATCCGCGAAAAGGTGCAGTATCCGCCCGTAAACGGCAAGTACAAAGTTTATATTATAGACGAAGTGCATATGCTTACGCAGTCGGCGTTCAACGCCGTTTTAAAGACGTTGGAAGAGCCGCCCGCGCACGCCGTGTTTATTCTGGCTACTACCGAGCCGCAGAAAATACCCGCAACCATACTTTCACGCTGTATGCGCTTCGATTTCAAACTCATTCCGCAGTCCGACCTCGAAGGGCTTATAAAGAGCGTGTTTGACAGGACGGGCAAAGAGTACGAGGAGGAGGCGGTTGCGGCTATTGCCCGCGCGGGCAACGGAAGCGCGCGCGACAGTCTGTCGATAGCCGATATGTGCGCTTCGTATTCTGGCGGCAAGCTCACCTACGACGACGTTAACAACGTGCTCGGCAAAGCCGATTTCTTTGCCGTTGCCGATATTGCGGCGGCGGTATTGGCGGGCGACGGCGGCGAAACGCTCTCTTCTGCGGAAGCAGTTTTGTCCACGGGCAAGGGCGTAGGCGTTCTGCTACGCGATTTGCTTTCGTTTTTCAACAACTTGGCAATAATTAAGATGTGCCGCAACGCGGAGGATATAGTCAATCTTCCCAAGGATAAATTTACAAAATTAAAGAGTATTGCGGACGGCGCAGACGGGCATACGCTGTTGCGCGCAACCGAAATTCTTGCAAGGTGCGAGGGCGATTTAAGGTATTCCGCCGACGGCAGAATAACATTGGAAACGGCGTTAATGCGCGCGGCAATGCCCGCCGCGGACAGCGCGCCCGAAGCGTTAATTGCGCGGATAGAAAAGCTTGAAAGACAGATTGCGGAAGGCGTTAAAGTAACCGTAAAAAGCCGCGTGGAACAGCCGCGCGCGCAGGTCGGGCAGGCTGATAACGGCTATGCGACGGAGCTTGTAAAGGAAAAGCCGGCGGAAAGCGTTCAGCCCAAACCGGACGTCGCTCCTTTGGAAGAGGTTTCTCCTTTTGACGGACAGTCGCCTTTCGGCGGCATACAAAACGAACAGCCTACGCTGTTCGAACAGTCCGAGCAAACGCCACCTAAAAACGTAGGCTCGCTTTCGGAAAGGGATAAGGCTACGCTGTTCGGCAGATTTATAAAACTTTTCCGTACCACAAAGCGCAACGCGGTGCTGTTCACTCTGTGTATGGATTTGGAAAGTACTTTCGAGGGCGATACTTTCGTGCTTATTACTTCGGGAGAGGTTGTTTACAAATCGCTCAACAGGGAAGAGCACAGGCAGTTTATCGCCGAAGCGTTGCAGAGTTTGGGGGTCTTTTCGTTCGACATCCGTTTAAAGCCCAAGGGCGAAGATAAGTACGAAAAGGCGATTGGCGAACTGCGCGACAACTTCAAGGGTACGGATATAGAAATAAAATAATCGTAAATAAAACATATCATTAAGCGAGGTATTTATGGCAGGATTCAGAGGCGGCAACGGCGGCGGTATGCAAAATATGATGAAGCAGGCGCAGAAGATACAGGAGCAGATGCAACAGGCGGAAGCCGAGTTGGAAGAGATGGAAGTGCTCGGTTTTTCTGGCGGCGGCGAAGAGGGCGACGAAACGGTAGTAATCTATATGAACGGCAAAAAGGTTATTAACGGCGTTGAATTCGGCAGTAAAATTGCCGAAATGGTAGACTTGTCCGACGAGGACGACGTTGAAATGCTGGAAGACCTGATAATGGCGGCAATAAACGACGGTTACAAAAAAGCCGACGAAGCCTATAAGGAAAAGATGGGACCTCTCGGCAATATGGGCGGTCTTAACGGTCTGCTGTAAGGGGTAGACCAAGGCGGCGGGAAAATAGCGCAAAAAATAGAATTAACGAAAAAGTTTTATGGATACATTTATCGAGCCTATCGGCAGACTTATAAACCAGTTTACAAAGCTGCCCGGAGTGGGTAAAAAGACGGCGCAAAGGTACGCCTATAAAATTATAGATATGTCGCCTGAGGAAGCAAGGCAGTTTGCCGAAAGCATACTCGACTGCAAAAGCAAAGTGCGCTACTGCAACGTGTGCGGTAATTTTTCCGAGGAAGAGGTGTGCGAAATTTGCAGGCGGCGCGACAAGACTTTTATATGCGTGGTAAAGGAGCCCAAGGACGTAATAGCGCTTGAAAAGCTAAGGGAGTACAAGGGCGTTTACCACGTTCTGCACGGCGTTATTTCCCCTATGGACGGGGTCGGTCCTAACGACATACGCATAAAGGAATTGCTTGCACGCGTAGGCGAAGGCGTTTCCGAAGTAATAATTGCAACCAATCCCGACGTGGAGGGCGACGCTACGGCAATGTATATCGCCAAGCTTTTAAAGCCGCTTGGGGTATGTGTAACCCGTCTTGCGCACGGCATACCCATAGGCGGGGAAATAGAGTATACCGACGAGGTTACGCTGTCGCGCGCGTTTTTGGAAAGAAAGCAGATATAGCGGCGGTAAGGCAGTTGCAATATAAACATACGGCGGCACAGCCGCTTTAAGCGCAATTAAATTAAAAGGTGTTCAATATGAAAATTTCTGTACTCGGTTGCGGCAGGTGGGGGTCTTTTATAGCTTGGTATCAGGCTACCGTGCTTAAAAACGACGTAATACTGTACGGCGAAGACGGGCGCGAAGCATACGACGTTTTGAAGCGCGAAGGCAAAAACGAATACGTGGCGCTCGACAAAAGCATTACGTTATGTTCCGATTTGCAATACGCGCTTAGCCAAAGCCGAATTATAATAATCTCCATTAGCTCCCAGGCGCTAAGGGAGTTTATGCAAAAAGTAATAAAGTATCCGGTAAAGGACAAAACTTTTGTGCTTTGTATGAAGGGTATAGAGGAGAGCACGGGCAAGCGTCTTTCGGAAGTTATGACGGATAGCGGCATATCCTCCGAAAATATCGCCGTTTGGGTAGGTCCGGGGCACATACAGTCGTTTACGGCGGGTATCCCTAACTGTATGCTTATAGACAGCGAAAACGTAGAACTGAAAAAATACCTCGCCGAAAATTTCAAGTCTAACTTAATTAGATTTTACTACGGCAACGACCTATTGGGTACCGAGGTCGGCGCGGCTGCCAAGAACGTTTTGGGCATTGCGGCGGGCGTTTTGGACGGGTGCGGCTATACGAGTTTAAAGGGTCCTTTAATGGCTCGCGGAGCGTTCGAGGTGGCAAAACTCATTAAATCTATGGGCGGTAACGAGCTTTCGGCTTACGGCTTGGCACACCTCGGCGATTATGAAACGACGCTGTTTTCACTCTATTCTCATAACCGTATGTACGGCGAAATGCTTGCAAAGGGCGAACACTTCGGCAAACTTGCCGAGGGAGTTATGACGGCTAAGGCAATGAAGGAGCTTGGCGACAGGTACGGCATAGAATTGCCTATTACAAACGCAGTGTATGAGGGGTGCTTCCTTGCGGACGAGTTCGGTAAGGGCGAACACGATATAAATCATATAATTTTAAAACTTTTCGACAGACAGATTAAAAGCGAATTTTAAATGAGCAAACGCGCAAAAATCATTTGGAGCGCAATATGCGCCGCCGTCCTAATAATCTGTATCGCGCTGGATATTAAATACCGTATAGGCTACATAGGGGTGGGCGGAGTAATTTTCTTTTCCGTAGGTATGGCGTTGCTTGCCCTTATTGAAAAAGTACGGTTTTGGCGTGAAACGAAGAAAATGCTTAAAGAGCTTCACGAAGAAGACCCGGAGAGTCCCGAAACCGTGGGCGAACTTGTGCAGATGAGTTTCGGGTTTACAGAGGAAACAAAGAGAAAATTAAAAACGGCGCCCGTCGGCGATAAACTCAAAGTCGTAGCGGTATTGTTGCCGTTCGGACTTTTACTTATTACAATGGCGGTAGGCGTGTTTCTGGCGCAATTGGGCACGCTCGGCGACGGAACGATAACTAAACTTGCAATAATCGGTTTTGTACTGATGGGTATAGGCGGTGGCGGATTTCTATTGGAAATAATACTGCTTATCATAATATCGTCAATAAAAAACCGTTAACTTATAGAGGAATAAAAAATGTTAAGAGAAGATTTGAGAAACGTGGCAATCATTGCGCACGTAGACCACGGCAAAACAACGCTTGTAGACGCAATGTTAAAGCAGAGCCACACATTCCGCGACAACCAGTCGGTTGAAGAGCGCGTAATGGACAGCGGCGACATCGAAAGAGAGAGAGGAATAACGATACTCGCAAAAAACACGTCGTTGCATTACAACGGCGTTAAAATCAACGTAGTGGATACTCCGGGACACGCCGATTTTTCTGGCGAGGTGGAGCGCGTTATGATGATGGTAAACGGCGTTTTGGTGCTGGTTGACGCGGCGGAAGGTCCTATGCCGCAGACACGCTTCGTTATGCAAAAGGCGCTGGATATGGGGCACAGACTCATTATAGTCGTAAATAAAATCGACCGTCCCGACGCGCGATTGAACGAAGTGCAGGACGAAATACTCGAACTTTTGTTGGAGCTTGACGCTTCCGACGACCAGCTTATGTCGCCCGTGGTATGGTGCTCTGGCAGGGACGGTACGGCTACGCTCGACTTGAATACCCCCGGCAAAGATTTAACTCCGCTCTTCGAAACTATTTTAGAGCATATCCAGCCTATGGAAGTGGACGCGGAGGGCGAAACACAAATTTTATGCTCCTCCATAGACTATAACGACTACGTCGGCAGAATAGGCATTGGCAGAATCGAGCGCGGCGTTGCCAAGGCGGGACAAGCCGTGGTGCTTACCAACTACAACAACCCCCAGCTTAAAACCGCGGGAAAGATAGTCAACCTCTATCAAATCGAGGGGCTTGCGCGCGAGGCGGTGGAAGAGGCTAAGGCGGGCGATATAGTCTGCTTTTCGGGCTTGGAGAAAATCAATATCGGCGACACCGTATGTTCGCCGTCCTGCCCCGAACCGCACAAGTTTGTAAAGATTACCGAACCGACCGTTGAAATGACCTTCTCGGTAAACGATTCTCCTTTCGCGGGCAAAGACGGCAAATTCGTAACGACCAGACATTTGCGCGACAGGCTTTTCAGGGAGCTACTGCGCGACGTTTCTTTAAAGGTTGAAGAAACGGGCTCGGCGGACAGCTACCGCGTCTGCGGCAGGGGGGAAATGCACCTTTCCATTTTAATAGAAGAAATGCGGCGCGACGGCTACGAGTTTCAGGTATCTACTCCCCGGGTTATGTTTAAGGAAATCGACGGAGTTAAGTGCGAACCCGTGGAAAGGCTGATTGTAGACGTGCCCGACGACGCTACGGGCGCAATTTTCCAGAGTATGGGCAACCGCAAGGGCGAACTATTGCATATGTCGGCGATAGGCACCCGCACCCGTCTCGAATTTATTATACCGGCGCGCGGACTGTTCGGCTACAAGTCGGAGTTTTTAACTTCGACCAAGGGCGAGGGGATAATGAGCAGTGTATTTTTCGAGTATCAGCCGTACAAGGGTGATTTAAGCCGCCGCAGTACGGGCTCTCTGGTGGCGTTTGAAACGGGCGAAGCGGTAACGTACGGACTGTTTAACGCGCAGGGCAGGGGCGCGCTGTTTATAGGCGCGGGTACTCCCGTTTACGAGGGTATGGTTATAGGAGAAAGTCCCAAAAACGAAGATTTGAACGTAAACGTATGCAAGACAAAACATTTAACAAATACGCGTTCGTCGGCTTCGGACGACGCGCTCAGACTGATAACGCCAAAGAAGATGAGTTTGGAAGAATGTCTTGAATTTATCGGCGACGACGAGCTTTTGGAAATAACCCCCAAAAATATCCGTATCCGCAAGCGCATTTTAAACAGCGAGCTTCGCGCCAAGGCAAACGCCAAGGCAAAGAAAGGGTTGGAATAATATTGTAGCCGTTAGTCAAGAATTGTTCAATCATTATACAAAGGGGGAAAGCGCTGTGGCGAAAAAGGATAAATTGGCAAATTATTACAAAGATTTGCCGGAAGGGTTTACGGAGGACTACTGCATAAACGCAAAAAAGGCTTCCGTAGGGGTGCTTTTAAACGTAATAAGCGTAATAATTGCGGTTATTGCATTAGTTGTTTGCTGGATTGCTAAGTACGGTTTAAGATTTATCGATATCGCGGACGGAGAGGAGCTGATTTGGTTTTTATCTATCGGTCTGTGCGTCGTTGCAATAATACTGTATTTAATTTTATTCTTGCTTACACACGGCTTGGTTTATAAACTTTTTACAAAGCAAAAGCTTAAATTCGGTCTTACGTTGACGGTAGCTTACTGCGGTCTTAGGGAGGGCTACGTAAACAAAAAAACTTCGCTTGCTGTAATGCTTTCGCCCTTTGTACTTCACAGTATCTGGATGTTGGTCGCAATCTGTTTAATCCCGCAAATGGTGTGGTCTTATTGGTTAATTTTGTTGTTTGCCATACACGTTGGAGGATGTTGCGGCTATTTATGGGGCGCGGCGATACTCGTTTTTAAATATGCGGGCAAGCAGGTGCTTGTCAGCGACGACGGACCCTGCCAAAAATTTTACGTGTTTAAGCCAGAAAGCGCTGTAACCGCTTGCGCCGTGGCGGAAGAAAATAAGGAGGACGGCAATGGCGACTGAATTTTCATATATACAGTTTATTTTAGAGCAATTGCAGGGTGAAGAAGCAACCTATAAAAAGATGTTCGGCGAATATATGGTTTACGTGGACGAAAAGCCGATTTTTACCGTTTGCGACAATACCGTGTTCGTAAAAAAAGTCGATGAACTTGAAGAGCTGTTAAAGGACGCCGACGGCGGCTATCCCTACAAGGGCGCGAAAGAACACTACGTTTTGGATATAGAAAATTCGGAATTGGTGAAAGAGGTCGTTAAAATCTTAAAAGAGGTAATACCTGTACCCAAAAAGAAGATTAAAAAATCATAAATTTCATAATTTCGCCTTTGAACAAATATATTATACAGTAATATATTGCGAGGTGAATTATGGAACAAAACGAAGGGCATATTCTTTCTATCGAAAACCGCAAACGCCTGACGGCAACGCAGATAGAGGCGGTGGAAGCGTTTTCGCCTACGCAACTAATACTTGCATACGCGGGCGGCAGAATTATAATTACGGGCAACGATATGAAAATTACGTCCTTTTCCAAGACGAACGGAGGGTTTACGGCAACTGGTCTGTTTACGTCGGCAAAGTACGCGCAAAAGGGAATGGGGCTAAGGCAAAGACTGTTTAAATAATGCAGGTTTTCATTTTCTTGATGTGCGCCCTGTGCGGGGTGTCGAGCGGAATTGTGTACGACGTGCTGTATATCGCGCGCGTATTCGTCTGCGGTACGGATAAAGCCGGGTATACCGTAAAGGATAAAATTTTTACCTGCCTTTGCGACCTTATTTATTTCGGCGCACTTTCGGCTATGTTTATTTTCGTATCCGTCTGCTTCGAGTTTTACACAATAAGGCTGTATATGCTTATAGGTTGCGCCCTCGGCGCGCTTATTTATTTAAAAAGTTTGCATTTAATTATTGCTTTTTTCATAAAAAAAGCGTATAATAGCCTCGTAAAGGTCAAATTGCCGAGAGGTAAAAGAAATGGGCGAAGAAAAACGCAACAAAGTAGTGGCGGCAATAACGATTAACGCCATACTCTTAATATTTATAATAATTGCCGTGCTGATTGCTCAAATCGTTCAAATCAGTGTGCTTCGCCGCCGCAAAAACGCTCTTATAAACGAATGTAACACTTTGGTGAACGAGCGTGATAAGTTAGAAGATTTTATTGATAAGTACGAAAAGGACGAAGCCATCAGACAATTGATTTTGGAAATGAAAAAATTGGGTATGACCGATAAAGAAATTTTAGACAGACTCAAATCCGATTCCAAGGCAAGTATTTTAGTATATGACAATTGCGATTATTGATATTGGTTCTAATTCCGTTCGCCTGATGTTATGGGCGGACGGAAAAACTTTATTTAAAAAGCTTAAAAGCACCCGCCTCGGCGAAGGGTTAAGTTTTGCGCCCCGACTGTTACCGGAGGCGTGCGAACGCACAGCGCAAGCCGTTGCGGAATTTGTAAAAGATGCGCGGCTTGACGGCGCGGAGCGCGTATACGCATTTGCCACCGCCGCGGTAAGGTGCGCCGAAAACGGTGCGGTTTTTACGAATATGGTAATGGATACGTGCGGGTTGGAAGTCGATGTTTTGAGCGGCGAACGCGAAGCGCAGATGGGGCTTTGCGGCGCGCTCGGCAATTCCGACGGCGGCATTATAGACGTGGGCGGGGCGAGTACGGAAGTTACCCTGCGTGTAAACGGCAAAATTACTTATTCGTACAGCGCGCCGATAGGTACGGTGCGTATACTCGATGCCGCGGGAAGAAATTTGGAAAATATAAAAAAGTTTATTGCGGAGAGAACGGGGGCGTACGGCGAGCACGATTTTTCGCAGTACAAAATGTACGCTGTCGGCGGAACGGCAACGCGGCTTGCGGCAATACGTTGCGGCATAACGGAGTACGACGCGCAAGCTCTGCACGGCAGGGCGCTTACCTTGCGCGAGGTGGAACACTTTTCAGAACTTTTAACGCAAATGAGCGTTGAAGAAATACGGCGGACGACCATTTGTACAAAGTCAGCCGACCTTATAGGGGGCGGCGCGGCTCTTTTGGCGGCAGTTATGAAGCATTTCAAAGTCGGCGAAATTACCGTTTCCGAAAGCGATAATCTGGAAGGCTACGCCCTTTCTTTAACCGATTTATGAAAATTTGCGTAATAGGTTACAGTGGCGCGGGAAAGTCTACGCTTGCGCAAATTCTCGGCAATAAATATAATTTGCCCGTACTGCATATGGACGCGACTTATTGGTACGGGGATTGGCAAAGCCGCACGCGCGAAGAGCAGACGGAGGAAGTGGAGCGTTTCTTGACTGAAAACCCCGAAGGCTGGGTTGTGGACGGCAATTTTTTCAAAATTTGTCCGCAAAGATTTAGTCTGTGCGACGAAGTTTACTTTTTGAATTATAACAGATTTTTCTGTTTCAATCAGGCGGTTAAGCGGTACAAAAAATATAAGGGAAGCGTCCGCCCCGATTGCCCTTGCGTTGAAAAATTCGACTTTGAATTTGCTTGGTGGGTGTTTTTCGGCGGCAGAAGCGCAAAGCGCAGAAAGCAGTACAAGGTTATCGTTAAAAACTGTAAGTGCGTAAAAACGTTTAAAAGCCGTAAACAACTCGAAAGATATTTGAATAAAGCGTAATTAAATTCGGGTACGGAAAAATTCCGTACCCGAATTTAAAGTTATTCCAAATATAAAATAGTTTCGTCAAATTTTGTCTTATTCAAGTAGCGCGTAAGTATGCGCGCTCTTGTAAATTTCAGCGCGCCAAAGGGGCAGTTTGCAACGCACTTTAAACACCTTTGGCATTTTTTATTTGTCTTGCCGCGTTCAATTGCTCCGTACGGGCAACTTGCTCCGCACAGGTTGCAGTTTTCGCATTTGTCCGTCCGCCATATCTTTACAATCAACCTGCTTCTCATCGCAGGCAAAAAACCTGCAAACGGAGTTTTTTTGCGTTTAGGTATTGTAACGGGAGAGGGCTTAAAAATTTTATCGATAAAACTGTACGGCACATCGGCGGGGGAGCTATACCAGCATAGATAGTTGTGCCCCGCAGGTATGTATGCCGCGGCTGTAATTCTTGCAGTTAAAAGCTTTGCCGCTTCGTAAACGGCGTTGCCTGCGTTCGCCTTGCCGTAGGTTGCCGCCAGCGCAACGTTTTCGGCATTTATATTCTTGAAAAGCCTTTTAATAAAAGCAGGGTAACTTTGGCAATGGACGGGGAAAACTATTACCGCAGTGCCGTAGCTTTCGTTTAAAATATTATCGTAGTTGGTTTTTGTAAGTTCGATTAGGTTGAATTGCGTTTTCGATGCGATATCTTCGGCGACTTTTCCGCTGTTGCCCGTACAGGAAAAGTAAATTACGCAGTTCATTCCTCAAAAAACTCCCGCATTATTCGGCATTCGGGTATTTCGGTAAGCGAAAAACCCAACGTGTTTTCTATCTCGTAAACGGCTTGCTCGCGCGATATATTTTTGTCGCGGCTGGCAAGAGAAATTTCAATCGCGCTGAAAGGTATCATAGCGCTTTGCATATTGTAAAATCTTATAAATTGGCTGTATTCTTTGCAACGCTCTATTTTACAGCTTGTGTGCAAGCCCTTGCCGCTGTCCTCAGGCGCAACCCACCCGCAATTTTGCGTTATTTCGTCTTTTATTTTAGTCCAATCGTATTTGCCGCCGCTTATCCTGTCAAAGTCCACCTGTACAAACGCGGGTATATTGCCGCTACGCGAAGAACGGCGTATACTTCTCTTCAACGGTTTTACTATTTCAGGCACGGTATGTATGGCGCTTGTAACGTTTTCAACCAATTCGTTTCTGTAATTGCTACGCTTGATAATGGCGTTGGTGCCAAAGGCAAGCTGTTTCATAGTAGTAAGAGTGTGAAACTGTCCGCGCTTCAACGGAGGACGAAAACTCAACACTCTGCCAAGGTTTATTAAAAAATTCAGTTTCTTATTGTCGGGAAATTTATATACAAATTCGGGCGCCATACGGTTGAAATACAGCCCCGCAAGTTGCGCAGGCTCATTGCCCGCAACAAAGTAAGGTACTTTTTCTTCCACAAGCAAAGGGTAAAAGAGTACGTAGGCAAGGGAGGGGCAGGCGCAGGTGTTGCCGTTTAAGCGGTATAGCTCACGGTAAATTTTTCGCATATCCTCCTTTTGTACCGAGCGGGTAACAAACTCCACGCCGTCCAAAAGTTTTTTTGCGTTGGCAATGCTTTTTAACGCGCTATCCGAAGCGTAAGGTATTTCCCAGGTAAGCGCAAGCACACGCAAGTTCTTTATCTTTGAAAGATAATATAAAAGATAGGTGGAATCTTTTCCGCCAGTATAGAATACCGCAACGTCGAAGCGCGATTTTTTGCTGTGCGGAATTTCATCTATTACGGGAACGACGCTTCTCAAAGCTGCGGTTTTTTCGGAATGTTCGCACATAGGGCAAAGTCCGTTTTTATCGAACTGCAAGCCGGGAATAATAAAATCGTTGGCGCTGCAATTTTTGCAAAATACAGCCTCTTTAAGATTTGCGGGGGGAAGAGCCGGAAGCCTTTCGCCTACCGCGCCCTCGCAAATTACCTTACCGAGTATCTTAATTTGCTTTTCGTTCAGTTCGCAGGGCAATAATTTTATTATTTTCTCTTGCCGCGCACTCAATTTTATAACGTTTTTATTAAGCTTGTCGCCGCTGCGTATGCCGTGGTATACAAGTTTGCCGTTTAATAGTTTCCACCTGAATTGTAAATAGTACATAAGCTTAAAAACGGGCGGAAATACATTCTCCGCCCATAAAATTATTTTATTTCGTACAGCCAGCCTGCGGGAGGTTGAATTTTGCCCATCTGAATTCCCGTAAGCGTGTCGTAAAGTTTTTTCGTCGTTTCGCCCATTTCGTTCATACCCGAGGGCAGACAAATCTCTTTGCTGTGGTCTACAATTTTCCCTACGGGCGAAATTACCGCCGCGGTGCCGCACAGTCCGCACTCGGCAAAATCTTCCAGCTCGCTTAGTTTTACGGGTCGGTGTTCAACCGTAAGCCCAAGGTATTTTTCTGCCACGTAGCACAGCGAGCGGCGGGTAATAGAGGGGAGTATGCTATCCGACTTGGGCGTTACAATCTTGCCGTCCCTGGTAACAAACAAAAAGTTTGCGCCGCCCGTTTCCTCTATATACGTGCGCGTGCCCGCGTCAAGATACATATTTTCGTCAAACCCGTTTTCGTGCGCGTCGACAATGGCGTGCAGGCTCATCGCATAGTTAAGACCCGCCTTGATGTGCCCTGTGCCGTGCGGTGCGGCGCGGTCAAAGTCGCATACCCGAATGGTAAGGGGCTTAACGCCGCCCTTAAAGTATGGACCGACGGGTGTGGCAAACAGCCTGAATTCGTATTCGTCGGCAGGCTTTACGCCTATTACGGGCGAAGAGCCGAACATATAAGGGCGCAGATACAGTGTGGCGCCGCTTCCGTACGGCGGAACAAACTGCCTGTTTGCGGATATTACCTGCTCTACGGCTTGTAAAAACATCCCATCGGGCAAAACGGGCATTTCAAGTCTCCGTGCCGATTGCGCCATTCTTTCGGCGTTTAAGTCGGGGCGGAAGGTTACCGTGCGTCCGTCCGCGGTAGTGTATGCTTTAAGCCCTTCGAAAGCCGTCTGGGCGTATTGGAGAACTCCCGCGCACTCCGAAATAACTATTTGAGCGTCGGTAATTAGTTTGCCTTCGCTCCATTTTCCGTCCTTGTAGTGCGCTACAAAGCGGTAAGGGGTCTTTATATACCCGAAACCCAATCCGCTCCAATTTATTACATCCGACATAAACATAACCTTCTTTAACCGTCTTTTACTATATTATATAGCCGCCCGACCGTAAAGTCAATTGATTGACAAAATACTTCGCCAATGATAAAATACGTTTATTATGGCACAGATTACTTCCGTTGAACCGCAAATTAAAGATAAAACAAGGTGCAGTATTTACGTTGACGGCAGATTTTATTGCGGTATAAAGCTCGAAGTTGCGGTAAAGTACCGCCTTAAAGCGGGTATGGAGATAGACAAGTCGGAGCTTGACAATATCCAGCTGGAAACGGAGAAGTTGCAAGCCACAGACAAGGCTTTAACGCATATATCCGCTTCGCCTAAAACGGAAAAGCAGTTACGCGATTTTCTTGCCAAAAAAGGGTACGTAAACGCCGTAATCGATTACGTAATGGATAGGTTGCACTATTACGGATACGTAAACGACGCCGATTATTGCAAGGTTTACAGCCAAAGCGTATCCAACAAGAGCAAACGCGCCATTCAAATGGAATTGTTAAAGCGCGGCGTTGACAAGAATATAATCGAAGAAACGCTTTCGGAATACGCCGACGACGGGGAAGAAATTTTTACTCTGTTGAAAAAATATTTAAGGGGCAAAGAAATTACCAAAGAAAACGTTTATAAGGGTTGCCGCTACCTTATTTCAAAGGGTTATGAGTACGACGCGGTTAAGAGCGCTTGCGAGAAAATTTATGGGGAAGAAGATTGAAATAATCGAGCTGGACGAAATAGACAGCACAAACGAATTCTGCAAAAGAATGAATTTTGAAAGCGACGTGATTGTTACGGCAAAGCGGCAACTGAGAGGCAAGGGAACTAACGGCAGAAGCTTTTCCTCCGGCGATGGCGGGCTGTACGTTTCCGTTATGAAAAGATATGAAAATTTTGATTTTGCAAATACTTTTTCCATAATGATAAACGCCTGCGTAGCCGTATGTAAAACGCTTAAAAGTTTAGGGCTTAAACCGCGCGTGAAATGGGCTAACGACGTGCTTGTCGGCGACAAAAAGATTTGCGGAACGCTTATCGAAAACAGACTGGGCTCGGATAACGTCTGCACTTCGATTGTCGGTATGGGGATAAACGTAAACAACGTTCTTCCCGAAGAGCTGAAAGATATTGCAACGTCGGTTTGCGAGCAGAAAGGTAAGTTTTATTCCGTGGATAAAGTGCGCGCAAAGCTGATTAAATATCTTGGCAAAGAGTATACGGTTGCCGACTATAAAAAGTTTATCGATTGGTTCGGGCAGAGGGTATTGCTCGAACGTAACGGCGAAGTAACGGAGGCAATCGCGCTCGACGTCGACGCCGACGGCAGTCTTGTCTGTCAAATAGGCGGGCAAATTAAAAAAGTAAGCAGCGCGGAAATGAGGTTGAAGCTACAATGCAAATCTATCTGACAAGCGAACAGGCGAGGGAAGCGGACGTCAACACAATGAATTCGGGCGTTTCCTCCGAAACGCTTATGCTAAGGGCGGGGCGCGCAATCGCCGACGAAGTGCGCGGAGCCTTTTTGCGTCTTAAAGCCAAAAGCGTTTTAATAGTTTGCGGAACGGGCAATAACGGCGGGGACGGATACGTTGCCGCGCGCGAACTGATAAATGACGGCATAAGCGTTTGCGTTTACGCGTTTAACGGTGAATTGTCGGCAGATTGCAGGCGAGAAAAGGGCAGATATACGGGCGGATATACGCAAACCGTCGGCGGGGATATAATTGTAGACTGCATTTTCGGGACGGGGCTCAACCGTGCTTTGCAGGGCGAATACGCCGCCGTTGTAAAAAAGATAAACGCAAGCGGCGCATACGTTATTTCCGCTGATTTGCCGAGCGGTTTAAACGGCGAAAACGGCGCGGTTTTAGGCGCGGCGGTAAAGGCGGACAAGACGGTCGCGCTCGGCAACTTAAAATTGGGGTGCGCGCTCGGCGACGGTATCGATTATTGCGGCGAAGCGGTGGTAAAGGACATAGGAATAATTTCCGACGGCAACGCCGTAAGGGCGTTCGAGGACGGCGATATCGCCGCGTTTTACGGCGCGCGCAGGCGCAATACGCACAAGGGCGATTACGGCTCTGCGTGTATCGTTGCGGGTAGCGGCGAGTATCTCGGCGCGCCCGTTTTAAGCGTTTCTTCCGCCTTACGTTCGGGGTGCGGATACGTTTACGCCGTCGTTCCAAGCCAATTGAAAACGGCGTTGGCTACGGCATATCCCCAATGCATTTTAAGGGATACCGCGCATTTGCAGGCTTCCGCAATTGCGGTAGGTATGGGTATGGGCTGTACGCGGGAAACGTACGCTGCCGTATGCTCGCTTTTAAATTCATACGCGGGCAAACTCATAATAGATGCAGACGGGCTTAACGCGCTTGCAAAATACGGCAAGGACGCGCTTAAACAAACGCGCGCAAAAGTGCTTATTACCCCGCACATAGGGGAAATGAGCCGACTGTGCGGGCTGAGCAAGCAAGAAATACTTGCTAACCCTGTGGCGGTGGCGCAAAATTTTGCCAAGGAATATAATATAACAGTACACCTCAAAAATGCAGTATCGGTTACAAGCGACGGCAAAACGGCTACCTTAACGGTGCGCGGAACAAGCGCGCTTGCCAAGGCGGGAAGCGGCGATTTGCTTTCGGGTTTGCTCTGCGGCAACGCCGCGCGCGGGTTAAACTTATACGATGCGGCGGTATGCTCGCAGTATGTTTTGGGTATGTCCGCCGAAATTTGCTCCGAAGAGGGCTATGACGGGTGCGTAACGTCTGCGGACTTAATAAATAATCTGCACACTGCAATAAATCGCTTGACGCGCGTATAACCGTGTGCTATATTATATTTGTTGAAAGGGAGTAGTTTAAGGCAAACCTCGTCATCACGGCGCAACCGCTCGGGGTTTGACACCGCAACATTTACGGTAACAAGACTTTTAACTTAAAGTAATTTAAGTTAGAGGTCTTTTTTCTATTTTTTAGTAACAAACTATAATAGGGGTTGTTTTGTATGGCGTTTTTGTGGATAGTTCTATTGTTGGTTGGATTTGTCTTGCTGGTAAAGGGCGCGGATTTCTTTGTCGACGGGGCTTCGGGCATAGCCGAAAAACTGCACGTGTCTACGTTTATAATCGGCTTGACGGTGGTTGCGCTGGGTACTTCCGCGCCGGAAGCGGCGGTTTCTATCATCGGCGGCATTAAAGCCTCTATGGGCGACGTGTCGGGCACGCAGGTAATTATGGGCAACGTGCTGGGAAGCAATATGATTAACATACTGCTTATACTCGGCATATCTTCGCTCATAACGAAACTGCCCGTGGGAAAGAGCTCGCGGTATATAGAAATTCCCTTTTTGATAGCCATAAGCATAATATTTATATTCCTCGGCGACCTCGGCGGCGGCTTCGCCTGGTACGACGGGCTAATCCTCATAGCCCTGTACGCCGCTTTTATGGCTTATACTATAATTATGGCAAAGCGCACCCGCCAGCCCGTGCTGTTGGAAGAGTCAGCGGCGGACGCCACCTGCGTTGAAGGCGCGCCGGTAAGAGCAGGCTTCGGCGGATTTGTCGATAAGGTAAAGGCAAAGTACGGCGAGCTTAAAGGCAAAGTTTGGTTTTTGATTGTTTTGACAATAGCCGGGCTTGCAATGGTAGTAGGCGGCGCGCAGTTGGTTGTAGACAACGCGCAGACAATTGCGGAGGAGCTTTTGCACATTCCCACGGGTATAGTTGCTTTAACGGTCGTTGCGTTCGGAACTTCCTTACCCGAGCTTGTAACATCTGTGTCGGCGGCAAGAAAGGGGGACGTAGGGCTGGCAACGGGCAATATCATAGGCAGTAACATTGCCAATATACTGCTTATAGCGGGCTTGGGTTTCGTAAGCTCGGGAAGTGTGGGCGCGCCGTTCGACGTTTCCTCGCTTGCCGACGGGTATGTGTCGATAATAGCGGCGGCTATTTTATTGGTGTTCTCGTTCTTCAAAGGCAATAAGCTCGGTAAAGTCGCGGGTATAACTATGCTGATTGTTTTGGTGGCGTATTACTCGTACCGCATATGCGCGGCGTGCGGCGTTTGCCCTATGATTAAAATTCCCACTATATTTTAATGCGGCAAGCTTTAAAAAACGCGTATAAAACCCGCCGTTCAAGTCAACAATTTATACGTCGGCAGGCGTATAATGTAATATAACTGCCCTGCGTGCGGCGCACGCTGAAAGAGGTATTCGATATGACGATAAAACGCGGTGAATTGTACTATGCCGATTTGTCGCCTGTGGTGGGCAGCGAACAGGGCGGGGTAAGACCCGTTCTCGTCGTGCAGAACGACGTGGGCAACAAGTATTCCCCCACTATAATCGCGGCGGCGGTTACAAGCAAAATCAACAAGGCTAAACTGCCCACGCATATAGAACTTCCCATTGGCGATTTCGGTCTGCAAAAGGATTCGGTAATTTTGTTGGAGCAAATACGCACTCTCGATAAACGCAGGTTGAAAGAGAGGATTGGCGAACTCCCCGAAATAACTATGAGCAAGGTAGACAAGGCGATTTTAATCAGCTTAGGATTTATAAAACAGTAAAACGGGCGTAGCAAATTTTATGCTACGCTTTTTTTATGCGCAATTTTCCTTTCAAATACTTTCAATGCGCCGTTTAATGTGCTATAATCTAAATATGTCCGATAAAAAGAAATTAAAAATAAAAATTCACTTCGGTAAATTGAGCGCAATTTTAACCGCCGTTTTCGCGGCGCTTATCGCCGTGGATTTAATACTAAAATACTGCGAAGTAAAGTACGATTGGAATTTTACGGTTATTCCCAAACTCATCTGGGTGGAAAGCGGCGTAAAAAACTTCGGCGCGGCGTTTTCGTTTCTCTCCGATACGGAGTGGGGGCGAGTATTCTTTATTGTGCTCACCTTTATTATGCTTGCCGTAATGATGTGCGCGTTCCTTTTACTGCCCGAAAGATTTACCTTTCTCAAAACGGCGCTTTCAATGGTGGCGGCGGGCGCGCTGTGCAACCTTATTGACAGGCTTGCGCTGGGCTACGTGCGCGATTTTGTGTGGGTAAATATCTTCGGTACGCCAGCCTGTTGCAATTTTGCCGACTTCTGGATAGTTTTCGGCGTAATTCTCGCCGTAATAGACGTGCTGTTTTTAAACGAGTGGGCGGTTTTGCCGCTTACCAAGAGGGCGAAGCAAGCGGCTAAAAACAGGGAGCTTGCTGAAAACGCGGGGGCGGATAAAGCCGTCGCCGAAGATACGGAGCACGTTGCAACCGAAGAAAAGACGGAAGAGGTTGAAATAAAGCGCGACGGCGGGGAAGACGATGCGGTCTGAAAAGTTTGTATTGCAGGAAAATTTTAACCGCGCCGACGTAGCCGTAAGCGGGCTTACGCAAGGGTACACCCGTTCGGCGGTAAAAAAGCTGTTCGAAAGCGGATACGTAACGGTAAACGGCAAGGTTGCAAAGCCTTCGCAGTGCGTAAGTATTGGCGACGAAGTTTCCGTAATATTGCCCGACCCCGCGGAATGCGCGGCTAAGCCGGAAGATATTCTCGTGGAAATAATTTACGAGGATAGCGATATAGCCGTAGTTAATAAGCCGCAGGGGTTGACCGTTCACGCAGGCAACGGCAATGCGGACGGCACTTTGGTAAACGCGTTGCTGTTTAAGTTGGATAATTTAAGCGGCGTGGGCGGGGTAATTCGACCGGGGATAGTGCACAGAATAGATAAAAATACTTCGGGGCTGTTGGTAGTAGCCAAAAACGACGCGGCGCATTTAAGTCTTGCCGAACAAATCGCCGAAAAGAGTTGCCGCCGCACGTATGTTGCGCTGTTGGAGGGCAACCTCAAAGGCGATTGCGGAACGGTAACCACATATATAGGAAGAAGTCAGAGCGACCGCACCAAAATGGCGGTGGTGCCGCCCGAAAAGGGAAAAATAGCAATTACCGATTACTGCGTAATGGACAGGCAGGGCGGTTACACTCTCTGCCGCTTCGATTTGCACACGGGCAGAACGCACCAGATACGCGTGCACGCAAAGCATTTGAACCACCCTGTGGTGGGCGACGAAGTTTACGGCAGAAAGAAAAGGGAGTTTAATTTAAACGGTCAGCTCCTGCACGCGTGCAGGCTGGAACTTACCCACCCGACAAGCGGCAAGCGTATGGTTTTTACCGCTCCGTTGCCCGATTATTTCGCGGCGGTGTTGCGAAAATTAAATATGACGTATAAAATGCCCTGATTTTGTTGCAAAAAAATTTTTGTGTTGATATAATTATATAGATAATTTTTGCGGAGGTTATACTTTATGGCAAAGAAGAAAACGAATAATTCAAGCACTTCTACAAGCAATTATTCCCTTGTAAAGGTATGCGCTTTCTGGGGCGTGGTCCTTGCGGGTATAGCGGGTTTGGTAAGCTTTATTTTAAACCTGCTGGGTAAATGCGGCGTTCATATCGATTGGGGCAACAAAGTTGCGGGCGCGTGCTCGCTTATAGCGCAAATCGCGCTGTTTGTAAGCGCCTGGCTTGCGGCTTGGGATTACGTTAAATACAAGAGTCAGGGTTGGAGAATAATTTTCTGGGTATTCTTTGTCCTCGGCTTGCTCGGTCTTGTCGGTCTCGGCTTGGGCACGTGGTTCTGAAACATAACTGTTTTTGTTGCGGTTTGTGCTTATAAAGTACAAACCGCTTTACTTTTCGCACCGTATTATTTATAATTATTAAAACGCACTTAAAGGTAATTTACAATGTCAAATCCCTTAATAGCAATAGTCGGCAGACCAAACGTGGGTAAAAGCACATTTTTCAATAAGGTCGTCGGCAGAAAAGTTTCCATAACGGAGGACAGACCGGGCGTAACGCGCGACAGGCTGTATGCCGACGCAGAATGGCGCGGGCGGGTGTTTTCGCTTGTCGATACGGGCGGTATAGAGCTGAAAAGCGACGACTTAATGTGGAAGCATATCAAAAAACAGGCGGAAGTGGCGATAGAAACGGCGCAGGTAATACTCTTCTTCGTCGACGGTAAGGAGGGGCTTACAACTTCCGACTACGACGTAGCCGATATGCTGAGAAGAAGCAAAAAGCCCGTAATTTTGATAGTCAACAAAATCGACGAGTATTCCGAGGAAAAGGTGTTCGAGTTTTATTCCTTGGGGCTGGGCGAGCCTTACCCCGTATCTTCCGAGCACGGCAAAGGCATAGGCGACGTGCTTGACGAGTGCGTAAGCTATTTTGAAAAGAACTGCGGCGAAGAGGACGACAGCCTTAAAATTGCCGTGGTGGGTAAGCCTAACGCGGGTAAAAGCAGTATAGTAAACAGGCTTTTGGGCTTCGAGCGTTCGATTGTAACCGACATAGCGGGAACCACGCGCGACGCAATCGACACAAAATTTTCTTACGAGGGCAAAAATTACACTATTATTGACACTGCGGGAATACGCAAAAAGGCTAAGGTCGAGGACGACGTGGAGTACTACTCCGTAATGCGCGCTTTCGACGCCGTACGCCGCGCCGACGTATGTCTTCTGGTGGTAGACAGCACCGAAGGGCTTACCGAGCAGGATACCAAAATTATCGGGTACGTTCACGAGCAGGGCAAACCTTCGGTTATAGTTATGAATAAGTGGGACCTTATAGAAAAGGACACCAACACAATAAACAAATTCGAGGACAAGCTGAAAGAGGACTTGAAATTTATGGACTATTTCAAGTCGGTATACGTTTCGGCAAAGACGGGTCAGCGTGCGGAAAAGATTATGAAAGTGGCGGAGGAAGTCTACGCCAACGCTCACACGCGCATACCTACGGGCACGTTGAACGATTTGATTTCGGACACCGTGCGCGCCAACGAGCCGCCCTCCTATAACGGCAGAAGGTTAAAGGTTTACTATTCGTCGCAGGTTGCGGTTGCTCCGCCCACGTTCGTGCTGTTTGTAAACAGTTGCGAGCTTATGCACTTTTCTTACGAACGCTTTTTGGAAAACGCCATTCGCAAGGCGTTCGATTTTTCGGGCACTCCCATAAAAATTGTTACAAGAGAGAAAAAGGCTGACTGATGAAAGAATTTTATATCTCGCAAGATTGGTATTGGCTGTTAATAGGCGCGGTTGTAAGCTACTTTTTGGGATGTTTCAATTTTGCCGTGCTAATTTCAAAAATTAAGCACGACGATATCCGACACGTAGGCAGCGGCAATCCGGGCGCAATGAACGTTTCCCGCCGTTACGGCTTGAAAGTCGGGCTCATAAATTTTTTGTGCGACGGGTTAAAGGGCGCAATACCCGTTTTGGCGGCGCACTTCATTTTCCGCAACCGTTATTTTGCCGGCACGCAGATTATAGTTTCCGACTTTATGCGCTATTTTTATGCGGTATTCGCTTTATTGGGGCACGTTTTTCCCGTAACAATGAAGTTTAAAGGGGGCAAGGGCATTTCCACCGCGATAGGGCTTTTATGGTGTTCCGTCGCGTGCGAAGTGTGGTGGTTCGCCTTTACGGGGCTGGCGCTGTTCATTTTGCTGTTCGTTTACGTCGGGTTTACGGAGTGGGGCTCTATGGGCTCGCTTATAGGCGTTGCGGCGTTTACTATCTGGCAGGCGGTTATTTTTACTTTGAGATATTCTCAGGTTTTAAACAACGTATTTATTATAACGGTTTTTATGCTGTTGTTGCTTATAAACGTTTTAACTTGGGGCGCGCACCACAAAAATCTGTATCAGCTTATGGCGGGCGAAGAGCATCACACTTCGCTTAAAAAAATGTTGAAAAAGAAACGCTCTAAATAATTTAATACTTAGTATACGTTCCGCGCGGTTTTCACCGCGCGGAACTTCTATTTTGCGGAAGCGGTATTTAAAAGCCGCTTCTTTTTTTGTGCGTTTTATAAGTAATAAACGCGGACAGACTGTAATAAATTATACCACGGGGCAACGTAAATTTGTGCCCGCGTCGGTTTCGGCATAACAAGTCAGCATACGACAAAATCGCCGTAAAAAGGCAATTATGTTTTTGTTAAAATAGGTGAGCAAATTGGTGTGGACAGTTAAATTAAAAAGCGTTTTGGCGTGCGTTATATCAGCCGTTGCGTTAGCCGCCCTGTCGTTGGGCGCGCATTATTCGGGCGCGTACGCCGTATGGTACGGGAATACTCCAAGACTTTTGCCCATATATTCGGTGGAGCGCGAGGAGAAATTGGTATCCATATCTTTCGACTGCGCCTGGGGCGTTGATTACACCGATAAAATTTTGGAAGCTCTTCGTTTCGGCAACGTTAAAGCCACTTGGTTTATGGTGGAATTCTGGGCGGAAAAGTACCCCGAATACGTCAAAAAGATAGACGAAGCGGGGCACGAAATAGGCACTCATTCGGCAACGCACTCGTATATGTCAAAGCAGACCGCCGACGAAATACGCCTTGAACTCAAAACCTCTTCGCAGGCGATTACCGACATAACGGGCAAGGAGGTGGAGCTGTTCCGCCCGCCATACGGCGACTATAACGACAGGCTTGTAAAAACGGCTTCCGAAGAGGGGTACTATTGCATTCAGTGGGACGTCGATTCGCTCGATTGGCGCGACCTGTCTTACAGCGATATTGCTATGCGCGTAATAAACGGCGCTAAAAACGGGTCGATTATACTTATGCACAACAACGGACTGCACACGGCGGAAGCCGTGCCCATAATAATAGAAACGCTTAAAAACAAGGGCTTTAAATTTGTGCCCATAGGCGAACTCATTTACCGTGAAAACTACGTTATGGACGTAACGGGACGACAAAAGCCGGCAACCTGACGCATTTATAGTGCGCGGCGACAGGCGGCAATCAACTTAAATGAAATACAAATATTTTAGAGGTATATGATGAACTATGTAACCGAAAAAAACAACAGGGTATATATCTGCGGTACAATCGCTTCCGACGCGGTTTTCTCGCACGAGGTGTTCGGGGAAGGCTTTTACGAGTTTTACGTTGAAGTAAACAGGCTTTCGGGACAGGCGGACGTACTGCCCGTGACCGTATCTGAAAGACTTATGGGCGGCGGAATGAAGAGGGGCGACGAGCTGTGCGCGCTCGGTCAATTCCGTTCGTACAACAAGCTGGAAAACGGCAAATCGCGGCTTATGCTTACGGTGTTCGTAAGGGAGGTGCTCGACTATCATCCGGGCAAAAACCCCAACAGTATAGTGCTTTCGGGCTATATCTGTAAGCCGCCCGTATACCGCACCACGCCCTTCAACAGGGAAATAGCCGACCTGCTTGTGGCGGTAAACCGCTCTTATAACAAAAGCGACTATATCCCCGCCATTGCCTGGGGCAGAAACGCGAGATTTGTAAAAAATCTTGCCGTGGGCGATAAAATAGCGCTGTCGGGCAGAATACAGTCGCGCGAGTATCAGAAAAAGCAGGCGGACGAAAGTCTTATTACAATGACTGCGTACGAAGTTTCCGTTTCCAAGCTTGCCGCCTTCGACGACGAAAGCGACTTCGATATAGACGAGGAATTCGATTTGTATTCAATCCCCAACGTTCCCGCGCAAAAAATAAGCGGGGAGTAACTGTTATTCCATAACACTTTATATAAAGTAAAATGTTACAACAAAACAACGTTTAAATTTTTTGCCCGCCGATTGCAATCGGCGGGCGAAGTGCTATAATATGCATTGCTATGAAAGGACAAAAGACGGTTGATTTAACTTGCGGCAACGTTTGGAAAACGCTTTTAATGTATTCGTTGCCGCTGCTCGGAAGCGCGATGGTACAGCAGGCTTATTCGCTTGCGGACTTGCTTATAGTCGGCAACTTTGCGCAAAACGGTCAAATCGCGCTCACCGCCGTTGGCGAAGCTTCGACTATGGTAAATATTTTGCTTGCGTTCGCGCTGGGGTGCAACGGCGGTTGCTCGGTAATAGTCGCAAAATATTTCGGGGCTAAAAACAATTTAAAGGTAAGGGAAACGGTAAACACCGCTCTAATATCTTTCGCCGTAATGTGCGCCGCGGTTATGGCGCTCGGCTTCGGCTTGGCAAAGCCGTCTATGTACGTGCTGGACATCAAAAACGGCGAAATTTTAAACGGCAGTCTTACATATCTTTACATATATCTCGGCTCGCTTCCGTTTGTCTTTTTATATAATATCGGTTGCGGAGTGTGCTCCGCGCTCGGCGACAGCAAAATGCCCTTTTTATTCCTCGTGTTTTCGTCGGTGGTAAACGTTGGGCTGGACTTCCTTTTCGTATGCGCTTTCCATTGGGACGTGGCGGGCGCGGCGTGGGCTACGTTCATATCGCAGGCGGCGGCAACGGCGCTGACGGTATTCGTGCTGTTGCGCAAGTTGAAGGGCGTGGAAACGGAGGAAAAACCCGCAAAATTCAGCAAACAGATTTGCAAAGATTTGGTTGTAACTTCCATACCCATAATTTTGCAGAACAGTTTTGTTTCCGTGGGTAACTTCTTCGTTCAAAAGCGCATAAATTTAATCAGCGAGGATGCGGCGGCAGGCTTTACCACGGGCTTTAAATTAGTGCAGATTGCTAACGTTGGCGTTGGCACAATGACAAACGGCTTGGCTAATTTCTGCTCGCAGAACAAGGCGGCGGGTCAGTTCGGGCGCATACGCACGGGCTATTTAGCCGTGCTCACCTACGCAATGGCAACCAGCCTCGTCTTTTTGGCGCTTTGCGAAATTATCCCCCGACCGTTGACAATGGTGTTTATCGAAAATCCCACGGAGGAGGCGGTAAACTGTTCGGTGGAATTTTTGCGCATAGTGTCGGCGTTTTTGCCGGCGGTCTGCATAAAAATCGTGTCGGACGGCGCGGTGCGCGGTTGCGGCGGAAACTTAGGTTTTACTATTTCCACTTTTACCGACCTGATTTTAAGGGTGGCGTTCGTTTATATCCTCGTTGGCAGTCTTGGCTTTTCGGGAGTGTGCTGGGCGTGGACGATAGGCTGGTCGGTAAGTATGTGCATTGCCATAGGTTTTTACATAGCAATTCCCTGCCTCCGCAGGAAGAAATCGACCGTCCAAATCACTTGATTTTTTCACGGTTTTGTGGTACCTTATAATATAAGGTATAGTATGAAAAATTGCGGCAAATACATAAAACAATATACGCTCCCGCCCGTGGAATGTAAAAAATGGGCGTTAAAAGACAGTATTGAAAGAGCGCCCGTTTGGTGCTCTGTCGACCTGCGCGACGGCAATCAGAGCCTGATAGAGCCGCTCTCGCTCGAAACCAAGGCAGAGTTTTTTAAACTTCTTTTAAAAATAGGGTTTAAGGAAATAGAAGTGGGGTTTCCCGCCGCAAGTCAGACGGAGTACGATTTCCTCCGTAAACTCATAGACGAAAATCTCATTCCCGACGACGTTACCGTGCAGGTGCTTACGCAGGCGCGCGAACACATTATAAGGAAAACGTTCGAAGCGTTGAAAGGCGTTAAGAACGCGGTTGTGCACGTGTACAATTCAACCTCCGTAGCCCAGCGCGAGCAGGTTTTTGCCAAGAGTAAGGAGCAAATAAAAAAGATTGCCGTAGACGGGGCTAAGCTGTTAAAAAAGCTGTCGGAGGAATACGGGGTAAACTATCGCTTCGAGTATTCTCCCGAATCATTCACGGGTACGGAGCCCGACTATGCGGTTGAGGTTATAAACGCTGTGCTTGACGTTTGGCAACCTACCCCCGAAAATAAGGCGATAATAAATTTGCCCGCCACGGTGGAAAACGCTATGCCGCACGTGTATGCAAGTCAGGTTGAGTACGTTTCCGAAAATATCAAGTACAGGGACGGCGTAATTTTATCTTTGCACCCGCACAACGACAGGGGGTGCGGAGTTGCCGCCGCCGAGTTCGGTTTGCTTGCAGGCGCGGACAGGATAGAGGGCACTCTGTTCGGCAACGGCGAAAGGACGGGCAACGTAGACGTAATTACGCTTGCGGGCAATATGTATTCGCAGGGCGTAGACCCCCGCCTCGATTTTTCGGATATGCCGTACGTAACGGCTATGTACGAAAAATTTACTTCTATGAAAGTAAGTCCGAGGCACCCCTACGCGGGCGAGTTGGTGTTCGCCGCCTTTTCGGGTTCGCATCAGGACGCTATTGCCAAGGGAATGGCGTTCCGCAAAAATACGGGGCGTAGCATCTGGGACGTGCCCTATCTGCCAATCGACCCCGCCGACGTGGGCAGGGAGTACGAAACGGACGTTATCCGCATAAATTCGCAGTCGGGTAAGGGCGGCGTAGGTTACATACTGCTTTCCAACTACGGCATAGATTTGCCCGCCAAGTTTAAAGAGTGTATGGGCTATAAGGTTAAAGAAGTTTCCGACCTTAAACATAAGGAGCTTAAACCCGCGGAGGTTTACGCCGTATTCCAAGAACGTTTCTTGAATTCGCGCGCGAACTTCGAAATCGAAAGTTGCGCTTTTGACAGGACGGACGGTATTAAGGCGCGTTTGACTTTGTCTGTGGGCGGTAAAAATTCGACGGTTACGGCGGAAGGTAACGGCACGCTCGACGCGGTTTCAAACGCGGTAAAAGAGTATTTCGGGCTTGACTATGCGGTAACGGGTTACGAACAGCACGCGCTTACCGACGGCTCGCGCTCGCAGGCTATTTCCTACGTGGGCGTTGAGAGCGGCGGCAAAACTTATTGGGGCGCGGGCATCGACGACGACATTATAAAGAGTTCGTACAAGGCGCTCGCTTCCGCCGTAAACAACCTTATGGCGGAAACAAAATAGTATATACGGAGGGGGAAATATGATAGACGGACCTCTTTTTTCAATAGGTAAATTGCACTTTTATCCGTACGGAATGTGTATGGCTCTTGGCATAATACTGTGCTTCGTATTTTTGATGTACACGTTTACCAAGCGCAATTTTAACGATGAAGCGGTAGATAAAATTTTAATTATAGGCATAGGCGCAACGGCTTTCGGCATTTTTATGGCAATGGTGTTTCAGGCGCTGTACGACTATATCGAAGACCCCTCGCAAAAATTTTCGCTCGGCGGGTCTATGACCTTTCAGGGCGGCTTGATAGGCGGCGTGGTCAGCTTTTTGATTGTGTGGAATTTGTACGTTTTCGTAATTGCTCCGCGCACCAAAATTAAAATTTTGCAAAACAATATGAACGCGTCTATTTCCGACGCGTTGCCCATTATTCCAATCGGCATAACAATAGCGCACGCTTTCGGCAGGCTGGGTTGCACGTTTGCGGGTTGTTGCCACGGGGCGGAAACGGACGCGTGGTACGGGATATGGATGTACACCGCGGAATTCGGGCACGCAAAGGTTGTGCCCACGCAATTGTACGAGTGCATATTCCTTTTCGCTTTGTGCGGAGTTATGGCACTGCTACTGTTCAAGTTTAAATTTAAATACAACTTCGGCTTATACGCAGTTGCTTACGGCGTTTGGCGGTTTATTATAGAGTTTGTGCGCGACGACCACCGCGGCTCGTTCCTCGGCGTGTTGACGCCCTCGCAATTCTGGTCGATAATAATGGTAATATTGGGAATAGGATATTTCTTCCTTGCCAAGTACCTTCTTTCGCGGTTTGAAAAGCACCCCGAAATGCAGCCGCCCGTAAGGCAACCCAAAAAGAAAAAGGTTGCGGCGGAAGGGAATGTTTCCGAGGGACAGGGAGAGCCTTTGGAAATTATTGAAGTTTTACCCGAAGATAACGGAGCCGAAAACGTTTCGGGCGGAGCGGAAGCTCCCGCGGGAACGGAAAATTCGCAGGAAAATCAGCCCGAAGACAAAGAATAATTCAATATGTATATAATAGCGCCCCCGCGCAACTTTTAAGTTGCGCGGGGGCTTAAATAATTGCTTACTTTTTATCTGTTCCGTCGTTTTCAAGCGAAATTACGTTATACTCTATTTTGGGGTTGGCTTGCAATAGCGCGTCGATAAAATTTTCGTACCATTCCTGTTTGACTACTATTACTATAAACTCGCCGTTTTCAAACGCAACAGTCAGCTTGTTAGTCTTTCTGTCAAGCGTAACGTTTTGTATTTTTTCGGTATCGTACTTGCTTGTAATAAAGCCGAATTTTGTTTTAAAAATTTTACCGTCTATTATATATGAGGAAAAGAGCAGTATGCTTAAAAGCAGAATAAACAGCAGTACGGTAACCAAAAACATCAACACGTACTGCATAATGGGGTAAACGGGGTCGGCGGCGTGCTTTATGCCGTTGGTAAGGCAGTAATACAGGTTTACGCCAAATCCTACGCCGCATAAAACCATTCCGAAAATCATAAGCGCCTTCATTAGAGGCGTAAATTTGTATTTGAAAGATTTCATAGCTTTATTATACCCTTATTTACGGCAAAAGGCAACAATAGGCGTTACATTTAATTTTTTTACCGCCATAAAGGTTGATAAAAATTGTATTTTATTGTAGAATGTTAATTACATATACCCGCGGAGGACGATTATGATTAAACTTATCAAGGGCGGCGTGTACTATATGGGCGGTTCGCTCGTAAGGGAAAAGTATGCGTTTATGGTCGAAGCAAAAAAACAACAGGCAATTAAGGGTACGATGGCGTATTCCATACTTTCCGTGCATAATAAGGGCGGAGAGGAGCAGCTTAAAATTACTTTCGACGCGCTCGCTTCGCACGATATCACTTACGTGGGTATTATTCAAACCGCCAAGGCTTCGGGGCTTAAAGAGTTTCCCGTGCCCTACACGCTTACAAACTGCCACAACTCGCTCTGCGCGGTGGGCGGAACAATCAACGAGGACGACCATCTTTTCGGCTATTCGGCGGCTAAAAAGTACGGCGGCAACTTCGTGCCACCGCATCTTGCCGTAATTCACCAATATATGCGCGAGGCGGAAGCCGCTTGCGGAAAAATGATTTTGGGAAGCGACAGCCACACGCGTTATGGCGCTTTCGGCACAATGGCGGTAGGCGAGGGTGGACCCGAGCTTGTAAAACAGCTTTTGGGGCAGACTTACGATATCAAACGCCCCGAAATAATCGCCGTATATTTAAAGGGCAAGCCGAGAAAGGGCGTAGGACCTCACGACGTTGCAATCGCGCTCGTGGGCGCAACCTTTAAAAACGGGTTTGTCAAAAACAAAGTTCTGGAATTTATAGGACCGGGAATAAAGAACCTTTCTATGGATTTCAGAAGCGGCATAGACGTTATGACTACCGAAACGACTTGCCTTTCGAGCATCTGGGAAACGGACGGCACAACCAAAGAATTTTTCAAGGCGCACGGCAGGGAGAACGATTTCAAGGAGTTGCACCCTAACGACCCCGCGTACTACGACGGCGCGGTTACGATAGACCTTTCCCGCGTGGAGCCTATGGTCGCGTTGCCTTTCCACCCTTCAAATGCGTTTACTCTTAAAGAGGTTATAGAAAACACCGCGGATATAATTGCCGAGGTGGAAAAGGCTGGCAATGCGTTAAAGGGCGAAAAGTTTAAACCTTTCCGCCTGCTTGACAGAATTAAAGACGGTAAACTGCATATAAGTCAGGGCGTAATAGCAGGCTGTGCGGGCGGCTCTTACGAAAATATTGCAGAGGCGGCGGAAATACTGCGCGGCAATAATTGCGGCAACGGCGAGTTTGCGCTTAACGTATACCCGCAGTCGCAACCCGTATATAAATGTCTTGTGGACAACGGATACGCTTCCCTGCTTTTAGGCGCGGGGGCTGTGCTTAAAACGGCGTTCTGCGGACCTTGCTTCGGCGCGGGCGATACCCCTGCCGACAACGGTTTTTCTATTCGCCATACCACCCGCAACTTCGAAAACAGGGAGGGCAGTAAGCTCGGCGAGGGTCAGCTTTCCGCCGTTGCCCTTATGGACGCGCGTTCTATCGCCGCAACGGCGGCGAACGGCGGCGTACTCACGCCCGCCACGGAATTCGAGTACGTTAAAAAGATAAAGAAATATTATTTCGACGCTTCCATTTACGAACACCGCGTATACCGCGGCGCGGGGAACCCTCAGCGCGGGGAAGAGCTTGTATACGGCAACAATATCGCCGATTGGCCAGCTCAGTTGCCGCTTGCAAACAATCTGCTTATTGAAGTCGTTTCCGTTCTCAATGACGAAGTTACCACCACGGACGAGCTGATTCCCAGCGGCGAAACCTCGTCGTACCGCTCCAACCCTTTAAGGCTTGCCGAATTTGCCCTGTCGAGGAAAGACCCTCTGTACGTGGGCAGAGCCAAGGAAGTTAAGGCGGCGGAAGAGGAGAGAAGGGTAAGCGGCGCGTTAAGCGCGGAAATTTTGCAAAAGGTTGGCGTGGAAATTGCGGCGGACGCAATGCTCGGCAGCGCCGTAGTCGCAAGAAAGCCGGGCGATGGTTCCGCGCGCGAACAGGCGGCTTCCTGCCAGCGCGTTTTAGGCGGCGTAGCCAACATTGCTTTGGAGTATGCAACAAAGCGTTACCGCTCTAATTTAATAAATTGGGGTATGCTTCCGCTTTTGTGCAAGCAATTCGACTATAAAGTAGGCGACTACGTATATATTGAAAACGTTACCGACTTTGTTAAAAAGGGCGATACGGCAATTCCCGCAAAGCATATTTCGGGCGGCAAGGTTAAGGAAATTTATCTGCAAATCGGCTCGCTTACCGAAGAAGAGAAAAAAATAATTTTAAGCGGCTGTTTAATAAATTATAATAAAAAATAAATGCGTTCACGCCCCCGCGCAACAAATGCGCGGGGGTGTTTTTTGTGCAAACGAAAACCCCGCCATAGTGGCGGGGTTCTATTGAGGCTATTGCCGATAAATAAGACAAAAAACTCCGTTTGAATTATAATAAAACTGCGACCTGCCAGTTGCAGAAGAAGAAAATCAAACGGAGGATAATTAAAATGCCAGAGCAAAATAATATCACAAACAGTTTAGCACAAGGTAAATATCCTTGGGGATTAGATAAAAAACAAGCAAATAGCAAGTTCATTAATGAGCTGGAAGGATAAATATATCTTCCCAGCTCTTTTTATATTAAATTATGGAGTTCGCATGGAAATGTGCGGATTTTTTTACTCTTTTAAACCATATGCCTGAAAGACAGCAAAGAGTAAAATATACATATTAACACTTATAAGGAGAAAAATCAATGCAATACAAAGAATGGTTAAAGGAATGGCTTGAAAGCTATGTCAAGCCTTCGTCTAAACAGAAAACATATATTAGGTACTCGGAAATAGTATCTCAACATATTGTCGGTTCGCTTGGCGACTATGAGATGGGCGAACTTACGCCGCTCATCTTGCAGCGCTTTACTACGGAGCTTTTACAGAGAGGTAACTTGAAAACGGGCAAGGGGCTATCTGCAAATTCCGTTAACGGCATTATAACTGTTATTCAAAATTCGTTGAAGGTTGCATATGCAATTGGTCAAATCTCGGAATACTCGGCAGACAAAATAAAGCGCCCGAAAGCAAGAGAGAAACAGGTAACTTGCTTTACACCTGCCGAACAAAAGCAGATTGAGCAAGCTGTACTGAATGGGAAGAAAGCTAAAATGTTCGGTGTGGTGTTGTGCCTTTATACCGGATTGCGTATCGGCGAATTGCTTGCTTTGGAGTGGAACGATATAGACTTCCAAAAGGGAATCATATCGGTATCCAAATCCTGCCACGACGGAAAAGATGTAAGCGGAAGATTTGCGCGTATAATAGACACGCCGAAAACTGAAACTTCGGAAAGAGAGATACCGTTCCCGAAGCAGTTAATCCCATATTTGCGGAACTTAAAGAAAGACAGTAATTCGGTTTACGTTGTTGCGTCCGATTCGGATAAACTCATATCTATTAGAGCGTATCAGCACAGTTTTGAATTGTTTTTGAAACGATTGCGTATTCCGCATAAAGGTTTTCACTCGCTTAGACACACGTTTGCCACTCGTGCGCTCGAATGCGGCATGGACGTCAAGACTTTATCTGAAATACTTGGGCATAAGAATGCCAATGTAACGCTCAATAGATATGTACATAGTCTTATGGAGCATAAGCGTGAGATGATGAATAGGTTGGGGAAATCACTTTCGATTTCAATGCAAAAGGCGCCGAATCTATAATATTCAACGCCTAAATCTGTACGCCTATTATCATAATAGGTGTAACTATACATAATAAATTATAGCACTTTTAGTCATAATAATCAAGTATTTGTCGATTGCTAAGAGCAAAAAACATCTTGTTTTATTTATTAGGTGATAAGAAATCCTAAATCTGTACACCTATTATGATAATAGGTGAAGATTGTTTAACTATAATTGTCACCTATTTTGTGATTAAAAACTAAATTAACCGAGGAGAGTGTTATGACGGACTTAAATAAAATTGTCGACACAATCAAAAAAATCAATAGTTATTGTAAAGAGATCGATACATTAAATGCATCGATTAATAACCAATACCAATCAGAGGATGCCGCTATCAAACAGAATGCTGAGAAATTAATAGCCGATATGCGCCGTAAATTTGAGACATTTAAGGCGCAGCATTTCGATAGCATTAAGGGTGAAATCAATCGTTTAGTTAATTTGTTATGCGAAGACTATTCTGATGAGTACAATTCACTGAAAAGAAATTCATATGATTTTACAGGATCTTTTGACGAAAATGAAAAGAAACTAAATAATCTTATTGTTCGTTTGAACGAGTTTATACAGCAGTTAAACAATATCAATTTCGATAAATTAGTTCCGCCTGTTAAAATTGAAGTAAATGGTGAGTCCTTTATAACATATACGGATAGCAAGGCTAATGCTAAACATTTTGATTGTGATGCTAAAAGTCTAAGCGATATTCAGGATCCCAAGCCTATAAGGGAACTAGTGAGAGAAACATTATTGTGTTGTATTCAGATTGATTTGTGCGTTGATGCGCTTTCCTTATCGTATGAAAAAAGCTTTAATATATCCGGCTTTAATGGATTTGTTAATAGTAGTGCGCGTTCATGGCTTGAGGAATTGAAAGCGAGATTACAAAGTAAGTATGCTAAACGATTCGATGAATTGTTTAGAGATGAAAAGGTAGCTGCTATACCAAAGAGTTTCTTTACAGATCTTGAGGCGGAGGGCAAGGCTTCCGATGTCGATTTTACTGCTGGCCCGATAACTTATAATGACAGTATTAATATTGGCAATATGAAATTGCTGGTAGAGGAAAATCAAGAGCATTTACGGTATATTGCTAATAGTCCTACTCTGAGCCGTTATTTAGAGAATGGATATTTGTCCGCACCATTAATAATGGATTTGAAGAAATGCGGAAATATTCTGTTAAATATTAATGAAGATACATATAGCGAAGCTACGATTGACTTTGTTAATCAATTAGTGATGCAATTTTTGGTTTCATTCCCTGCGAATAGAATAACTTTTTGCTTAATTGACATTGATAATAAAATGGGATTTTCTCAATTTAAAATCATGACTAAAATTAACACTAGTATTTTATTTAACGGCATAATTAGAGACGATCGTCAACTTGAAAACACCATAAAAGATATGGAACAAACGATGTACAAAGTTGACGATGATATTTTAAGCTACAATAGTGTAGAAAACATATATGAATACAATAGTAGATTTGAAGCTAATCCCCAAAATGTTCACTTGTTTGTATTAGTAAATTATCCCACAGGCATGAGAGATGATATTGCCAAAAGGGTTATTAAAATTGTGCAAAATGGTAATAGAGCGGGTATTTTTTCTATAATAATTAACAATGGAGCATGTCAGTTGTCGCCTAGCTATAAGCCGGCTGAGCATCAGCAATTCATTGAAAATGTAGCAAAATCATCGCTTGTTATCAATAAGAACGGTGGACAGTTTACATTAAATTTAGGTATAAAAAATCGCTTTGTACCTAAACCTCAGAGTGAAATTTTCGTTAATTCTTTGGCTAATGTTGTCGAGATGCTAAAAGATAGTGCTGAAAGCAATAGACAAAAGGTTGTTCCGCTATCTCAAATGTTTGCCGATACCGAACAAGCTAGTGCTAGTGCCAAAGGAATAGCCCCTTCGGAAGCTGTTTTGGATATTCCTATTGGTGCGCGAGGCGGTGAAGTACAAAACCTGTTGTTAAAAACGACAGGTGATGGTTCTGCACACGCTGTCTTGATTGGCGGTACGGGTTCGGGTAAATCTAATCTGCTACATACAATCATTATGAGTGCATGTTACAAATATAGTCCTGAAGAATTAAATCTTTATCTTGTTGACTTTAAAGGCGGCGTTGAGTTTAAATTTTACGAGGCTAATAAGATTAAAGAAAAACAAATGCCTCATATTAAATTAACCGGACTGACGAGTGATCTTGAGGATGGCGTTGCGATATTAAGCAATTTGCATAAAGAATTGCGTCGGCGTGAGGACGAGTTTAGAAGATGCCGCGTTGAGGATATTGTTCAGTATAGAGGGCTTGGTAAAATCATGCAATTGCAAAAGTCATAATCCCTAATGGAGTAACTCAGATTGGTACAGGCGCATTTCAAGGGTGCAATAGTATAGAAGAAATAACATTGCCATTTACAGGAAAAAGCAGTGATGCATCGGCATACGAAGCGGTATTTGGGTATATATTTGGATACACAACAAGTAGGGGTAGCTATAACTATGGGAATAGCAATACATTCATAAATACAGCTTATGGATCATCTTCAAGCGGTGTTTGGCAGTATTATTGTAAAATATCGTCATACTATACATCTTTCTACTACTATATTCCAAGCACACTTAGGACATTAGTTGTCACAAATCAAACAAGTGTTCCCGTTGCAGCATTTAATGGCTGTACAATGCTTAATAGTATTACCTATTCAAGGGGTATAAGTAGTAGAGGTGATTATGCATTCCAAAACTGCCCCGCTACTGTTCGATAAGTATGGGAAAATTGTTGTAGGAGGATATTAAATGAACTTTCAGGAGTCATTGCGAAATGAAATGACCGTCAGCTATCGTAATATGCTAAGTGGTCAGACGCCGATCCCATTTAACACGGTTGTGAAGATGGGACAATATGAAGCTTTCGAGCGTTCTTTTGAGAATTATCATAAGCGATTGGAATCCGAGAGAAGAAACTTCAACAATAGTTTGTCTCAAATAATTAGAAGACGTGATGATCGCGTGAGAGCCAAAAACGACGCAGATAGACGTCGCCGAGAGAATGCTGCACATCGTCGCTTTTTATGTGTTGAGTGGATTAAAACCATAGCCTTCAATATACCTACCATAGCGCTATTTATAGTATCTCTAATTTTACTTCGGAGTCCGGAGTTAATATTAGAGCACATAAGCTTTGGTTGGATTTTAGGCATTTATATCCCTGCTTTTGTCTTGTCAATGGTAGTGGGCGGAGTCGTTGCCGGGAAATCAGATCATTACAGTGATTCGTATGAATTTGTCAAACAGCGATGTGCTATTATGATAGCGGGCGCATTTGCCTTTATTGTGCTTATGAGTTTGGGGTTAGGTTTAGCCCCGCAGCATTTGTTGTATGGGGTGTAAAATGAAAGTCAAGGCGATAGAACCTATTGTTACGTTTGTAATTATTGCTGCCGTATCTATATTGATTTATTTTGCGACAGCTCAAATATTTAATAGCTTTTGGGTACTTGTGATTTCTTTTTATGCATTATTGTGTTTCTATTATCAAGCGAAATCCTTGGTTGATATGGATAGTCCGACATGGCGAGTAATAAAATTTTGCTCGTATTGGTATATAAAGCATATTGGAGATACATTTGGTTATTTGGTTATTTTCTTTGTTCATGTATCATACATAGCAGCTACATGCTTCGTTATAAGTTTTGTTGTTACTTTAGTTATTTCTCCATTTTCATTTTTGATTTATCAGTATAGAAAGTAGTATAATGCATTTATAAAGATTGATCGTGCTGTATGTAGTCATATGCATGTTGTTGCCAAAACACAGCTAAATGTGATATAATCTATCTATGCAAAAAGGCTATCGGATTATATCAATAGAGGCGGTGGATATATATAAAAACGAGCAAGAATACGGCGTTGCTGTCGGGTACAAGTTGCCTGAAACGAAAAGCGACGCCTATTTTTGGTTGTTCAAAAACAAATTAGATTATTCGTTAGATAGCATCGAGTTTGAAAAGGCTTATACTCGCATTTGCCGCAAGAAGTTCTCTTTTGTGGACGAACACAATAATAGCTATACTCTTGCCGTTATAAACGTGAAGTTCAATTATACATATAAGCCGGACGGAGATAAACCTGTAAAAGTCAAACAATTGCGCGAACACTTTTATGCCAACGGATTTAAGACGGTGCGCCGATATATATCTTGTCTATAAAGCTGTTCAGGATTTCTGGCGTCAGTTCGGTTACTTCGGTATAGCTTTTGACTATCGCAACAAACTTTGCTATGTTCTTTTCGCTTTCCTCCGTTACCGCAAGATTTCGGACCTGTCGGCGGGGTTGTAGAGGGCTATTTTACTACAAAAATAAACAAATTGACGTCTACAACGTCCAATCAGACGCCTGTAAAACTGCTTGATTATGACGGAAACTCCGTGTTCAGGCTGGTTACTACCGCGGGAAATATATCTTATTCTGCCGACGGTGTGGAGTCTACTAACGTCAGTGCCGTAAAAATCGAAGAAAACAAGTACATAGACGTATATTTTAAACTTGATTTGCAGACGGGCAAGCTTACGTTAAAGTTAAATAATACGGTTGTGGCTGATGATATTCAAACGCAGATTAGTAGCGTTGCGGCGATTGAATTGTCCTCTTCAAACAGCGGCGACCGTTTACAGACAACAAAAAACATAGTCGTTTGCGGAACGGAAATTTCGTTGAAAACTTTTAGTGCAAACAGAAAGGCAAAGCTTGACGAAGTTTATGCAACTTATATTCTTAACGGAGAAGGCGCAACGCATACCATTAACGGAGCGCTTGTAACCGCGGCATACGAAAACGGCATAGCCGCGCTTGAAAGCGCAAATTCTATTTCGGCTGTAAATGAAGCGTATACTGTTGCCGTTGCAAATATGGCGGCGGTGTTGAGCGACGCGGAAATTAAATCTGCGCAGGACGAAGCTTGCGCTCAGCTTGACAGGGATTATCCCGCGACGAATTACACTAAGGAAAATCTTACCGACGACCCTAATTTCCCCGAGTATCCCGACTCGCAATACAACAATAAAGCGGCTTACGAAGCGGCAATTGCGGCGGCGAAGGAAGCTATCGCCACTAAGCTTAACCGCGCCGATATAGCGGAAGAACTTGCTAAGCAAAAGCTTGAACTTGACAAGATTAAGACGGACAGTCAGGTAATACAGGCGAAAATAGCCGAAGCGCAACACAGAATAGAAGTTTACAGGGCTGACGAAATCGAAGCTTTGAAAGACGGCGAATTCAACGCAACTTATCTTGAAATTGTTAGGGCGAAGAAGGAGCAGGGAACGGAGCTTTTACCTCAATGGAGAACGGTTGCGGAAATCAACGAAAAACTCGCTCATTTGAGGGAAAGAATAGATTCTCTAATTGCGACGACGGAAATGACGCCCGAGGAAGCAAAGCAAGCCAATAAAGCCGAACTTGAAGAGTATGTTACCGATAAATTATCAACGTTTGACAGCGCGGACGAGGACGATAACGAGGTTATAGGATTTATAGAAGCGGCTAAGCAGGCGGGGATTGCGGCAATCGACCAAGCCGAAACGCGCGGAGAGGCAAACGCCCAACTCATTAAGGCGAGAACGACCGTTGCCTTTATAGCCACGAGGGGAGAAGCCGTACAGAGAATAAAATCGTATTCCGCAGATTTGAAGAAAGATTTTTATCTCGCTCCCGCGCTTGCGCTTTTCGACGACGAAGCGGCAACGCATATAGCAAACGCCAAAGCGGTTGAAATACCCGAAACGACGGGCGATACTTGGGAAGAAGCTTTTGAAACGGCAAATCAGGCGATTACAGACGTGAGATTAGCGGCAAAAGCGGCGCTGGACGGCAAGGTTGCCGAGGCAACCGAGCTTGAACTTGAAGCGCGCGAAGCGTGGAGCGGTGAAGCTAATGTTGAAAAGTCGGAAAATAACAACTTTGTGGAGGGTAAACCCGCCAGCAATACGCCTGTCAGCGGAAAAACTTACGGCTCGTTTACGGTAAATAAAGGCGAGGGAAGCGACGTTAAATGGAATAAAAGCGGTTATTTGAGTATGTTTGCAAATAACACTATGACTATTGACGTCATTGCCACAGGCGCTAAATTGACGATTAAATATAGCAGTGTGTCCGCGGGCAGATATTTCAAAATAGTTGACCCTAACGGCAACCCTGTCGGAGAAGGAACGCCTACAACCGATAAGCATCCGCAAGCCGCAGGAGAATACGACGCTTCGCAGACAAATAAGATTGTAGAACTTACGTTGGGCGAAGCGGGCAAGTATACGATAACTTTCTTTGCCGGCGAACATAAAATGAGTGATTTGGGGCTCGTTCAAAAGGAAACCAAGCAAATTTCGGGCGTTGTCAACTCGCTTGCGGCTGTAAAGACGGGAAGCGATACGGTGGTAACCGCCGAAATAGAGCTTGAAGACAAATCTACCACAACAGTTACGTTGGCGGCAAGCGAATATTCGGTAGACGGAAGCAAAATTATTTTCGGTGCGGGCAAAACAGCGGCGGACGCAAATAAGTACAACAGCTGTAACGTACCCGAATAATACAATTATTAGCTACATCTTATAACATAAGCCCTGCGGCAATATTGCCGCAGGGCTTGTTGTGCAAACGAAAACCCCGCCATAGTGGCGGGGTTCTATTGAGGCTATTGCCGATAAATAAGACAAAAAACTCCGTTTGAATTATAATAAAACTGCGACCTGCCAGTTGCAGAAGAAGAAAATCAA
>Ga0209064_1000838_pt1 | contig 61070 bp, 45 predicted proteins | sample Inofromicrocosms_FD_187498 | JGI IMG/M metagenome (GOLD analysis project Ga0209064, IMG submission 187498) | Mouse cecum microbial communities from Vienna, Austria - Inoculum for glucosamine and mucus D2O microcosms (SPAdes) (version 2) | ecosystem: Host-associated > Mammals > Digestive system >...
TTACACTTTTAACCCACACCCGTTTCAAATCCCGGAACATGAACCACAAACAGATTATAACAACAAAAAAACAGCTCGAGCAGACAAAGACAACAAAGCGGCGGCGACAGGAAAACTGTCGCCGCCGCTGTTAACGGGGAAGAATGGGCGCTGAGCGCGTCGCTATTCTGTCAGTTTACTTTACGATAACTTTGGTAGCCACGTTGCCCTGACGACGGATGTAGAGGCCGGGGGCAGCATTTTCCACATTGACTTTTACACCCTGAATGTTGAAGTATTCAACAGGAGCGTTTTCGTCAATCACGATTTCGGCAACACCGCTCTGACCCTCGTCGAGAACGTAGAGGGTGGGCTTGACAAGGGTTTCGGCTTTTGCTTCAGGATAGCAACCAAAGCTGCTGTAACTATTGTCATAGGCAACATACTTGTCGGCATCGCTGTTCCAGATGTCGGCAGTGCCGTCGTTGTTGATAGAGATAACCCACTCATACCATTCCTCGGGCGAGGCATAGAAGTTGAACGAGTTGAATGTGCCCTTCATGGCAACATAGGTTCCGTCGGGACGCTGGATGGTGTAGGCACCCTCTACGGCTGTAATCGTGAACGCGTATCCTGCGGGGGCGGTTGCAACATCGCCGTCGACAGTCACGGCATCAACGAGGAGATAACCGTAGGCTGCATCATTCTTAACTTTGCCGGTAGCGGCCTGTCCGTCGGCTACGAGAAGGTATTTTTTGCCTGACTCAACAACGGCCGCCTTGACAAATTTAGCTTTTTCCACAACCGGGGGATCAATAGGATCGACAGGATCGCCCCCCTCGCCTGTGGTGATGACGAGCTTGCTGATGCGCCATGTAGCACTTACCGTAATCGAGAATGTGTTGCTGCTACCTGTCCATGTGCCATTGTTTTTATTAAGCGTGAAATCGCCGGGAGTAGCGGTAACTGCAAGGTTTTTACCTGCGTTGCTGCCCGTAAACTCGACCTTGGTCATGTTCACGCCCTCGGGAGCGGTAACAGTCATGGTCGTACCGTTGTAAATACGGATGGTCTGCTGCTGTTTGTCAGCAGCTGTGGTAGAAGTCGACCAGTAGTAGGCCGGCGCACTTGTCTCTGTCTCATTGATGGTGCTGAACTGGAAGTCAAAACCGCCGATGTTAAACGAATTGATGGGCTGATAGTGTTTTGCGGCCTTAACGCTCCCATCATTGTTAAAAGTTTCCTCAATGAGCGTTCCATCAAAACCGGTAGCGTCGTTGACATTTAGCTCAACGGTTTCGGCTCCGGCGAAACCGGCTGCTGTCATGACAGCAAAAATTGATAGTAAAAATTTTTTCATACTCTTTATTTAATTAATAATGATTTGGTTATCGAGTCTTCATTGGTTACAGATTTCCACAACGCAAAGTTAACACTAATCTTGCGTCGAGACAGTCTCTATTTTGTTAAATAATTATTAAAGTGCTGTACAACATATCCCGGGCGAAAAAAAGCCTCGCTCCGGCAAAATGTCACAGCTGCTTGCGATAGGCGCGGCGGCGACGGTGCTGACGGTGCTCGAAATACTGCCACTGGGCCTGCACGTTGGCATTGTCCTCAAGCTCAAGGTTAGACTCGGCATATTTCACACCGTTCTTTATATAGACCGGAATAAGGTCGGCAAACAGCAGCGCGTTGACACCCTTGTTCTGATACTCGGGCGCGACAGCGACAAGCATCAGGTCGACAGTATCGTTGCGGCCATATAAGGCCCGCAGCAGGTGGAACCACCCGGTCGGGAAAAGCCGCCCGCGCGACTTCTGCAACGCGCGCGAGAGCGACGGCATCGTGATGCCCACCCCGACGAGCTTGCCCGCCTCGTCGACGATGACCGGCACATACTCCAGTTTAAGTATCCCGAGATACATGTCGATATAATAGTCAATCTGCTTTGGCGACAGCGGCGAATAGCCATAGAGCCGGTCATAAGCCTCGTTGATCAGATTGAACAGTTCCTGACCGTAATCGGCCTTGATTTTCTTACCCGAGGTATATTTCAGCACCCGCAGGTTATACTTTTTCTTGACAATCTCGGCTATACGGGCCATCTTGTCGGGAATTCTGTCGGGAACGGTCATGCGGAACTCGACCCAGTCGGCATCCTTGACATACCCCATCCTGACCAAATGACCCGGATAATAGGGATAATTATATATAGTGGCCATCGTGCCGAGCTCGTCAAACCCCTCCACGAGCATACCCTCGTGGTCCATGTCGCTGAACCCCATCGGCCCGACAATCTCTGCCATGCCCTGCTCGCGGCTCCACTGCTCGGCGGCATTGAAAAGCGCGTTGACAACAACCGGGTCGTCAACAAAGTCCACAAACCCGAATCGTGCCTGAAGGCGCCCCGTGCGCTCGTTGACCTTGTCATTGATGATTGCGGTGATGCGACCGGCGGCCTTACCGTCTCGGTACGCCATAAACGACTGGGCCCGGCAGAATTCAAACGCCGGATTTTTCTGCGGCATAAGCGTCTCCACCTCGTCAAATACCAGCGGCGGGACATAGCAATCGTTCCCCTCATAGAGGTCGATGCCGAATTTAACATAACCGTTCAGTTCGCGGCGGGTGGGAGAGACAGTCTTTATTTCAATCGACATAGCTTTTAATTACGCATTGTGCATTTAAAATCGTCCCGGACGATTTTGAATTATGCATTTTGAATTATGAATTTTACACACGCCCCGCGGCTGTCAGCCACACGAGCAGCGCGATCATAACCACCAGAAACGCGATGATGGCCATATAGATGCGCGACTCTCGGCGGTCGGCTATCGCAAGCCTCAGAGCCGTGATGTCACGGTAGCGGTCGCGCGGATTCTCGGCAACGCACCGCTCGGCCACCTTGCGCAGACGCGGGTTAGGCTCGTCGACCGCGTTAAGGGCCGCAAGAAGAACGAGACCATAGTTATACACATCCTCGCCGGCATCGGCAGGCGTAAGGCACGACTTCTGGTCAAAACCCACGTCAATCAGCTTCAGATTGCCGATGTTCTCGGTGAAAATGATGCGGTCAGGCCTGATCGGGTGATGCACGATATGGTTGGCCTGTATATAGTCCATCGCGTCGACAAGCTGGTGAGCAAGCTTGTCTATATGCGCCGGGGTGACGGCATGTTCCCTGATAAGCGACGCGAGCGAGTCGCCATAAACATCATCGGTGATAATCGACATACCGACGCTCGGCACATCCTCCAGATCGTTGATCATGATGATGTGGGGGTGAGCCAGATTGTATCTCACCTCAAATTCCTTTTCAAGCATCGCCTTATACTCCGGAACATCCTTGTACTCCGGACGCAGCGTCTTAAGCATGAGCCACTTCCCATGCTTCTTGGCGGTATAGACATGATAAAACTCCTCGTCCCACTGAGGCAGGTGCTCTATCTCGGTCCACTTGGTCTGTCCCGCAGGCGTATACCCTTGGGTCGGTTGCTTGTTTACTGATGGTTCCATTGCAAAATCACTCACTTATATAATTTTTATCGCTGAACGGAGGCTGATCGATAACAATCGGCAAAAACAGTGAATTTTCACCCTTCTCCTCAACTTGAGCTTGCGAAAGCCGAACTGCTAATATATATTGTACACGAGAGGGGTAGAATTCCAGTCGTCATAGAGATAAAGCGACCCCCCGCGCAACTGATAATAATAAAACCATGTATCTCCGTTGTAGAAGTCTATATACAGCTCGTCGCCGACAGCCTCCCAGTAAAACGGGTAATAATTCCACGAAGTCCCCCAATCATCAGGCCCCCAGTAAGTACCGGTCCCGTCGCCATAGAATGTGAACATATTATCGGGTTCCGAGGGGGGCGCAACTATCCTCCAAGTACCGACGAGCCAGTCATAACCCGGCTCATCCTCACACGACGTCGTGACAGCACCCGTCAGAAAAACGAGCAGCATCGCCACAGCCACATTGCGGAATTTAGTGATAGACTTCATGTTGAAACGTGTTTAAGAATACAAAATTAGTGATTTTAATGTTAATAACAGTAAAATTGCCGAGAAAGTTGAAAAACTGCCCGCGAGATGCTTTTTTTTATTACCTTTGCAGCCGCTAAAAATTTTACATAACTATGTCTACCTACACAATCGAAGACCCACGCAAAGTGACAACGCGCCGACTCACCGAAATGAAACAGCGCGGCGAAAAAATAGCTATGCTGACCGCTTATGACTTCTCGATGGCCAAACTCATCGACGAGGCCGGAATGGACGTCATTCTCGTCGGCGACTCAGCATCCAACGTCATGGCCGGAAACACAACGACACTGCCAATGACTCTCGACCAGATGATATACCACGCCAAAAGCGTCGTAAAAGGCGTCAAACGCGCGCTCGTCGTCGTCGACATGCCTTTCGGAACCTATCAGGGTAACTCCAAGGAAGCCCTCGCATCAGCCATCCGAATCATGAAAGAAAGCCACGGCGAGGCCGTCAAAATGGAAGGCGGCTCTGAAATCCGTGAATCAATCGAGCGAATCCTTTGCGCCGGAATACCCGTTATGGGACACCTCGGACTGACACCCCAGTCCATTAACAAATTCGGAACCTACGCCGTCCGAGCACGCGAGGAAGCCGAGGCTCAGAAACTAATCGACGATGCCCTCATGCTACAGGAAATCGGATGTTTCGCTATCGTCCTCGAAAAAATCCCCGCCGACCTCGCTCGTCGAGTATCCGAGCAGCTCACAATCCCGACCATCGGCATCGGTGCCGGAAACAGGGCCGACGGACAAGTACTCGTAATGCACGACATGCTCGGCATAAACAAAGGCTTCTCCCCACGGTTCCTACGCCGCTACGCCGACCTCGCCACCATAATCGACGACGCCCTCGGGAACTACATAACCGATGTCAAGACCGGCGACTTCCCCAACGACTCTGAACAGTACTGATTTTAGTTGGGCTGTTTTTTGGGTTTAAGGTTTAGATATGTGATATGGCTAAAGGATAGACACAACTATTATCTAAACCTTAACCCAAACTTTAAACCACCCCCTACTCCCCTCCCCCAAAACCAAATACGCAAAAAAATGCACCGGACGATACTGAAACTCGGACTCCCCATACTCATCGGACAGCTCGGACTGATTGTGACATCATTCGCCGACACCATCATGGTCGGACACTACTCAACCGAAGCACTCGCCTCGGCATCATTCGTCAACAACCTGTTCAACACCGCCGTCTTTACAATAACCGGGTTCTCCTACGGCCTCACACCGCTCGTCGGCGCAATGTTCTCCCAAAAACGTTTCGCCGACATCGGATCACTCGTCCGCTCGGCTCTGAACGTCAACATCATCGTCTCATTCCTCGTCATCGCCGTGATGACCGCCCTGTACTTCAACCTCCACCGCCTCGGGCAACCCGACGAACTACTCCCAACAATACGCCCCTACTACCTATTATATATGGCAGGACTCGTCCCGATGGCCATATTCAGCGTTTTCGCCCAATGGTCCTACGCCATTAACCGCACAATATTCCCGACTGTCATCCTCGTCAGCGCCAACGTTCTCAACATCCTCGGTAACTGGCTCCTGATCTACGGACACTGGGGACTCCCCGAGATGGGACTGACAGGCGCAGGCATTTCAACCCTTTTCGCCCGACTCATCTGCCCCGTGGTAATCATCGCCGCCTTCTTCACGCGCGACATCTTCCGGAAATACAGCGACGGATACCGCGCTGCCCGCACCAACCGACGACTGACACTCCTCGTCAGCCGAACATCTTGGCCCGTTTCGCTCCAGATGGCCCTCGAAAGCGGATCATTCACCCTCGCAGCCGTAATGGCCGGATGGACCGGCGCAATCGGACTCGCATCTTTTCAGGTGGTCGTGATAACCGGAATGCTCGGATTCATGGTATACTACAGCTTCGGAACCGCCGTCGCCGTCCTCGTCTCCAACGCCGCCGGCCGAGACGACCGCCCCGCAATGCGACGCATCGCATTCGCCGGCTACCACATCCAGCTCGCATTCGCCACCACCGCCTCCCTGATATTCCTTTTCGGCGCACGACACATCATGACTATCTTCACCGACGACCCCCAAGTCTACGCCGCATCTCTCGCCCTCGTCATACCACTCGTCCTATACCAGTACGGCGACGCGACCCAGATCAACTTCGCCAACGCTCTCCGGGGAACATCCCGCGTCATGCCCATGCTATGGATTGCATTCATTGCCTACATCCTCATCGGACTTCCCGCAATGTACATCCTCGGATTCACTGTTTCTCTCGGTGTCTACGGAATAATCCTTTCATTCAGCGTCTCCCTGTTCCTCGCCGCATTCCTTTTCCTCCGCTACTTCCTCGCCACAACACGCCGCTGAACCCCCCAGTTGCTGCCCCCCGCGACCCCGGTTTGTCTCCCGCCGAGGTTGTTGCAGAACAACCTCTTCCTTGAATAGCCGGGGGTTGCAGATGACTGCAACCCCCGGTATAGAATGAATTCAAATTATAGAATCTGTAAAGATTCTTCATGATGCGACGTAATTGAAAAATCTTTACAGATTTTATCTATTCGATGACATGTTTCCGTGGGTTGCGGTTTCGCAACCCACGGCTATTCAAAGAATAATCCTTACCAAATCGAAAATTAATCGTTTGAACCGGATTAGACCACGTCAGCCGGTCGCCACGCATATTTTTTTCATTTTTTCTTACCATTTGTTATTTATTTGTAATTTTTTATTACCTTTGTGCTTTATTACTATCCAATAACACAACCAATTTTTCACAACAGCTATGAGAAAAGTCTACTCCTTACTGACAGCCGTGATACTCGCGACACTGTCATTTGCAGCAAGCGCTTCGTCATTCAAGGTCATCATCGACCATCCCGAGCGCATAACATTTTCTGCCGACTACTTCTACAACTGGATCACAAAATTCCCCACACCTCTGACCGAGGAATTCACCGTCGAATACTATGACGGCGAGTATTATGACTACATCTCGGTGAGCACCTCCAATTCCGACTACTACATCAAGTCCTTTACCGACAAAGACGGAAACGAAGTTCCCAAAGGCTCCTACGGTTACAACCTATACCTGACTGCCAACAGCGACGGACAGACCTACACAATCACTACTGGCGATGTCGAGGCCGAGAGAAACGCTATCTGCTATGTGACTGTCGACACTCCCGAGAACATATCCTTCTCTACCGACAAAAACAGATACGAATACAAGACTTTCGAAAACGCCGCCCCCGAGAAAAACGAAATCAAGTTCCTTCCCGGATATGACGACCCGTTCTACATCAAGGCTGCCGTCAACGAGAGCAACACAATGATATACAAGGTCCTGTTTAACGGCCAACCCGTTGAACCCGGAACCTACAACACCTACACTATCAGCAACGTAACTGACAACAGCGCCATTGACATCACCTACGAATTCCCCGTCAAGGACTGCAACATAAACATCTCCCTCCCCGACGGAATGGATCCTGAAAACATCCTGTCACTGACACGCTTCCGTGCCAACCAGACAATACCCGTCGAGCCCGGAGCATCCGTAACAATACCCGCCGGATGGTATTTGGAAATCAAAGTCAGCGACAACTACAAATTCAGCAGCTACACCATCAACGACGGTGAGGCTCAGACCGTGTCTAAATACGACGAAAACAAAATACGCATCCCCGTAACCGACGACCTCTCGGTAGCACTCGATGTTACACCCTACAAAGTCTTTGACGTGACACTCAACCTCGTCGACCCTGAACATGTAATCGTCACCAACTACCACGACTACTACGAGGAACCCGTCTTTGAAAACCTTGTTGCCGGGGCCAACACCCTAACCATCAAAGAATCATATCCCGAAATCCGCATATATCCCGCCAACACCACAACCGTTTATATCAAATCAATCGTTGACGAGAACGGAAACAGCTACGACTCGGATTACAACTCCCAGTACGGAAGCGTTTACTGCATCAAAGTCACCGATAACGGTCCCAAAGAAATAACCGTCAACTCGGGCATCTACGGCACCGAACCCGTTCCCGTGAAATTTGTCCCCGGCGATGACGGACGCTCTTTCACCGACTATGTACGCAGCATCACCAAAGTAATAGAAGTAGGGTACAGCTACGAATACGAACCCGTCGACTTTGACAAAAACGGATTTATGGCAATCCCGGCCGTCAAATACCGCATAACCTACGACACCGACACCTACAACAGCAGCACCCTCAAAGCAATCTACACCGAAAGCGCCAACTCTGCGACAAAAGATGTATCCTACGGCGACTTCTCTGTCATCGAAGGTGGTGAAATCACTATCCAAGGCGACCTCAACCCAACGGTCAAGTTCACCTTCTCAATCAACGACACGGAACACGCAACCGTTTACCGTCAGTACAACCAGAACTCATCCTACGGCAATTTTGCAGTAACAGGCCTCGAAGCCGGAAAAACTTATGAATGGGAATGGGGTTACGGCGGTTACAGCTCAGGTCCCAGAATGTACGTCATCCCCGAAGACGGATACTACGCAATCGTCAAAGAACTGAACGACGACCTGACACTTGACGGAATATCCGGATTCATGATTTCCGAAAACAGCAACATATCGGTCAAGGTCGGTAAAATCGAGCGCAACGAACGCGCCGTCGTTTTCATCAAAGACTACGATAACGCCAACTACGGCTTCAACTTCTCCTATGCCGACCGCACCAAGGTCGTCGAAACATTTGACGAAGGCTACACCATCATCAACTTCGGTGCCGAATTCGACACCCCCCTCCAATTCAACGCAAGCGGCGCAAATCTCTACCGCGCCGAGACATTCGCCTTCATCAACGATGGGCAGATTGACTTTGCCTACGAATACGGCGTCAACTTTGAATTACCCGTCAAAAACAACGACGTTGTGAAATTGTTCCTCAAGGAAGAATCCGAAAAAGCTCCCGCACTCGCCGACGTGAAATTCACCCTTGACGGCGAAAAGAACTTCTCGGTCGTGAAAGACATCATCACCGAAGTCAACGACCTCGACGGAGTAAAAGCACTCCCCGGAACCCGCTTTGAAATCACCCCCGACCAGGACGAGGTTATCCAAGTAAAAGTCAACGGGACACCCCTTGAAATCAACGACGGAAAATACACCTTCGACACCGACGGCGATGAAACCGACGTTTACATCCAAGGCAAGCAGTCAGGCATCGGCACAATCGGCGCCGACAACAACACCGCCGACAACGATGTCTACAACCTCCAAGGCATCAAAATCCTTGACAACGCAACACCCGCACAGGTAAAAGCCCTCCCCGCAGGTCTCTACATCCAAGGCGGCAAAAAAATCGTTGTCAAGTAGAAAAATAGTCGTTTTATAGACAACTGAACCCTCCCGAGGCGGGCGCCCCCAAAGCGCCCGCCTCTCTGTTATCTGTTATCTGTTATTTGTTATTTGTTATTTGTTATTTGTCATTTGTCATTTGTCATTTGTTATTTGTCATTTGTTATTTGTCATTTGCCCTCCCTGTTTGTCCCTTGCCGCGAGCTTTAGCTCGCCTTTTACACCTGTTATTTATATATTTTTTAGCATTTTGTCAAAAAATACATCCCAAAAGCTATTTTTCCCCCAAAAATATTACGCATTACCACAAAAAATTTACTAATTTTGCGCATATTTAAACCGACTCCACTTATTATTAAAAAATCATAATTTTTCTTTGCAATGAATAGATATATCTTTACCGCCTTGGTTGCCGCCTTGGGAATCTTTTCCACATCCGCCCAATCGGCACTCGGCCTTGCAAGCCGTTCGATGATGCAAAAATATCATCAGGCCCGGTCCGGGGAACTCGACAGCAACCCCCGACTCAAATCATTCGCACTCCGCACAGGCAACATTCCCGGCGAAATCAGCGACGCATTCGTCACAATCGCCCCCGGATTCTCCGAAGCCGACCTCACTGCTGCCGGAGCCGAAGTCCTGTCTGTAATGGGCGACATCGCCATCGTGACACTTCCCACCGATAAAGTAGAAGAATTTGCCTCTCTCCCGTGCGTCAAGTCTATGAACCTCGGGCGAAAAATGAAAGCAACATTGGACAACGCCCGACGCATCGGCGGTGTCGACGACATCCACAACGGAATAGACCTCCCTCGACCCTATACCGGCAAAGGCGTATGCGCCGGAATCGTCGACCAAGGCTTCGACCCCAACCACATAAACTTCCGAAACGAAGACGGAACCTCGCGCATCAAGTTCCTCGCCCACATGCGCTACAACTCTACCATGACAGGCATAAGCCCCGTCTTCTACTCTGACTACAACGACCTCGTCCAAGTAGACTATCCTCTTAGCAGATTCACGACCGAAAGCAAGGAAGCATACCACGGCACACACACTCTCGGTATAATGGCAGGTAGCTACAACGGCCCCGCATCTGTGGCCGTCGACAACGGCGACGGTACTGCCTCGGTAAAGGAAATCAACAACCCGTTCTACGGAGTGGCAACCGACAGCGACATCCTCATCGGATGCGGTGACCTCAACGACTCTTTCATCGCCTACGGAATCAGCTACATCGTCGACATTGCCGACTACATGGGACAACCCGTCGTGATTAACCTCTCAATCGGAAGCAACGTCGGCTCTCACGACCCACGCAGCCAGATGAACAGCTATCTCGATTATGCCGCCGAACTCACCGGTGCCATAATCTGCGTCTCGGCCGGAAACGAGGGCGACATTCCGCTTCACGTTTCCAAAACATTCACCACCACCGATAACGAGCTGAAAACCATCCTGCTGCCCACCGACGAGGAATACACCACCACCCGCTACGGACAGACATATATATACAGCGACTCCGAAGAAGAATTTGACCTTCAGGTCGTGGTGGTCAACACTGCACGCGGCAAAATCGCTGATCGTTTCGGCATCGCGGGACTGGACCTCGACAAAGCAGTCCAATTCACCGAACTCGGCGACTACCTCTCGGGAACATTAACCCTCCAGCGCATGATTGACCCCGACACAGGACGATACTACGTCATGACCGAATACTTCGTCGACAACACCGACAAAAACGACGGCCGATACCAGATCGGATTCCTCGTCACAGGAAAGGATGGACAGCGAGTCGACGCTTGGTGTGACGGATACTACACCGTATTTGACGACTTCGGTATCGACGGATGGGACAAAGGCTCGACCGACGGCTCTATCTCCGACATGGCCTGCGGATACAACGTAATCCCCGTCGGCTCCTATAACACCCGCAACGAATGGGCGTCACTCGACGGAATGGTCTACAACTACAAGGACGTCTTCCCGATGGGCGACATCTCACTCTTTTCATCCTACGGAACTCTCGCCGACGGACGCGCCCTGCCCCTCATCTGCGCCCCCGGCGCTGGAATCGTATCCTCCACAAGCTACTACTATGTCAATGAAATAAAGTCAACCCCCGGCCTGAACGCACTGTTCCAAGCACGAGTCGAGGAAGACGGTCGCACAAACTACTGGCAGAAAGAACAAGGAACCTCGATGTCCACCCCCTATGTCGCCGGAACTATCGCTACATGGCTTGAAGCCGACCCCACACTTACAGTCGACGACATAAAGGACATCATAACTTCAACAGCCATAACCGACGACCATGTCACATCCTCGGGCAACCCCGTCCAGTGGGGTGCCGGCAAGTTCAACCCCGCCGGCGGCTTGCGCGAGGTCATTCGCCGCAGCCAGAGCGGCATCGGAGGTATAACAGCCGACCCCGACTCCGACCCCCGCGTCATTGTCGACAGCTCCGACGGACGTGTCTATGACATATTCCTCGGCGGTGCCGAAACCATCGACGCCCGCCTCTACGACACACGGGGGACACTGGTCACAACAGCCCGCGCCGACGGCGACAGTGCCACCCTCGACGCATCGGCCGTCGCACCCGGCATATACATACTCAACGTCAACAACCGCAGCTCGGTCAAGATTGCAATCCGATAATTCAACCAATCACAACTATAAACTAAAACAATGAAAGTCTCTACTTCACTGCTACTTTCCACAGCCATCCTCGCCGCAGCGCCGGCAATGGCCCAAAACGTCGATGAGACTCCAATCATCACGTTCAAGACCAACATATATGACCTGTATGGAGCGGCCAATAAGTTTCACCTCGTCATAGGCTCCGACATCGAGACCGACTATCTTGACATCGACGCCGGATACGGCGCCTTCGAGGCCGAAATCAAGCCGTGGACCGTTGACACCGAGATTGGAGGCATTGCGGGTGCAACCGCGATTCCTATTAACGTCAGCCCCGAAGGCATCGTGAAAATATACGGTGACCCGAAACTCGTAAATTTCTTTAATGCCGATGGATGCTATATCGACTGGATCGACCTCGATGCATGCACCGGCCTGACCGTCCTCGATCTGTCCCACAACGAGCTGAAAAGCCTTGACCTCTCCAATCTTCCCAATCTGTACATGGTCGACCTGACCGGCAACACTTTCTCGGCCGCATCTCCTCTCGTGATCGGCAAGAACCACCCTGCCCTGACAATCCTCGACCTCTCTATCACCGGATGGATTGACCCCGAGTTCAGCCTCAGCGACTATCCCAAGCTCGCCTCATTCTCGGGTTACTCATGCCAGACTCTCTACAACGTCGACCCCTCAGGTTGCCCCAACCTCCAGCGCCTCACACTCGACCTCGCACCCGTGTCTTCACTCGATGTCAGCAAGAACCCCAAGCTCGCCGTCCTCAACATCTCTGACACACGCGTGACAAGCATCGACCTGAGCAAAAACCCCGCCCTCAGCGAGTTCTATGCCTCCCACCTCTCTGGTTTCGTCAACGTCGGATACAAGCTGTCACCTGTCGACATCAGCAACAACCCCGAGCTAAAGGTCATCAGCCTCGCCGGAAACGATTACGAGTCAATCGACCTGAGCAAAAACCCGTTGCTCTATGACGTCAACCTCTCCCGTAACAAGCTGACCGACATCGACCTCTCGGCCAACCCCGTTGTCTACAACCTCAACCTCAGCTACAACGACCTGTCATTTGCAACCCTGCCGTTACCCACCAACAACATGGGCGAAGGTCTTTTCCACGAGTACTACTACCGCCTCAACCGTCTCCCGGTTGCTCGCTCGGTTAAAGAAGGAACCACTCTCGACTTCAGCGACAAAATCCTCCGCGAAGGCACCGAGACTTCCGTAACAGTCTATACCCTTGACCTGACTCGCAAGGAGGAAGGTCAAAGCATATACGTGCCCATCGAAGCCGACCCCAAGGTCTACGAGTATGCCGACGGAAAGGTGACATTCCACCAAGCTGTCGCCGACTCGGTCTACATCGCCTTCAACAGCGACATGTTCATTGACGCGGCCTATGCCACCACTCCCTTCATGGTGAAGAACGAGGCTGAATTCGGGAAACCCTCTACCATCGTCACTTTCACCCCCTCGACTGCCGGCTCGCAGGTTGACATCGCCGTCGGCATCGCCGACGCATCGGCCGATTCTCCCGTGAAATTCTTTGTCGACTTCGGCAACGGCGACCTGACTGAATTCACCACCTCTACCTCCGACATTCCCGCCACCCCCAACGTTTCGGGCACCGCATCGGGCACCGTGAGAGTCCTCATGCCCGAAAACGAAGTCCTATCGGCATTCTCCATCGACGGAACCGCGCTCAATTCAATCGACGTTACTGCTGCCCGCGAGGTGCGCCAGCTTGCCGTCACCAATGCATCGCTCCGCAACATCGACATCTCCTACAACCGCAACCTGCGCAAGCTCGACCTGACTGGAAACAACCTCAGCGAGCTCGACTTCCACGGGGTCAACGGCGAGTATGAGAAATACATGATCAGCGACGTCAACCTGAGCCACAACAAGCTCTCCGAGCTGACACTCATCGCCCACCAGTGTGTCAACCACCTCGACATCAGCTACAACAAGTTCACCGACTTCTCCTCCAAAGACTGGGACAACCTCGTCACCGCCAACCTGAGCCACAACAAGCTCTCCGAGCTGAACCTCTCCTATTTCACCTCAGTGACCAGTGTCGACATCTCAGGCAACGAGATTACATCAATCACACTGCCCGAAACCAACATATTCGAGCACTTTGACTGCAGTGACAACGACCTCGCCCTCACGGCCCTCCCCATGCTCCAGAACCTCGGTGACGGATACATCTACGCTCCCCAGAAGACAATGGTGATACCCGCCGACGGCGCGGGAGCCAACCTCTCGTCACAATACCTCGTCAGCGACGGCAAGTCGACAGTCTACACTTGGAAGATGGCCGACGACAACACCACCGTCGGCGATGACAAAATCAAGACAACCAAAGGTATCAGCAGCTTCCTCGACGCTGACCTCGGCCGTGTCTACTGCGAGATAGCCCATCCCTTGTTCCCCGACTTTGCCGGCGAAAACATCATCAAGACCACCGTCATCAAGACAGCCGCCAAGCCTGACCGCCTCCTTGCCCGTTTCCGCACCCCCGTGGGCGGACAGACCGTCAGCATCGCCCTCACGGCAGCCCAAGAGAAAGGCGGATCGGTATATATCGACTGGGAAGGATCGCAGAGCGTGTTTGAACCCTACTTGCTGACCAACTCATACCGTCTTTTTGAAGCCACGACCGTCGAAAACGCCGAAGTTTCGGTGTGGACCTACGGCACAAGCACCGATGTAACCGTCTTCTCGATCACGGGTGCGACTATGGAATACTTTGACGGCTCAGGACTGGACAAGGCTTTTGCCATTACACTCTCTAATGCCAAACTGTCTCAGGAAAACATCAAGCTGGCCAACAAAGAAAACATCTCAGAACTCAACCTCTCAGGAAACGTGCTGACCGAGTTTGACCCCTCTGAATATCCCAATCTATGGATGCTCCATCTCGACGGCAACAAACTGACCGAGTTCAAGAACGACTGCAATCCCCAACTTGTTGAGCTCACCCTCGGCAACAACCGTCTCGAATCGGTATCACTCTCGCTCCCCTCACTCTACACCCTCGGCCTTGCAGAAAACAACCTGACCGAAATTGACCTTTCAGGCGTGCCCAACTTGGGACAGCTCTCCATGAGCACCAACAAGCTCAGCAATATCGACCTGACAAAGACTCCTTACCTGCAGGCTGTTGCCATCGACCGCAACTATTTCACCCTTGAGACTCTCCCCCGGCCCGACAAGAAATGGTATGTGTACTACTACAACAACCAGAACCCGATCGAGGCAGAATGCATCGACGGCAAGGTCGACCTCTCGTCACAGGCTCGTGTCGGCGAAACCGAGACCGAGTTCTCATGGTACATCGACATCCCCGAGTTTGACGAAAACGGTGAGCTTCAGGGCGAGAAACTCTATGTCGACGATGAATACACCATCGACAACGGCGTGACCACCTTCATCTCCGATCCGGGTGCCGACGTTATGTGCGTGTTCACCAACAGCATCTTCCCCGGCGCCTACTTCTACACCAACCTCCTGACAGTATCGCTGAGCGGTATCGACACCGTGATAGCCGACCTCGGCGCGACCGTGAGCGTTGAAGGCAGCACCATCCATGTAAAGGACGCTGACGCGGCCGACAGTACCGAAGTGGCACTCTACAACATCAGCGGCATGCGTCTCCGCACCACGGCCATAACCGACGGCTGTGCCGCCGTGACCGATGTCGCCCCCGGCCTCTACATTCTGACCATCGGCAACCGTGCCGTCAAGGTCAGGGTTTAAGGCTCTGGTTTAAGAGTGTTTAAGGTTTGGGTTTAAGGTTTAGATAATAGAGTGTTAATCACTTATCTAAACCTTAAACTCAAACCTTAAACTTTATCTAAAGCCGTAGGCGGGCAAAGGCGGCGAAGAAATCGCTGCTTGAACGGGCCGGGGTTACCGAATCGATGTACAGGGCGATGGCGCGAGTCATCAGTATGTCATCATGGCATCCCTTGCGGGCGGCATAGGACCCACCGGGCAACTGCTCATACTGCAACAGCTCGTTGCACGCGCCGTTGTCGCGCTCCACATATCCCGCATCTCGCACCCGGGCCACCAACAGTGATATTATGGCCGCCTTGGTGGCACGGTTGGTGTGGAATCCGAGACGGAAACCGGGACGGCGGTAAAGGTTGTCATAATACCGCTCAAGCAGGCTAAGCAGGTGGGGGCCTTGTTCCTCGCCACTCTCAAGCGAGTTACTCTCGATGACGAGCAGGGCCTCGCGGTAGTAAACACCGATGGCGGCAGCCTTCCACGCGAGAAGGTCGTGGTCAGTGTGCCCGCGCCACTGGGCGACAATCTCGGGGCGGCGCGCCGGGGAGTCCGTGTCGAGGCGGCGGTCAAGGACGGTTATCACCGAGTAGTCAGACCCGTCGGCACGTCCGCCGATGTCGACCGCGACGATGTAGTCATCGCGCCGGGTGCCGACGCGGGGTTTGCGCCACACTACCAGCCTGCCGTCAGGACCGGGGACAAATTTCACCCCGCGCAGCGCGTCCTCGTCCTTGATACCCTTCCCGGCAATCTCCCCGGGAATGCCGTCGTCACAGTCGAGACGCAGCCGCTCCACATGGTCGGGGCTGAAGACCCCTGAGGCAGTCTGGGCGAAAGCCTCGGTATCGTCAGAAGGGTACTCGGCCATCGTCGAGCGATGGTCCGATGTCTCGCGACGCTTGTAGCGGTACCAGTTTATCGCCTCAAGGGTGCATCCCCGGTTCCACAGGGAGCGCTCGTAGTCGTCCATCGACTCCCACAAGGCAGCGTGGTCGGGCACGGGGATGACGCACCGTTCAAGCTCATACCACGGAACGAATACGGCCACCTTGTCACTCTTGCCCTTGCAGGCGCGAAGCCACTCGTTGTGGAAAAAACCGCCCACGCCGTTGGCGGTGCTCTCCATGACCACACACGACATGGGTTCCGGATCGATGCCCGAGCAGATGGAGCGCACGAAGTCCTCGGGGGTGTGCTTGGCCGAGTCTTTCCAGAAAGCCACCTCGCTCAGATGGGCCATCGCGTAGTTTCCGCCGCGGGCGGCATCCTGATTGTCGCTCGACGCGAGTGTCACGCGGCATCCGCGGCCGGGAATGAAGCGGGTGTTGGTCGAGCCTTCAAACGGCTTGAAGGCCGGGGGCGCGTCATCCTCGTCCCAGTATTCGCGGGGATATGAGGCGAGAATCTTGGTGTACATGCCGCGGATGTTGGCGGCGGCATCACGGACATGGGCGCAGATTATCGAGTTCCAGTTGCGGCGGTGGACAATCTGAATCCACGCGAAGTAGACCTGAACGAGAGTCGAACATCCCCACTGTCTCGCCTTGAGGATGATGGCGCGGACAGGGAGTCCCGTCACGCGCTGCGACTCAAAGACCGCGAGCACCTTGCGCTGGGCGCGGTTGAGGCGGAACGGTATGTCGCGGCCTGTCTTCTTGTCATAGATGCGCACACATGTGACGGCCCAGAATTCAAAATCGTAGCGAAAACGCATCATCGTCAAAGCCTGCTCCCCCATCAGGGTCGAAAAACCGTCGTCGGCGACCATCGCGGCGGGGAGGCTCAGTGTCTTTCCCGCGACCTCGACCGGCACCCTGTCGCCCCCGACCGCTACAGCCCCCTCCCCGGTGACGGGGTCGTAACGGTCAATCTGCCGGGCGTTGCGGCGGGCGTTTTCCTCAATAATTTCCTTAATATCTTTCATTGGTTTCATAAGTCAGCCTGAGTGATTCAAAAACAGTATCGGGGGCGGCCTCCCCGTCGATAGAGAGGGAGGTGTATTCGCGGAACGGTGTCAGGGCGAGTCCCGAGAGGGGGCGGTTAAGCTCGCCGTCAACGTGATAGCGGGCCGCTGTCAGGGCGTGGGGCGAACCCGCGCCGCCGTCGGCCCAGACGGTCACATCGCCGACAAACCGGGAGGAGAACAGCGACACCTCGGCGCGCAGAAGGGAGCCGTAACGGGAGGTGTCATACCGCGCGCGCCATTTCACACGCCGTGAGGCAAATCGGCGGGTTTTGCGCGCCGCGTCGACAATCGTGCCGCCGACAAGTGTCAGGAACAGTGCGCCGGGAGCTGAAAGCAACGACTCGGCCCCGAGGCCGTCGCGGGTATAAAGCGGCTTGCCATACCGGTCATAAACCGTAAATATCCCTGCCTGCGAGTCATAGACCCAGAGGTCTTCGGAGCCAAAGGGGCACCCCATCATGTCGCATCTCAGATCACGGCGCAGAGTCTCGGCGGCCGAGCGGTGCTGCACCGAAACCAAGTCGCCGCCCGCGAGTGCCATCACGCGCTTGTTGACGATGGCGACATGCCGCGCGTCGACAACCCCGCGTCGGTCGACGAGCCACGAGCCGAATGACTTGCCGTTGCTGCGGAGGCAGTATATCCCGGTGGGGGAAAACGCGTAGAACCAGTCGTGACCGCCCGACCACGCGCCGCTGTAAAGGGGCGGGGCGGGAGCCAAGGCGACAATATCGCCCGAACCGACGTGTCCCGCCGAGCGGATGAGGAGGGGGTGATTGGTCCTCGCGACAGCGATGCCGTCGGGGAAATCCCTGCCCGAGGGACTTGCGGCAGGCTCGACATATACCTCCATCTCGGTATCGAAGTCAATGGGGCGGAGCGAGGGGTTGAGATAATAGGCATACCTGCGGTCGCCGCCGGGGGTGAGCGGGAGTGTCAGCTTGCGGGTTCCGGCTATGATGGTCATTTCGACCGCCTCGGGATGGGGATAGGTCACAAGCGGCGAGATGCGCAGGGAGTTGAACTCGTGCTCGGTAAACGCCTTGACCACCGAAGACCCGTCGAGAAATGTTATCTTGACAGCAGTGGGGAGTGTTGCCGCCCCGAATGTCTTGTGGCGCACGGCCAGCTCGCGCACACGGAAACCGTTGAAACGCACTGAACGGAGGTTGCCCCACACCACCGTGTCGCCCGAGTCGACAACCGCCGCCGCCGAGAGGGTATGGGGCGAAGAAAACTCACGCTCGATAACGTCGGCCACGGGAACGACCTCGGTTTCAAGCATTTTCACAAACTGGCGCAACTGCCGGCGGGTGTCATAGAGAGATGGCTGGTAAATTATACCCTCGTTGCCGTCCAGCTTCACGGCCACGGATTCGGCCAAGGTCCCGAAACGGTCCAATGTGCCGACGGCGCGGCGGTGGAGCATCGTGCCGGGCGCGGCGGGGAAGTTTCCGGGCACGACCCCGGGCGCGGTGAGCGACAGTCGGCCCGTGGAGGGGGTGAATGATTCCCAGCGGGCAGTCACCTTCATCGACGGGTCGACGGGGTGGAGCTGCGGAGAGACCTCGATGCCGACGGTGCCGATGCCGTCCCACATATCCTCGACCTCGGCCGACGGGAACCTGAGGCTGACGCGGAAGGCCATAGCGGTCAGCGACGCGCCCTGAAGGGATGAAAACCCGTCGCCGGCGGCCTCCATCCCGACCGTCGTGGCCTGAATGCCAGAATCATGCCCGAGCATTATGGGACCCGAAGTATAGACGGTGCGGCCACTGAAATCGGTGAGATTCCAGCGGACCATGACAGGCATGATATAGGCTCCGTCGGCCGCGGCCGCATCGCTGATGCGGCAGTAGGCATCAAGATAGTCGGCGGTGAGGGTGTCGATATCGGCGGCGACAAGTGACGACGAGCGTGAATTGTAGACCCCGCGCAGCTGACGTGAGGGCATCTGAGCGGTGACGGCCCCGATGTCGACGGTGGAGATAATGGGGATAGCGAATGCCGTGTCTTTTTCCACGACCCATCGGCCCGACGGATCCAAGTTTATGACCATCGGAGGGTTGTCGGGAATCATGACGATGAAACCGGCGCGTGCACTGTAGGCGCACGAAGGGGGGCGGGGAACATCGGCGACCTTGGTCTCGGTGCCATTATAGAGAACCCACAGAGAGTTGCCGCGCACGACGAGAAGGGAGCGCGTGCCGTCGCTGTGGGGATAGACAGAGAGCGGCGCGCCACCGTTTTCCGTAACAGTAACCGGGTCGCTGACAGGCATAAAGCGTCCGTTGCCGTCGGAGGCAAGGTTGTGGCACACCTCGACGTTTTCGCCCAGATAGCGGGCGGGAGCGTTAAAAAAGTTCTTTTTCTTTTCCATAGATGATTCTTGTTTTTTCCGCAAAATTACATCATGAAAAAGGGGGGTGTAATGCGATAATGTCGCTTTGTTAGATTCATAATGCATAAAACCTTTTACAATTGAAAATTGACAATTTTTAATTCGCCATTTAGATTATTTATTAATAGATTTTTAGCAAAATGTTGTGTGTGTCAAAAAAAAATATGTAATTTTGTCACACTTTTCATGCAAAATAATACATTATCATATTATACTACTCCAAATGGAAAAAATTGATAATCTTGACCGCAAAATACTTGAAATTATAATGCGTAATGCCCGCATCGCGTCAAAAGACGTAGCCAAAGATTGCGGAGTTTCACGCGCGGCCATCCATCAGCGCATCCAGCGCATGATCGACCTCAACGTCATCACGGGGTCGGGATACACGGTAGACCCGAAAGTACTCGGTTTCCGCACCTGCACCTATATCGGCGTCAACCTTGAACGCGGCGCGCTGTACCGCGACGTTGTTCCCGAGCTTGAAAAAATCCCCGAAGTAGTGGAGTGCCATTTCACCACCGGCCCTTACACGATGCTTATCAAGCTCTATGCCCGCGACAACGAGCACCTGATGGAGCTGCTTAACGACAAAATTCAGAATATCAAGGGTGTGACCGGGACCGAGACCCTTATCTCTCTCGACCACAGCATCCACCGCGAGATGCCGGTGTGCTACACTTGAACAGATAACAAATAACAAATAACAAATAACAGATAACAGATAACAGATAACAAATAGCAGACAAAAGATGGCTGACAGCTGCGTCGGCCATCTTTTGTCTGTTATTTTTTCTTTTTCATTTTTTATTTCTTATTTTTGCAATGTTAATCTCTTATATCACATTTTTGCATGAGAAATAAATTTTTACTGGCGTTTTTTGCCGTGGTGGGCTTTGCCCTATGCGCAGTGGCTGAAAGACCACAACGCGCGCTTCCGACATCAGCCGAGTCGAGCCGGATGTTCCGAAAGGCACGTCCCTCCTCGCGGGCAGGATTGCCGCTGATGCGCAACACGACGGTGCGTCTTTCCGGGATAGCGTCCAATGGCGCGGAGTCACAGGGTGTCGAAATCGACGGCATCGACCTGCGCGGCTATCTGTGTTATTCATCAACAGGGACATGGGGTTTCTACCGCATCCCCACGACCGGGGATGAATCGCCCGGACTTCTGCACGCCATAAATATTTACCGTGCCCGCAGCGGCACACTCGTGGGTGATACCTATTATATAGCTGAAGAGGTCGACAACGGCGAACTCGACGGAGAAAGATACTATATCTATTCGTTCAATCCCGAGACATGGGAGGTAATCGACAAGCGCGAGACCGAATACACGCGCATGGCCTCGGATTTGGCTACCGACCCGGTGACAGGAAAGACCTACGGCTGTTTCTACAAGACGAGGGAAAGCTCCAACGGCGAGGTGACATCGTGGGTATTCGGCACAATCGACTACGAAACGCTCGAAGTAACCGAGATTTCCGAGCCGTTCACCCGCCAGTGGATCAGCTGTGCGATAGATACCGACGGCACAATGTATGCCATTGATTACTACGGTGTTCTGCACAGAGTCGACAAGACAACCGGAACCAAGACCCGCATCGGGTCGACAGGGTTAAACTTTGTCAGCGGCGGTATCACCTTCAACCAGTCGGCAGCCATCGACCCGGTAACGGGCAGGATGTTTGCATCGTGTGACAAATACATGGAGGGGGATTATATCTACGAAATCGACAAGGCGACGGGCAAGGCGACGCTTGTCTACACATTTGCCGACGACTTTATCCCTCAGGGACTTTATATCCCGGCGCGCCCCGCTGCCGACGATGCCCCGGCAGCCGTGGCCGACCTGACGCTCAATGTCGAAGGCGCGTCGCTCTCGGGCGAGGCAGTGTTCACCGCACCCGACAAGGCATTTGGTGGCAGCGCGCTCGAAGGCCCGCTGAAATGGAGCGTAATCGTCAACGAGACGGCAGTGTCAAGCGCGGCGGCAGCACCGGGCGAGAAAGTGACTGTCCCCGTGGAGGTATCCTCGGCAGGCGAGCACATCGTGACCGTCATCATGTCCAATGACGGCGGCAACAGTCCCAAGGCACAGGTGAGACGCTACTTCGGCAACGACACCCCGTCGACCCCGTCGGTGACACTCGCCCGCGACGGCGGGAACTTCGTGGTGTCATGGAATGCCGTCACCACGGGCATCCATGACGGGTATGTCGACAGCGACAACATGACCTATACCGTCACCCGCCACCCCGACAATATTACCGTGGCCCGCGACATAAGGGAGACAACCGTCACCGACCCTGTCGCCAAGCCTGACAACATGACCCCTTACAGTTACAGCGTCACCGCCACAGCCGCAGGACTGACCTCGGCGGCGGGAACCACGGCCCGTTACCCTCTCGGAGAGATTCGGCCCCCCTACAAGGCTGATTTCGAGGCTGCTGACGCTCTCGATTTCTACACCGTCATCGACGGCAACAACGACGGCCGCCGGTGGAGCGCCATCGACGGATGCCTGAGGCTGCCGACAGCCTTTGAAAGCGATGCCGACGACTGGGCCGTCACCCCGCCGCTGCGCCTCGAAAAGGGAAAACGCTACCGGGTGACTTTCCTGACATGGTCACACAGCAACAATGGTTACACCGAGCGGATGGAGGTCAAGTGGGGCGCCGCTCCGACTCCCGAGGGGATGACCGAGTATATCCTCGACCGCACCGACATCGACTGCACGGGCGACAACCCCTATCTGATCGAAGACTACATCGTGCCCGAGCAGGACGGCGTGTACTATGTCGGGTTCCACGGAATCAGCGACGTTAACACGATGTTCCTGTATGTCTACAACTTTGAGATTGCCGAGGGGATGAAATCCAACGCCCCCGACGCTGTCACCGGCCTCGCCGCAACCCCCGACCCCGATGGCAAGATGAAGGCCCACCTGTCGTTCACCCTTCCGTCGACTGACATCGACGGCAACCCCTTGGAGGAACTCTCCAAGGTCGATGTCTACCGCGACCGCGAGCTTGTAGCGACGCTGACCGACAACCTTGTACCGGGCAATGAAATCAGATATACCGACGAGGTTTCCGGTAACGAAGGAGCCTACATCTACCGCGTGACACCCTACTCGGCGGCAGGCGGCGTGGGCCTTCCCACCGACGTGGCCGTCTATGTCGGTGTCAACATCCCGGGCCGTGTCGAGAACATCGTTGTCACCGAGAGCAACGGCGACGGCGAGGTGACCCTGACATGGGAGGCGCCGAAGACCGACATCAACGGCTATCCCATCGCGCCTGAAATCATCAGCTACGACATCTATGACATCACGATGCCCAACGACCCGTGGGTAGTGGCCACCGACCTCAAGACGCTGACCCATACCTATACCTACCTCAACCCGGGTGCGCGGCAGATGCTGGGGCAGTGGAGCATCGTAGCCAAAACGACGGCGGGCAGCGGCTCGGCGCGCGCCTCTCAATTCCTCCCGGCAGGAACCCCCTACCCTACCCCCTACCGCGAATCGTGGGCCAACGCCGAGGTGCATTATGTCCTGTACTCGCAGGGGGTGCGCGGCGACGCGCGCTGGGACATACTTGACGACAGCAAGGGAATCGCCGCGCAGGACGGCGACAACGGGTATGCCGGATGCGCAGCCTCGACCGAAAACTATTCGGCCATCCTCGGGATGGGCAAAATCCTCATTCCGGCCGTGAACCCCGGGGTGACATTCTATACTTACAACGTGGAGGCGGGAGCCGAAAACCTCAACACCCTCGCGCTCGAAGTGAACGCGGGCAACGGCTGGGAAACCGTCACCACGGTGACCATGAAGGACCTGCCGCTCAAAAACGCGTGGAACCGCGTCACAGTCTCGCTTGCCGACTATGCCGGGAAACCAGTCCAGATGCGTTTTGTCGCCACGACCAAGACTTATGCCTCGACATGGCTCGACAACCTCGTCATCGACTCGATGCACCCCGTCAACCTGACGGCCACGACTGTCACCGCGCCCGCCGAGGCTGTTCCCGGCGAGGAATATGACGTGACGGTGTGGATTGAGAACAACGGCATGCAGCCGAGCGGAATCTACTCGGTCGAGCTGTTCCGTGGCGATGAGCGCATAGGAGCCGAGGTCATCGAGACCCCGATTCAGAGCGGAAGCCGCGCGACGGTCAAGTTTGCCGACTCGCTCACCCCCATGTCGCCCGACAAGACAGTCTACTATGCCCGCGTGACAACCGAGGATGACGCGGTCGAAGATGACGACATCTCGCCCGAGGTGACCGTTGCGCGCGTCGACCCGATTTATCCCGTGCCCGTGTCGCTTACAGCCGAGAGTGACGGCGAGACAATCACGCTGTCGTGGGATGAGCCTGACAGCAAGTCGTTCATCCACCCCGTGACCGAGGACTTCGAGAGCGCGACCCCCTATGTTGTCAGCAGCGTCGAGGGCTGGACCTTCATCGATGCCGACGGCGCGGAAATCTACGGAATCCAAGGCTGGGATTATCCCGGCAACCGGCAGCCGGCCGCCTACACGGTGCTGAATGCCGCCGACTCGCCCTCGGAGGATATTTACAGCGCCCACAGCGGCAACCAGTATCTGATGTCGATGGCCGCCGTTGTGTCGCCCCGCGTGAACCACAACGACGACTGGGCCATCTCCCCGCTCCTTTCGGGCGGCGAGCAAACGGTTTCGTTCTACGCCATGACATTCGCACCGTCGCAAGAGGGTGGTTACGAGCAGTTTGAGGTCTACTATTCGACCACCGGCACCGCCATCAAGGATTTTGTTAAAATCAGCGGCCGGTATCCGGTCAACGTGCCGATGACATGGACCCGGTTCTCTTACCGCCTGCCCGAGGGGGCGAAATATTTCGCCATCCGCTGTGTGTCGGCCGACGTGTTCATGCTCTTTATCGACGACGTTACATTCACCCCCGCCGACGGTGACAGGACCCTCGACCTGAAGGGTTACAACATCTTCCGCGACGGCGTGAAACTCAACGACGAGCCTGTTGCCGAGAGGAGATTTGCCGACAAGGTCAGCGACGATGACACTCATTCCTATGTCGTCACCGCCGTCTATGACACCTATGGCGAGTCGGCAGCGTCCAACCCCGTCACCCTTTCGCGCAGCGGCATCGCCGATGTCACCGCCGGGGGAATCAGCGTGACAGGCAGCCGCGGCAATATTGTCATTACAGGTGCCGACGGAATGGCGGTGACAGTCGTCACCCCCGACGGCCGCACAGCCGCGTCGCTCACGGCGACCGCCGAGACAGCCGTCGCCGCCCGCCCGGGTCTCTACATCGTCAAGGCAGGGCCGGTTGTCAAGAAAGTGATCGTGAAGTAATTATTTCCATAAGAGGGTGTTTCATAACAAATGTAATGAAACGCCCTCTAAATCATTGACACAAGGGTCGGTATGACACAATAATCATACCGGCCCTTACGTTTTTAATGAAGATAATCTGTCTTACCTAAATACACCCTATGAACCTAAGATACCCTCTCATTTTCTGCATTCTTGCCGCCGCTGTGGCAGGCGCTACCGAGACCCGCGAGCGTGTCAGCATCGACAAGGGATGGAAATTTGCCTTCGGCAACGCCGCGTCGCCCGAAAAAGATTTCGGCGCGGGAACCGAATATTTCAACTATCTGACCAAGGCAGCCTCGATACACAATACGGGACCCTACGCGACCGAGTTCAATGACTCGGCATGGGTTACGGTCGACCTGCCCCATGACTTTGTCGTCGACCTGCCGTTTGACTCCGTCGCGAGCCACAGTCACGGCTACAAGACTGTCGGGTACCGCTATCCCGAGACCTCGGTGGGATGGTACCGCAAGGAAATCGACATCCCGGCTGCCGACTCGACGATGCGCGTCGCGGTTGCCTTTGACGGTATTTTCCGCGACTCGAAGGTGTGGTTCAACGGTTTTTACCTCGGTGGCGAACCGAGCGGCTATACCTCGCGCAGCTACGACGTGACCCCCTATGTCAACCTTGGAGGGAAGAATGTCATCACCGTGCGCAGCGATGCGACGCTTGAGGAGGGGTGGTTCTACGAAGGAGGGGGCATCTACCGCCACGCGTGGCTCGAAAAGACACCCCGCACGGCCATTGCCCGCAACAGCATCCGCATCCTCCCCGATTTTGACAATTACCACCCGGGCGAGCCGCTCGGGGTAATCGTCAGGGCCGATGCCGATGACAGAGAGCAGCACGCCGAGGGCAATTATCCCTACCTGAATCTGGATGTCAGTGTCGTTGACAGCGAGGGCCGCAACGTGGCCGAGTGTTCCGACATCGGTATTGACAACCTTATGCAGTCATGGGTGACAATTGAAAATCCCGAGCTGTGGTCGCCGGAGAATCCCGCATTATATGATGTGGTGGTCAGCCTTGTCGACAACACCGCCGGAAAGGTTCTCGACCGCGTGACTGTCAGGACCGGTTTCCGCGACCTGCGCTGGGATGCCGACAGCGGGCTTTTTGTCAACAACCGTCCTGTCAAGCTCCACGGTGTCAACATGCATCAGGACCACGCGGGAGTGGGTGCGGGAATCCCTGACGCGCTCAACGTGTACCGGCTGAAAGAATTGAAAAAATATGGCGTGAACGCCTACCGTGCCTCCCACAACCCCATGACTCCCGAAGTCCTTGCGGCGTGTGACTCGCTGGGTATCCTCGTAATCGAGGAGGCGCGCCTGATGGGTATCAACGACGAGCATGTCAGGCAGTTGCGCGCCATGATTGACCGCGACCGCAACCATCCGTCGGTCATCCTGTGGAGCGTGGGCAACGAGGAGTGGGGCATCGAGTGGAATGACAAGGGCGAGCGCATCGCCAAGGAGCTCGTGCCGATAGTCAACCGCCTCGACCCGACGCGCAAGATGACCGTAGCGTCGAGCGGAGGCCCCAACGTGCTTGTTCCGGCCCAAGTGGCGGGTTACAACTATATCATGCAGCACCCGGTCGACGAGCATCGCCGCAATTACCCGCAGCGCGTGGCTTACGGGTCAGAGGAAACCTCGGGGGCCGGGACACGCGGGGTATATTTCGACAACCCCGCCGAGCCGGGCCACATGCAGTCGCTCAACCGTGTGCCCGACGAGAAGGACGGGTATGTCAACCGCATCGAGAGAGGCTGGAAATTCTATGACGAGCGCCCGTGGCTGGCGGGACTGTTCTATTGGACCGGATTTGACTACCGCGGCGAGCCTAACCCTCTGAAATATCCCGCTACGGGGTCAGAATTCGGGTTGCTCGACTATTGCGGTTTCCCCAAGGACGAGGCTTACTACCTCAAGGCATGGTGGACCGACGAGCCTGTCCTGCACATCCTCCCCCACTGGAATCTCGAAGGCCACGAGGGGGAAACGGTTCCGGTGTGGGTCTACGGCAACTGTGACGAGGTGGAGCTGATTGTCAACGGCAAGAACCTCGGTCGCAAAAAGATGCCGCGCAACGGCCATCTGTCGTGGGACGCAGTATACCGTCCGGGCAAAGTGACCGCCCGAGGCTATCGCGACGGCAAGCGTGTCATGACGAGCACGGTCGAGACCGTCGGCAAGGCGGCCAAGATGAACGCCGAGGTCGTGGCTCCCGTAGCCGGGGATAATTTCCGGGTGGTCAACATCAGCCTCTCTGATGACAAGGGGCGTTTTGCCCCGACAGCGTGTGACAATGTCACCGTCACCATTCCCGAGGGCACGATTGTGGGCGCGGGCAACGGAGACCCGGCGTTTCGCGGCACCGAGCGTCCCGCCCCGGGCGAGGATGCGCGTTCATTCACCATCCCGGCCTTCAACGGCCTTGTCCAGTTCCTTGTCAACGCCCCCGCCGGTACGGTGGCGACAGTCACATCTCCCGGCCTTAAACCGCTTGAAATCACTTTATAACAGCTGATTTTATTACAGCCTAATCAGCCGTAGTGGCAAAATCAGGTAAAGACTGCCCCGAGTGGAGCGGTCTTTACCTTTTTTAACATCCCGATACATTGTATTTTCACAATCATTGTTGTAATTTTGCAACACGTTCAACAATCCAAATATCCATAATTATAATGCATGACCTTATCCTACAACGAAACAGCGACTTTCTCGCGGCAACCCGTCAGGTAATCGCCGCCATGAAAACCACCCCCGGCAATGACGAGATGACATGGGGGGAAATCTCGCGTCAAGCCGCGCTGAGACCTGCGCCGGCCTACTATGTGACCTATGAATATGCCCTGCGTGTGATACGCGTGTTGCGCCACGGGCGCATGGGGTTGCGGCGCGACCGACGGCGCGAGATGTTTGAAGAAATCAACCGAAAGGTGACCGCGGTACAGAACGCCACGGGGGCATCCCTCCCCTCGGCTCTCGACTATGTGCTGAAAAACTGTCCCGCGTCGCAATTTTTCATCAGTCCGGCAACCGCCGTGAGACTTACCCAGAAGATATTGAAAAAATACAAAACCGTGACAAAATGACCTACACACTTTCCCTCAACAACATCCTCGACACGCTCTATGCGATGGCCGCGCTCCACACCCTCACGACCGACTCGCCCGAGCCGATACTCGACCCCGACCGCAGCGGGCCGGTCAGATTGATTGTGCGCAACGCATTTGCCGACGTGTGCCTGCGCCTCGTCCACCACATCGTTGACTGTAACCTCGACGGCGAGACATCTTCTACCGACAACAGCGAGACCCCGCCGACCGATGATTCCGACATCATGATGTCGCTAACCCTCGCGCTGCCGCGCGACTTCAACCCCTCGATGCACGGTGTCCTGCGCCGCAACCTCGAACAGGCGGTCGCCCTCACCGCCCTTGCCACAATCCTGTTCTCACAGAACGACACCGACCGGGCCGAAACCACCCTCGCCACCGCCTCGGGCCACATCTCTGCGGCCTCATCGCTCCTGACAGCGCGCAAGTACACCCCCATAAGGTGGATTTGACAGAAAAAACTCAGGAGGGAGTTGTTAATCCGTAAGGATTATTCTTTTGAATAGCCGGGGGTTGCGGTTTCGCAACCCCCGGAAACATGCGTAGAATAAATAAAATCTGTAAAGATTTTTCAATCACGTCGCATCATGAAAAATCTTTACAGATTTTATTTTTAATTCGTTAATCTACCGTAGGTTGCGCAAGCGCAACCTACGGCTATTCATGGATGCAATCTTGTCAGATTGCTATTGCGCCACATTACATCTCGATGCGATTATCGAGTTTTGCAACACTCTCCTGTAAATCGGGGGGACACTGTTATTTAAAGATATAAATCCCCGTAGGAAAGCTTGACATCGTTGACCATGAGCTTGATGCGCTGTTCCTCGCTTTTGGGGCATATCAGCAGCACGTCGCCCGCATCGGCGATGATATAATCTTTGAGACCGTCCACGACAACGAGCTTGTCACCTTTCACCGCAAAGATATTCCCGGTCGACTCATAGGCAAGAACCTTGCAGTTCTGAGTGACATTAGCATCCCGGTTTTTGGGCGAATTGTCATAGAGCGCGCTCCATGTGCCGAGGTCGTTCCACCCGAAGCTGACACACTGGACATAAACGTTGTCGGCCTTCTCCATGACAGCGAAGTCAATTGAAATCGCCGGACTGGATGCAAAGTTGGCGTCGATGAAGGCTGTCTCGGCAGGGGTTCCGAAGTCGGCTTTTCCATAGTCAAACAGGTTGGCGAGGTCGGGAACATACTTGTGTATCGCCTCTATTATAGTGGAAGCCTTCCAAAGGAAGATGCCCGAATTCCAGAAAAACTCTCCGCTTTCAAGAAACACTTTTGCCAGTTCGAGGTTGGGTTTCTCGGTAAAAGTCTTTACCCTCAGGATACCTTGCTCGGCTTCTTCGCCGATCTGGATGTATCCGTAGCCGGTCTCGGGACGCGTGGGGTTGATGCCGAATGTCAGGAGAGCGTCGTTGCGTTCCACAAAGTCAAACCCTGTCAGGACGCAATGTTCAAAGACATTCTCGTTGGTAATCAGGTGGTCGCTCGGTGTCACAATCATCGAAGCCTCGGGGTCGCGGGCAATGATGTGGTATGCCGCCCAAGCAATGCAAGGAGCGGTATTGCGGCGCGCCGGTTCCAGCAGGATATTGGACGGGTCAAGGTCGGGAAGCTGCTCCTTTACAAGCGGCGCATACCGCTCGTTGGTGACCACGATCACATTCTCGCGCGGAACGACAGGGAGAATGCGGTCGTAGGACATCTGCAACAGCGTGCGTCCCGTGCCGAAAAAGTCAATAAATTGCTTGGGACGGTCAGCACGGCTGTAAGGCCAAAAACGACTTCCGACACCACCACACATTATCACGCAATATCTATGGTTTTTCTCTGACATAACAGTAGGTTTTTCAATTTGAACCGCTAAGATACAACAACCCCCGTGTATTTCCAAATTTTTTCAAGCTAACATTTCCACGGGTCAATTATAAGAGGGTGTTTCACAACAAATGTCAATCCAAAGCAGTAGTATCTTTCAGCTAACTCGTTATTACATAGAGGGAGCGTAGCTGTGGCTTAATCTTATGCTTTTAATATTTATTTGACTGACCCATTAGGCTCATATACAAGTATTTCAACATCATCAAGAACCCCGAGCGTTGTCTCAATCATCTTTTTTACAACACCCCAGTCGAGACCGCCGTTACCACATCCAAGCGCAGGTATGGCGATATTTTTAATATTTTTTGCTGCAATAATTCTTGACAAATCGACAAAACCCTCCTCAACATATTCAAGCTGAGACGGACTGCGCCAATGTTTCTTTGTCGGAAAGTTAATGATAATCTTGTTTTCACCATCTATCATGCTTCTCTCCTCAGAAACAAACATTCTTCCCACAACAACTTCCCCATGACGGCATGCATTGCGATAGGCAGCATAATTACCGGGGAAACGCTCCTTGAATTGCAGAGCGATTCCTTTGCCCATCACGCCCACAGTGTTCACAGTGTTCACCAATGCCTCGACTGGAGCTGATAATAAATCCCCTTTTACAAACTTTATCATGGGTAAAATATTTATGGTTTACATCTACTTAACTTTTGTTATAAAACACCCTTTTATCAAAATGTACCATTCTGAACAGATATATCTTGTACAAGTCCATAGCTCAATAATCGCTGAAAAGTTTTGGCTTGATGACGATGCCGACGCGGAGCTGGGAATGGAATTCCTTGTAGGCAAGGAGACCCTCGCCGTAGCCGTTGTAGTATTGCATGAAGATATACTGGTTGTCGCGCGGGAAGATGCGGTAGCTGAACTCAAGGGCGGTGTTGTAGTTCTGTTTCCAGCCTCGGCGCTTGGTCAGGATGACCGACGCGCCCCAGCGCGAGTTGGTCGACATGAAGGATGTCCCCACCTGATAGATGCCGCAGTAGTCAAGGATGTCGCGGTTGTTCTGCCCGTCGACTATGGGAATCCAGAATTTGCCGTGAACGGTTATGCGGGGGTCAATCATGATGCTGCCGCCGAGCGACACCTTGTTCCACGACCGCGATTCTATCCCGTCGCGCCCGTTGCTCTCATGCTCAAGCACAAGGTTGACTTTCCCGACAAACCGGTTTTTGACAAACAGCGGCTTGGTCAGCCCTATACCGGGATTGAAATTGAGGTCGGTCATCGGCATCGAGTTTTCAAGCACGTTCCAGAAACACTTCTGCGTATAGAAAAGAAACAGGTAGGTTCCCAGCGGCAGAGTGCTGCGCGTGAGTCGCTGCGCTATCGAAATCTGGAACTTTATATTGGTGTTTTCCTTGGTGATGCGCTGCCCTATCGCGGGACCGAAGATGAAATAATTGTCCTTGTACAGTCCGAAATAAGGCCCTTTGTCAAATGCCTGACGGATACTGTCGCTGTCGACGTTCCCGACATTGTCAGACACAATCTGTCCCGACGCGGAAAACACCGCACCGGCAAGCGCGACAACCGTAACGGCCAATATCTTGAAGAATCGTTCCATAATCCGTGGCAAAGATAAGTAAACTTTAGGAATTAATAGCTAACTTTGCATATCTAAGAGGTTGTTTAAAAACAAATATGAATCCAAAGTCCGTTTACGCGAGTCGGATTTGTTATTAAACAACCTCTAAGTACCCTATTTTTCCAAGTTATGAGCATTTTAAGAAATCTGTTCTACATAATTGCCGCGATAACACTGACGGCTTGCGGCAACAAGGATGAATTTACCGTCAACTGCGAAATCGAGGGCCTCGGATCCCGTGGCGTAGAGATGGTATATTGCAACCGCAGCATCCGCAAGGTGCCGGGACACCCTTCGGACGGCAAAGTCACGTTTAAAGGGGATTCTCCCGACCCGACGCTCGTCGAGGTCTTCACCCTTGACCACGAACCGCTGTTCAACGCGGTGGTTTCCAACGGCGAGAGCCTTGATGTCAAGATGAAACTTGACAATCCGCGCGACATCACCATCAAGGGCAACGACACGTCGCGCGACATGGCCGACTTTGTCCGCGCCAACGACTCGATTATCGCTTCGGGCGACATCGCCGCCGTCAACCGCATCGTCGCGGCACAAATCGCCTCACACCCTGACCGCATATCATCCACTGCCCTGCTCATCACGCGGTTCCATGCGCCGGGATACGAGATTCTTGCCGACTCGCTGCTCAACCTCATCTCGCCCGAGGCCCGGCCGGTATCTCTCGTTCAGAGTTTTTCAACCGTGACTGCCGAACAGATTATGTCGGCGGCGCGCGGCGAGGTCAAGCCGATGACACTGTGGTGCGGGCGCGACACTATCGCCAAATTTTTTCCTTCCTACCAGTCCTACGGCCTGCTGGTCTTCGTGTCGGGACGCAAAAACGACTCGATAACCTCGCGCCTGCATGCCTTGGGCGACAGTGCCGACAAGCGCCGTCTCGCAATTCTCGAAATCTCGCTTGACCGCGACAGCGCGACTTGGCGGCAGTCGATAGAGAAAGACAGCGCGACTTGGATGCAGGCGTGGACTCCCGGCGGCGCGTCGGGTCCCGCTATCCGCAGCCTCGCCATCCCGCGCACACCCTTCTTCATCGTCACCGACTCCACTTCTCACCAAGTCTATCGCGGCTCGTCGATAACACAAGCGGCAAAAGAAATAAAATATAGCAGATAAAAAATTCTGTGCCTCCAAGGCAATCTGCTATTTTTTGTCTGTTATCTGTCATCTGTTATCATCTGTCTTTTTTTATTTATTATTTTTTATCTGTCAACATGCTTGAAAAGACCTACGGAGCTGCTGTCCAAGGCATTGACGCTATTGTTGTCACCATAGAGGTCGCCGTCGAGAGCGGTGCCATGTTCTGTCTCGTCGGCCTCGCCGACACGGCTGTCAAAGAGAGTTACCAGCGCGTCCTGTCGGCCATCACGCAGACCGGCTTGAAATTTCCGCGCGCCCGCGTGGTCATCAACATGGCGCCCGCCGATGTCAAGAAAGAGGGAGCGGCCTATGACCTGCCTATAGCCTTGGGCATTCTCGCGGCATCGGGGCAGATAAAGTGTACCGAACCTCTTGATCGCTACATGATTATGGGCGAATTGTCACTCGACGGGTCGGTGCTGCCGGTGCGCGGCGCGTTGCCGATGGCGATAAAGGCGCGCCAACTCGGTTTCAAGGGCATGATTGTGCCGTGCGACAATGTTTCGGAAGCCGCCGTGGTCAACAATCTCGATGTCTACGGCGTGTCGTCGCTTGCCGAGGTCGTCGGGTTCATGACCGGCACCATGCAGCTTTCGCCGACAGTCATCAACACCCGCGAGGAATTCAACCGCGCCGCCACAGTCTTTGATGTCGATTTCAGCGAGGTCAAGGGTCAGGAAACGGTAAAGAGAGCCTTTGAGGTAGCGTGTGCAGGCGGTCACAACATCCTGCTCGTCGGCCCTCCCGGGGCAGGAAAATCGATGATGGCCAAGCGGTTGCCCACCATAATGCCCCCGCTGACACTGGCCGAGGCCCTCGAAACGACCAAAATTCACTCGGTGGCCGGGAAACTCAAGAGCGGCTCACGCCTGATGACGCGCCGTCCCTTCCGCTCGCCCCACCACACCATCTCTCCCGTCGCCCTCGTCGGGGGCGGCTCCAACCCTGTTCCCGGGGAAATTTCCCTCGCCCACAACGGGGTGTTGTTTCTCGACGAATTTCCTGAATTTTCGCGGCCGGTCCTCGAAGTGATGCGCCAGCCTCTCGAAGACCGCCACATCACCATCGCCCGCGCCAAATATACCATTGACTACCCTGCAGGGTTCATGCTCGTGGCCAGTATGAACCCGTGTCCCTGCGGCTATTACAACCATCCCTCCAAGGAGTGTATCTGCGCGCCGGGACAGGTTCAGAAATACATGAACCGCATATCGGGGCCGTTGCTTGACCGCATCGACCTGCAGGTCGAGATTCTCCCGGTTCCGTTTGAGGAACTGTCGTCGGCCCGCCAAGGGGAAAGCAGCGACTCGATACGCGCCCGCGTCATCGCCGCCCGCGAGATACAGGCCGCGCGGTTTGCTGCCGAGAAAGGCGTCCACTGCAACGCGCAGATGAACACCCGCCTGCTCAACCTCCACGCCCCGCTGTCGGCCGAGTGCATGAAAATCCTGCGCGAAGCGATGACCAAGTGGGACATGAGCGCCCGCGCCTATGACCGCATCCTCAAAGTGGCCCGTACCATCGCCGACCTCGACGCATCGGCCGCCATCCTCCCCCACCACCTCAACGAGGCTATCTCCTACCGCAACCTCGACCGCGCCTCGTGGGGCGCCTCGGTCCAAAAACTCCCCTTCTGATCCCGTCCTGTTATCAATCGAGCTTAAATCCGAGGCCGAGATGCTTAAAGGTAAATTTATTCTAATCACTCCCGAGAAATTTCCTGACCGTTACAAACCAACCGGCCATAATTTTCAGCTCTGTGAGCAAGGACGATTACTCATCATTTCGTATCCTTCACTTGACTCAACTACCCTCCTTTCACGAAAACATTGCATAGATATGAATCATCTTGCCGAGAGAATCGTCATGATGACTCAATAGTCACAATTTATTCAACATCTGTTATTGGTTAATATTGTGACAGTCGCTAATTTTGCAATATTAAAACAGAAACAGACCGCATCATATTTCTTGACTATCTGCGTGTAATAGCCTGCTTCATGGTGGTGATGGTACATGCCTGTGAATTTTACTATTGCAACGAGGCCGGGGCGATACTTGCCAATGACACCGACCGGTTGTGGGTGTCGCTTATCGACGGGGCATTCCGCCAGTCGGTACCGCTTTTCGTAATGGCATCGTCATTTCTTCTCGTTCCGCTGACAACCGGTGCCACGACATTTTTCAAGCGGCGATTTTCGCGTGTGTTAGTCCCGTTTATCGTGTGGTCGCTGCTCTATGCCGTCGTGCCGGTGCTGACAGGCAGCATCAGCGGTGACATCTGGCAACGCGTGACGACCATCCTTTATACAGCCAACATCGACAGCGGACACCTGTGGTTCATCTACATGCTCATCGGTGTCTACCTCGTTATGCCGGTCATATCCCCTTGGATAAACCAAGTGTCGAAACGCGGCGAGGAGATGTTTCTCGCAATATGGTTTCTGAGCACGTTCACCGGCTATATGATGCACATCTTCATCCTCGTTTTCATGCAGCAATGGATCGCGCCCCACTTCCCGACCCTCCCGGCCATCCTGCTCGTCGGCACGGCCACCTTCCTTGCCTGCATCCTCGTCAGCCGCCTCATCTCGCTCATCCCCTTCTCAAAGTGGATTATAGGGTGAAAAAACTTTGGACAGATTGATTTATATCACTACCTTTGCGATATGAATCACGCTCATAAACCGACCTATTCCAAATCATTATTTGACATCTGGCTGGCGATTGTAACAATACTTTATATTGTTGTGTTTGCCTTGACTCCGATGTCACTGGACGAAGCCCTTGAAACGACCAAAATACACTCGGTGGCCGGAAAACTCAAGAGCGGTTCAAGCCTTATGACGCACCACCCCCTCCGCTCACCCCACCACACCATCTCACCCGTCGCCCTTGTCGGGGGTGGCTCCAACCCGGTTTCCGGGGAAATTTCCCTCGCCCACAACGGGGTGTTGTTTCTCGACGAATTTCCTGAATTTTCGCGGCCCGTCCTCGAAGTGATGCGCCAGCCTCTCGAAGACCGACACATCACCATCGCCCGCGCCTATGACCGCATCCTCAAAGTGGCCCGTACCATCGCCGACATCAACGCATCGGCCGCCATCCTCCCCCACCACCTCAACAAGGCTATCTCCTGCCGTAACGTGGGGCGCCGCATCCAGCCAGCACAACCCGCACAATTAACCGAAATTTATAGTCAACCGTAAACGCACAACGGCATGCATAAAGTATACACAGAAAATATTTTTTCACATAAAAGCTTTATAGCAGGAGTATTCTGTCTATATATTGTTTCGTTCTTATTCATTACGATAACCATAGGTTATCTTTTAGGTATATCTGTTTCATCGCTGAATCTCCCTTTAGCCGTTATATTATCATCTGTCCTCATTATAAAACAATCGGGTTTAAATATCAGGAATACCTGCCTTGTGATTCTTGAATCCATTGCCGGTATTACCATAATAGGATTTATCATGGCATTCCTTCCTGATTTTTCATCTGACGGGAACTATTATCATCAAGAGAGTGTGATTCTTCAAGTTAACGGATGGAACCCCGTCTATTCTCCCACAGAATTGGATATCTCGATATGGATTAAACATTATGCCAAAGCTCTTGAAGTCACGAGTGCCGGCATTCTTGCGCTAACTCATAACTTGGAGTCATCCAAGGTTATCAACTGGATTCTATATATAGCCTCTGTGCTTATACCTTACAATGCGATAAGAAACCTTGGCTGGTCACGTCGCAAAAGCATTTCAGTCACTATATTACTTTCCTGCAATCCGGTAGTCATTGGCCAACTTTTTACTTTCTTCAATGATTTTGCCATCTATTGTGAACTTGTAATCCTTGTCAGTGTCTTTGCCTTGATTGTCCCATCAGCAGACAAGAAAAATTCACTTTATTTGTGGGGAATAGCTGTAGCAATTACAATACTCGCCATAAATACAAAATTCACTCATTTCATGTTTATCGGAATAGCATGGATTATTTTCGGCATATACTTGATTATCACCCGATATTATGACTTGTTGAAACCTTACCTGGCATTTGGCGTCATATCAGTTCTGTTGGGCGCGGCTGTAACCGGATTCCATCCTTATGTCACCAACATATTGACTGAAAGAAATATATTTTACCCTCTGATCGGTGACAAAAAGGTTGATATTATGTCAGGCAATACCCCTGAGATTTTTAAAGGCAAGAATAGGATTGAAACATTTGTTATCTCCCTTACCTCCATTAAATCTACATGCGATTCTGAATCAAAAATATCAGACGACATATTATCTTATATTTCAAATTATGGATATGGGACGCGTGTAAACGGATTCTCTCCTTTATTTATATTAATACTTGCGCTGTCTATCGCATATGGGTTAAAATATTCATGTAATAGGCGAGCATGGATACTATCAGGTATTTTGTTGTTAACGTGCATAGTTTTTGAACAAAATTGGTGGGCACGCTATTTTCCGTGGATTTGGGCTATTCCGGCAATACTGATTTTGGGGTCAACTGAAACTACGACTAAATCTAAATTGCTGAATCTTATTATCGCCCTTGAAATTCTTGTGGCCACAGCATCAGTTGTCCGCATGGCAGGAGGATGTGTAAGTCGCAAACTGTTTTATGACCGACTGTATGAACAGATGCAGAAGACACCGCTAAAGATAGCCAATCGCACAGCAGTGGTAACTTATAAACTCAATCATAATAATGCGCTATACATAGACGTGCCGATAAGTCAGATTGATTCTCTAAAGGCTGTATCTTATTATGATTATTATTCAAGACATCTTGATATCATTGAGTTACCTGACAGTTTTTATACCGAAATAACCCGGCCAATACTGCTAAACAAATGTATGATGTTAAACAAAAGATTATCTTCAGGTTCAACAAATGAAAGAGACAGCAATTAACATCATAGAGGTTTGCCGCCCGAAACAGTGGCTGAAAAATACATTTATACTTCTCCCCTTATTTTTCGGAGGTCTATTTTTCGAACTATATAGTTTACAACAGACTATATTGACAGCCGTTGCATTTTGTTTTATTGCAAGCGCAATCTACTGTCTCAACGACATAATGGATGTGGATGAAGACAGGCAGCACCCTCAGAAAAAGAATAGACCGTTGGCATCGGGCAGAATATCGGTTAAAACAGAGTATATTATATTTTTCAGTGTATCCTTAATAGGATTTACACTGCTTTTCCTTATTGATATTCCTTTCTCTGCTATCGCTGTTGTCGGAGGATACTATTTATTAAATATAGCTTACTGTCTTATACTCAAAAGGATGGCCATTATTGACATATTTGTGGTTTCCTTAGATTATGTATTAAGAATAATTATAGGCGGGATAGTGGCTGACGTCGCTCTTTCGCCATGGATTGTAATACTAACTTTTTTATTGGCATTATTTATTGTTTTTGCCAAACGTTACGGAGACCTGGAAATCTGTGAAAACACAGGCAATAAGCATCCACGCACAACTTATAACAAAATTTTTTTAATAGTTTTGATGAGCATAACAGCCTCCGTTACTATCGTCAGCTATATAATGTACACAATTTCATCCACACCCCCGTTGCTATACATAACATCGATTTTCGTACTTTTTGGCCTTATAAGATATTTGTACCTATCGTTGGTGATGAACGTATTTTCTTCACCGACGGCAGTTGTTTTTAGCGACAGACCTCTTCAGGCATGCCTGATTATTTGGGTACTTTCATATATAATAATTCTATATGTTCTATGAATTTTTCCAAGATAGCTTTTTTTGACTTTGACGATACAATTATATGTGAGGATTCATTTATTGGATTCTCAAAATATGCCTTGGGCACTAAGAAATACATAATTAGCTTGATATTGTCAATCCCTTATATCGTTTCATGGAAACTTGGAATTATTTCAAATTCACGAGCTAAAGAGATGCTATTTAACCGGATGTTTAAAGGATTGCAACTTGAGACGTTTAACAAGCTCTGCGAGGAATATGCAGGTCGTTTAAAGCCTAATGGCGCTATTTTACATCAAATCAAGCATTTGCAACAACAGGGAGTCGAAATAGTCATCGTCAGCGCAAGTATTCGCAACTGGATTGAACCATTCGCAAAAAGATTGTCAATAAGACATATTATTGCAACTGAGATAGAAATAGAATCAGAAAATAAACTATTGACGGGTAAATTTAACACGCCTAATTGTTTTGGCCCGGAAAAAGTTAACCGCATCCTGCAAATCTTTAATTTAAGGGATACGGAAATTTGGTCTTTTAGTGATTCCATGAGTGACCGTCCTCTTTTCAATATCTCAGACTATCCATTTTTAGTAAGTGGTAATAAGATTTCTCCCCTGTCCCCAATTAAAGATACAGTTGGCACGAAGTGGAAAGCAAAATATAGCCGAGTGATGCGCAACATCAACCACTTCACTTGAAACCGAAATCAAGCTTCTAAACGTGGCCAAGGATGAGTTAGTCAAATTAGACCGATTAGTGCAATATATATAACAATGACTGTTGAAAGAAAATACCTGACTGCTGTACCCGTTTTTAAGTTTTTACTCATACTCGGGGTTGTACTTATTCACAGCAACCCGGCTTCACAAATATGTGACGAAAACGGTAATTGTGGGTTTGTGTTTGTCGATTTCGTAACATCATTCATGCAGACATGTGTCCCCTCGTTTTATATAATATCGGGGTATCTGTTTTTCATAAATATCGGACGTCCTTCCGCCACTTACCTCCACAAATTAAAATCCCGTGTCAGGACTCTATTGATACCCTATCTTGTGTGGAACAGCATCTGTGCCGCCCTGTTTGTTATTAAGGTCAAGTATTTAGGGTTCCCCGGTCTCGGGATAATAGAGGACGGCACCATTGACTGGGGAAAATTTTTTCTTGGCTTTATTTATCGACAACAGGCCGACGGATATCCATTTGCATTTGCATTCTATTTTATCCGCAATCTGATGCTGTTCGTCCTGCTCAGTCCAACCGTGTGGTTTATATCCCGCAGGTGGTGGACGATGTGCCTGTTCATCCTTATGAAGATAGTCTTTGATCTCAACCTTTTAGGTATCGAATGGTTTGTAATAGGCTCTGCAGCGGGAATACATAGGTTTTCGTTTGAAAAAATCAATAGCCGTCTTGCAGCGATAGTTTCGTTTGCGGTATATATTGCCTTCGGGTATGTCAGATTTTTCACCGATGACTTGTCTGAAAACATGTCTCAATCCCTATTGGTCATCGAAGTCCTTGCCGCTTTTTATTCCGTTTACTTCATTTCTCAAAAATTATCGTCACTGTCTCAGAAACCGGGAGTAATGAAAACGCTGTGTTCATCCACTTTTTTTATATATGCGTTCCACCAGTTGTTTTGCTCTGTCACCGTCAAATTTTGGCTAAGAATATTCGGGACCGGGTCTTTTGCAGGGCCGGTGCTGACTTATGTATTTTCTTTTCTTACTATGTTTTTCATATCATTTGCCATCTACATGTCAGCACAAAGAATCTGCTCAAGGATATTATCCACAATCACAGGAGGCCGGGAGTAGTATGATTCAGGAAAAATTTCAAAATACACACCGACTCTCACCTATCATCTCTTATTTTTCTACTTTCAACTGTTTCAACTCTACGTCACCTAACAATGGTGCAGACATTGAATAGGAACTCCAAAATGAACCGAGAAGCAGACGGCAGCGCGACAGCACCAATAGCTCAACCCACGCGTCCTTTATCCCGTCAAGTTTTCCTCGGTCGCTGCTCAAGCTTGACACTATCATGTTTTTGCTGAATCGCTCACCTAAATCTCTCTTTGTGTCAGCGTCGTCACTTGCAAGGTAAAACATTGTACCGGGATTGTCCTTGAGCAGACTTTCCACTTCGTTTACAAACAGACTTGTGGGACTGAAACGGCGTGACATTTCATTGTCAGTGCGCCTGATGTGCAACCCTACCATGTTTTCTCCGAATCCCGCGGTTATATCGTCAACGCGGCGCTTTATATCATCAACGGGGGTGAATAAATTTCTGTAAAAATCTACTGAAAAGTCATAGAAAGGACAACCCGAATAGATGTATATACTCTTACTTGATTTCGCTACCAAGTCACGCATCTCCTCACCGTTGTCACGCAACGATACCATCGGTTCCGTGTCGTCAACGAGGATTTCGGAAAAATTCAGTCCCTGATACAGTCGCGATACATACAGGTTTTTCTTTCGCGGCAGCTCCCATTTGAGGTTATATCGGGCATAACCGGGCAGTGTCACCTTTTTCATCCATTCATTGTCGGCAAAGAGGTCCGATGGAATGGCATTCATCCCCCAGTCGCGATACCATACAATAGAGAGGGGGACACCGGTGTCCCTACTAAGAGTAAGACCCGATGCCACCGCCCTCATCCTATTGGCCAGGCCGCCCGAGGCGACAAGCACTATTTCTTTCATCAGCTTTCCACTTGGAGTAACGTGCCGGTTCCCGAGGCGGTTAGGTTGCCCAGGACTGCGGGGAAAAGCAGTGTGTCTCCTTGCTTGATGGTTGTTGTTTTTCCCTCAGAGCCATACCCGAGAATTGCCTCGCCGGCAAGGCACATGACAATCATGAATGAGTTGCGGGTGTGATTCATCGGGAGGTTTTCGGCATTGTCAAGGAGGATGCGGCGCACGTCGAAGTGCTTGCAATTGACAAGGTCAACGTCGGCGACACCGGCCGGTGCCGGCTCGTTTTTGTAATTGGGATACACGGTATAGTCAATTGCGTCACGGGCCTGCTCGGTGTGGAGCTGGCGGGGATTTCCGTCGGCATCACGGCGGTCATAGTCATAGATGCGGTAGGTTATGTCGCTTGTCTCCTGAATCTCGGCAAGGAGGTTTCCGGCCCCGATAGCGTGGATGCGGCCCGCAGGGAGGAAAAAAGTGTCGCCGGGAGCTGAGTCATAGCTGTCGATGACATCCATGATGGTGTTGTCGGCGACGCGGCGTTCATATTCGTCGGGGGTAATCTGCTGTTTCAGACCGACGTATATCTTGGCACCAGGGGCGGTGTCTATTATGTGCCACATCTCGGTCTTGCCGGGACAGTGGTGACGTTTTTCGGCAAGTTCGTCATCGGGGTGTACCTGTACCGAAAGGTTGTCCTTGGCATCTATTATCTTTATAAGTAGCGGGAAGTTTTTTCCGTAGGTTTCATAAACTTTTACTCCGACAAGCGCGGGGCCAAACTCCTCAATCAGTTCGGTGAGTGAACGGCCCTTGAACGTGCCTCGGTCAACGACAGAGACTTTTCCGGGGACTGCTGATATTTCCCAGCTTTCGCCTATGGATTTCTGATCGGTAACGATTCCTTTGAAAGGTGCGATGGTCTCTCCACCCCATATCACAGATTTCAGGTAGGGGGAAAAATGCAATGGTTCTTTTAATTCCATTATTTTTTATAGTATTATAACATGTTCAAAGCTCTGAGCTGCTCCACAATCTCGGCGCGGGAAAGAACGCGGCGCGATCTGAGCAAAGCGGCAAAATCATGGGCAACGGACTGTACGCCGCGATGGGAGAACACACGGTCGAGGTAGTTGAAATTTTTGTCAAAAAGACGGTCGATTTCGTCATCTTCGAGTGAGCAGACATTGTGTCCTTCTTCAGAAACCGCGTCATGAAGACTTTTCTTCACTTTGTCGTCTACACGGGTTACACGCAGTACCCTGTTGCGGCACAAAATGTTAGCCATCATCATCACTACCGAGAGATTGTAGTTTTTAAGCAGCTGGTTCCAAGCAGCCTTTGGTGAAACCCCGGGATTTCCCGCGAAATAAAACTCGCCGGTCATTTCCACCATGTTTCCGGGGTCGCGGTCGAGAGAGATTGTCGAAATCATATCCTCGCCGTCAAAGACAACGAGTCCGATAGCCATACCGGCAGCACCATAGCTGCGGTCGTTTTCATCGTTATATCTGAATTGTTCCATTTTTTCTTGGGGTTAGTTCACTACAAGTATCTTGGTTACAACATCGCCGGCAGATGAAGAGTTTCCGTCACTCTGCGATGCGAGAACATAGTAGACGCCGCTTTTCACGCGTTCTCCGCCATGATTGCATCCGTCCCACAGGGCCATGCCGCCTTCAGACTGAATCTGGGCAATGACATTCATCCCGGCGTCACATATCTTGACGAGAGAGTTGTCCATCAGTCCCTTTATGGTAATCCATCCGGTATATTCGGGGGTGACGGGATTGGGATAGGCATACACGTCGGAATAATCGGGACGCGCCGGCGAGGAGTCGGAACTGTATTCCATCAGACCGTAGTTAGTGCCGATAAACACTGAGTTAGAATTAGGATCGGCATATACACAGTTGATTGTATTGGTCGGAAGGGGGGAATTTTCTTTGTTAAAATTGGAGATAATCTCGTCACCGCGCGGGCTTACAAGATAGAGACCCGAGTTGCGGGTTGCAATCCACTTGCGGTTGGAGGCATCCACACTGATGTCGAGCACATCCTCGGTGCCCATCAGATAGTCGGCAAGATTGGAGCCGTCGTTGCGGGGAACCTTGATGCGGTTGATTGTAAAGTTGGGGTTCATCGCATCGGCGGGGCGGGTGATTTCGAGAACGCCAGAATCGTTGGTTCCGATCCACACGCGGCCGTCGTTATCCTCGACCATCGCCTGAATGTAAATGGGCATGAAAGAGTTTCCGTCTTGGTCGGTGAAAGTGTCAATATTTCTAAACACTGCACTGCCATCATTGCTGTTTGTATCAAACACCACTACCGGAGTCCTGAAACCGCAGGCATTCAATAAAATAATTTTACTTTTATCACAGCCTAATATTTTGCCATCAAAACCACCTCCTGCGCCATTAAAATCACATGCTGTCCAATCATTTATACTGACTTTTTCAACTCCGTTTCTCTTATTGGACGGTAATACTATGAATCCTTTTCCATTATTGGTATAATGCTGAACCCACAAGTTGCCTTGATTATCAATATTACCACCGGATACGCGACACCCCCAAGGTTCGTCTAACGGAGCATTATCTTTGTAAAAATGAGCTATTTCTTTCCTATCTTTTAAAACATATACCCCTTCAAATCCTGAGCCAACATATAATATACTGTTATCGTCGGGATCATCAATTACAAATGAAGGAGCAATTATGGTATTACGCCCTACTCTATTTTTAAGCCAACCGGCAGTCGCACTATATTTTGTAGAAACATCTTCTATCGGAGCGACATTCTTTATTTTTCCATCCTCATAATAATCACAATAAAAGCCTATACATGTTACATTATCATTGTCGGCCGCAGGATGATACATTGATGCGCCTATATTATACAGATAAAATCCTCGGCCGTTGCTCGACGGGGTGATTTTGGCGACCTTGGCAACGGTGCTGTAGTTGGAGGGGAGAAATTTATCGCTCAATACTGTAAGAGCTCCATCAGAAATTTTATAGTTTCCGATGCCGTTCTTGTCAGCAGCCCAGAATGACTTGCCGGGACCTTCCCATGTGGCATACATGTTGTCTTTAACCGGGTCGGGAATGGAGGTGACGAGGGTTATGGCTCCGGTGGAGTCTATCTTGTAAAAATTGTTATTATGTGTAAAATACACTCCGTCCTTGCCGGAAATGAGTGATGAACAACCTTTGTATTCGGGTAATTTTTTGCGTTCAGCTGCATCATAAGGCTCACCGGCGAAAAAAAACAGACCTTCAGCCGCTCTTGCAACCACCCTGTGGACCTCACTGTCAAGAATAAATGCTTCACTAAATTCCCATCCTTCACCGAGTATTCTCGTAAAATTGCTCAGGGAGTTTATGCGGTCGCCCGAGGGGATGGAATAAAAAACGTAGTCGTTGTTGATAAACAGAAAATCTCCTGCCTCGACGGCACACCACACACCCTTGTCGTAAAATCCCGACTGGGTGACTTCGTGCTTGACATCGTCGTAGATGACGAGGCCGAAGTTGGTGGAGACATACATGCGGTTTTTGCCGAAGGAGATGTTGTTGATGACCTTGTCCTCGTTGGTAACGGCATTCTTTATCTCGGGAAGGTTGACGACATGGCCGCGGTCATACACGAGGTCGATGTTGCCCCCAGCATAAACCACGGCGACATAATCTTTATCAGGATTATAATATATGTCCTTTATATCGACGTCGGTCAGCAGGTTTCCGTCACTAAAAAAAGTGGTCTCGTCACCATCCTTGTCATAACAATAGAGTACACCGGCGGTGGTATAGTAAACCTTGTCGGGGGTTTCTATTATCTTGTCGATTTTTTCGCTGAAAACCGGAAACGAGCGCCAAGTGCCGACAGCAAGTTGGGCATCCACGCCTGTCAGCGCTATCATCGCGAGTAAAAATAACGATATTCTTTTTATCATAAATCAGAGAGATTTTTCAGAGGTTAGAGAGATAGTCCATCAACAGGGCGGTGGCGCGTCCACGGTGGCTGATGGCGTTTTTTTCATCATCGCTCATCATTGCAAACGATACGTTGCTTTCCACCGGCCTGAACACGGGATCGTAGCCAAACCCGTTTACACCCTCGCGCGATTCCAGAATTTCGCCCTCGACAACGCCCTTGAAGCATTTCAGGTCATCACCCAGTATAAGGGCGATGACGGTCATGAATCTTGCCGAGCGGTCAGTCTTCCCTTCCATGTTTTCGAGGAGCAGTTTCATGTTGGCCTCGCTGTCATGCCCGGGGCCGGCATAGCGTGCCGAGAACACACCGGGCGCACCGCCGAGCGCGTCGACCATCAGGCCGGTATCGTCGGCAAAGCAATCGCGGTCATAGTGATCCTTGATATACCGTGCTTTCAGCACAGCATTGCCTTCGAGCGTGTCGGCTGTCTCGGGAATATCTTCATGGCACCCTATATCGGAAAGGCTCAGAATCTTGAAACGGTCACCGGCCATGCGGCGGATTTCGCTAAGTTTATGGGCGTTGTTGGTTGCAAATACTATTTCGTGCATGGGATTATTTACATAATTAGGTAGTCACCGGTTTGAAATGGCAACTACCTAATATAACGTTATTTTAGGTTGTTTATTATCCTACGACGATGTTGACAATCTTGCCGGGAACGACAATAATCTTCCTGACAGTCTTGCCGTCGAGCCACTTGGCTGAGCTTTCATGACCGAGGGCGAGTTTTTCGACCTCATCGCGAGGCATGTCGGCGGGAACCTGAATGTTGAAACGAGCCTTGCCGTTGAACGAGACTGCGTAGTTGACGCTGTTCTCTTTAAGGTATTCCTCGTTCCATTCGGGCCAGCTGGCATCATTTATTGTCGTGTCATGGCCGAGCGCGCTGTGCCACAATTCCTCGGCCACATGGGGGGCGAATGGGGCGAGAACGATCAGCAACTGTTCAAGTACCTCGCGGGAGTGACAATTGGCGGCGTTGAGTTCGTTGACACATATCATGAATGCTGCTACCGAGGTGTTGAACGAGAATGACTCGATGTCGCCGGTGACTTTCTTGATGAGCTTGTGGATAGCCTTCAATGCCTCGGCAGTCGGTTTCTCGTCGTTGACGAGGCAGTCGTCACCCTTGAAGAAAAGTCCCCACAGTTTCTTGATGAATCGGTTCACGCCGTCGATGCCGTTGGTGTCCCAAGGCTTGCTCTGCTCAAGCGGGCCGAGGAACATCTCGTAGAGGCGGAGCGTGTCGGCTCCGTAGCGCTCCACTATATCGTCGGGGTTGACAACGTTGAACATCGATTTAGACATTTTTTCAACCGCCCATCCGCAGACATACCTGCCGTCTTCCAGCAGGAACTCGGCATCCTTGTAGTCAGGCCGCCATGCGCGGAAGGCATCGGTGTCGAGAATGTCGTTGCTGACGATGTTGACATCGACATGGATGGGGGTAACGTCATAGTCGCCTTTCAGACCGTGGCTGACAAACGTATTGGAGTCCTTGATGCGGTAAACAAAGTTGCTCCGGCCCTGAATCATGCCCTGATTGATGAGTTTCTTGAACGGTTCTGACTCGGCCACATATCCGAGGTCATAGAGGAACTTGTTCCAGAAACGGGAGTAGATGAGGTGGCCTGTCGCATGTTCAGTACCGCCGATGTAGAGGTCGACGTTGCGCCAGTACTCGTTGGCCTCGCGTGACACGAGGGCCTCGTTGTTGCGCGGGTCCATATAGCGCAGATAGTAGGCCGACGAGCCTGCGAATCCGGGCATCGTGTTGAGCTCGATGGGATAACCCTCAGGTGTCACCCAGTCCTTGGCGCGGCCGAGCGGCGGCTCTCCTGTCTCGGTGGGGAGATAGCTGTCGACCGGGGGCAGCAGGAGCGGGAGCGCACTCTCGTCCATCAGGTGCGGCACCCCGTCTTTATAATACACGGGGAAAGGCTCTCCCCAGTAACGCTGGCGGCTGAAAATGGCATCGCGGAGGCGGTAATTGACCTTAACCTTGCCTATACCTTTCTCGGTGATAAATTTCTTGGTTGCGGCGATAGCGTCTTTCACATCCATGCCGTTGAGGTCGAGTTCCTCGCCGGCTGAATTGATCATCTTTCCGCTCTTGGCGTCAAAACTCTGCTCGCTGACATCGCACCCCTCGATAAGGGGGATTATCGGGAGGTCAAAGTGACGGGCGAAAGCATAGTCGCGGCTGTCGTGGGCGGGAACGGCCATGATTGCGCCTGTTCCATACCCGGCAAGCACATAGTCGCTGACCCATACTGGGATTTTCTTCCCGGTCAGAGGATTGACGGCGTAGGCACCGGTGAACACGCCGCTGACACTCTTGTCAATCATGCGCTCGCGCTCGGTCTTGTGCTTGATGCTGTCGATATATTCCTTGACAGCCTCGCGGCGGTCAGGAGTTGTCACCATGTCGACATACTCGCTCTCGGGGGCCATCACCATGAATGTCACACCGAAGATTGTATCGGCACGGGTTGTGAAGATTTCGAGTTCCACGTCGCTGTCGGCAATCTTGAAACGCATCTCGGCACCCTCGGAACGGCCGATCCAGTTGCGCTGTGTCTCTTTGAGCGAGTCGGTCCAGTCGATTGTCTCCAGTCCGTCGAGCAGACGCTGGGCATAGGCCGACACGCGGAGACACCACTGATACATCAGTTTCTGCTCCACGGGATAGCCGCCGCGTATCGAAAGGCCCTCGGAGACCTCGTCGTTGGCGAGCACGGTTCCAAGCTCGGGACACCAGTTCACCATCGTGTTGCCGAGATAAGCGATGCGGTAGTTCATCAGTGTGTCGCTTTTTTGTTTCTCGGTCATTGCATTCCAGTCGGCGGCGGTAAAGCTGAGTTCTTCGCCGCAGGCTGCATGGATACCCTCGGTGCCTTTTTCCTCGAAATGCTTGACGAGGGCGGCAACGGGCATCGCTTTGTCGAGCCGGGTGTCATAGTAGCTCTCAACCATCTTCATGAACGCCCACTGTGTCCACTTGTAAAACTCGGGGTCGCAAGTCTTGATTTCGCGGTTCCAGTCATAGCAGAAACCGATTTTGTCAAGCTGGTTGCGGTAGCGGGCGATGTTCTGCATGGTCGTTACCTCGGGGTGCTGGCCGGTCTGGATAGCATATTGCTCGGCAGGGAGACCGTAGGCATCATAGCCCATCGGGTGCAGCACGTTGAAACCTTGGGCACGCTTATAGCGCGAGTAGATGTCAGATGCGATGTAGCCGAGCGGGTGGCCCACATGCAGTCCCGCGCCCGACGGATAAGGAAACATGTCAAGCACATAAAACTTGGGACGCGAGGGGTCAATCTCGGCTCGGTAGGTGTTGTTTTCGCGCCAGTACTGCTGCCAGCGCGTCTCTATATCTCGATGATTGTAATTCATAATCTTTTTTCAGATGGCGAGCATGCGGTCGATGGGACGGCGGGCGCGGTCGATGACAGCCGGGTCGACGGTCACCTCGGGCAGCTCATATTTTAATGTATTATATAATTTCTCAAGAGTGTTCAGTTTCATGAAGGAGCAATCGTTGCATCCGCATGTGCTGTCGGTCGGAGGCGCGGGGATGAAGACTTTGCCGGGACAGCGTCGCTGCATCTCGTGAAGGATTCCGCTCTCGGTAGCCACGATAAACTCGCCGGAGTCGCTCTGCTCGGCATGGCTGAGCAGGACCGCTGTCGAGCCGATGCGGTCGGCGACCATGCGCACCGGGGCGGGACACTCGGGATGGACGAGGACTTCGGCGCGGGGATGCTGCTTTTTCAGTTCAAGAATTTTTTCAAGGGAAAATTTTTCATGAACGTGACAGGCACCGTCCCACAGCACCATCTCGCGACCGGTCTCACTGTTGATATAGTTGCCGAGGTTGCGGTCGGGGCCGAAGATTATTTTTTCGTCGGCGGGGAGCGAGTCGACCACCTTGCGGGCGTTTCCCGATGTGACCACTATGTCGGTCAGGGCCTTCACCGCCGCCGTTGTGTTGACATAGGAAATCACGGTGTGGCCGGGGTGTTCCGCCACAAATTTCTCCAAGTCTTCGGCCCGGCAGCTGTCGGCCAGCGAGCATCCGGCGTTGAGGTCGGGGACGAGGACCTTTTTTTCGGGACACAGAATCTTCACAGTCTCTCCCATGAAGTGAACGCCACACATGACGATGATGTCGTTGTCGAGCTTGCGGGCAATCTGGGCGAGGGCGAGGGAGTCGCCGATGAAGTCGGCAATGTCCTGAATCTCCCCTTTCTGATAGTAATGGGCGAGAATCACCGCGTTTTTCTCGCGCTTGAGTTTCAGGATGGCCTCTTTCAGGTCGGGGATGTCATCCACGGGCGCTTCAACATAGCCTTTATCAACCTTCATTTGATTTTAATCAAAAAAATTTTTTCAAAAAATAAATTTTAATAGCAACAATAAACAGTGTTGATAGTTCAGATAACTTTTAAGGTTAAAATTTGCACATATCGTTATTAAACTACCGTCAACACAAGCGTCGCTGTTATGAACACAGATAGTCTGTGAATCTTAGCCGTTTAACGGTGTTATCAACAACCTGTTTATAACGTGCAAAGTTAATAACTTTCTGTCTATTGGCAAGCGTCACAGTGTGAAAAACCGTGACGAAAACGGTTGAAAAGAGTTTCATTGCTTTGTGGTAACTTATTTTGGACCTTCAAGGTAAAGGTCTATATGGGAATAGGGTTGTAAAATGCAAGCCTTATTTGTTGAAACTTGTTTTTCGGTTTTCTACACTTATCTACACGATTGTTGACAGTGTAGATAAACATGACCGAAGGATGGCCGATTCAGCCTGAACAGCCGGGATGGAAGGTTAAAACAGTCATTTTATAGCTATTTTTGTGATTTACACTGTTATCAACATGTTATCAATTCGGTATACGCTGGTTTACAGTCGTTTAATTATATTATCAACATTATGTTCACAGTTGAAGTCAACACGATGTTTACATTGTTGTATATAGTTATATTTACATTTTAATAAACAGTTTGTTGACATGTTAAACAGCTGTATATCACTGGTATAATGCAGTTATTAACATTGTGCTTATACAGTGTTTAAACACAATGTCGACAACGGTTGTGGGATACTTTTATACATATATCCACACTATTGTCGACAATGTTAAAATCAATGTTCATATACAAAAAATCCCGGCCTGACGATGTCGGGTCGTCAGGCCGGGAAAATAAGTTGTTAACCTAAGTGTTGATTAGAGGTCGCGGAGGTCGGGCTCGTCGTCAACAGGGATGTCGGTGTTGACATTCTTTGAGCCGATGAGGCCGTAGAAAAGGATGTAGGCGAGCATTGCGACTACAAGCCAGTAGCTCGACACATATCCCACGGTGCGGCCGATCCAGTCCTGAATGAAGGGCATGATACCGCCGCCGACTACCATCATCATGAACAGTCCCGAAGCCTTGGCAGTGTACTTGCCGAGTCCCTCGGTAGCGAGGTTGAAGATTCCGCCCCACATTACCGATGTGCAGAGACCGCAGAGGAACAGGAAGAGGCACTTCATGGGCACCTCGCCGCTGGTGATTTTGAGGGCTTTGATTTCGGGAGACTTGAAGGTGATTGACTCGGGGAGGAAGATGGCGATGAGGACGAAGATGATAGCCACGGTAGAGACTGTGATCATCTGCGCGCGGGTCGATACCTTGCCGCTGATGATGGAGCTGACAAAGCGTCCGACGAGCATCATCAGCCAGTAGAGGGCGGCGAGTGAACCGGCGACGGCTGCAGCGCCTTCAAAGTTCTCGCGGCTGATCCATGCGTTCAATTCGCCGGGGATACCGATTTCGATACCGACATAGAAGAAGATGGCGATAACGCCGAGCAGGCAGTGACGGAAGGCAAGAGGACTGTGTTCATATTTCACCTTGCTGAGGTTGGCCTGAGGCTCCTGTATATTAATAAAGGAGATAACGATGAGTGCGGCCACGAAGATGGCGATACCGGTTATTACGAGGGGAGCTACCGATGCCATGGTGGTCTCCTTGGTCAGTGTGCCGACGAGGACACCGACGAGCATGGGGGTCAGCGTGCCGGCAAGAGAGTTGAGCGAGCCGCCTGTCTGGATGAGCTGGTTGCCCTTGTTTCCGCCGCCACCGAGCAGGTTGAGCATGGGGTTAACGACGGTGTTGAGCATGCACACGCAGAAACCGCAGACGAGCGCGCCGAGGAGGTAGATAAAGAGGTTGAGGGTGGTGGGATTTTCACCGCCGATGACGACTATATCGGCACCTGCAACGCTCGACAGCAACTGGATGCCAAGGCCGATGGCGCCCACGGCGAGGGCGATGAGGGTGGTTTTTTTGTAACCGTAACGGATGAGCATGTTGCCTGCCGGGATACCCATGAAAAGGTAAGCGGTGAAGTTCATAAGGTTACCTGCCATACCGGCCCATTCGTAGCGGAAACCCCAGATGTTGCCGAATGGCGCGGCCATGTTGGTGACGAAAGAGATCATCGCAAAGACGAAAAACATCGTCACGATTGCAATGGTGCGGCCATTGCTTTTTGCGCTTTGTTCCATTGTGAAATTTTAGTTAGATGGTTGATTATTTTTTGACAATTAGTTTTCAATGGATTGATTGTTACAGGCCGTTTTTCATGGAATTTATCATGGAAAAAGGGCTTAATTGATGCAAAGTTAGAAAAAAATATATTACATGACAATATGAAAACAGGCAGTATCGGCAAAATAATGGGATTTTGAGACATCCGTGTCAAAAAAATCATTAAATTTGCGATTTTAAAACAAGTAAACCTTTAAAATTCACCAAACCCATGATGTACTACATAATGTACAACGGCCAGCAGATGGGTCCGATGCCTGCGGAGCAGCTGCGTAATTATGGCCTCAATCCTCAGTCAATGGTGTGGGGCGAAGGTATGCCCAACTGGGTTGCCGCCTCGACAGTTCCCGAACTCGCCGCCATGATGAACGGCATGCAGCAACCCTATGGCCCGCAGATTCAGCAACCCGCCTACGGCGCAACCATGCCCCTCGGCAATCGCGGTATGCAGCCTATCGCCCAGCCGGTCGACAACCACATGGCACTTGCAATCATCGCAACGATAGTGTCGTTCCTCTTTTCATGTATAGGGGTTATTTTCGGTATCCTTGCCATCGTCAAGGCCAACCAAGTCAATACCTACGTTGCACAGGGTCTTGACGACGCGGCCCGTCAGGCAAGCGACAGTGCCAAGAAAAACAGTTATTGGGCCTTCGGTTTTGCCGCGCTCGGTTTAATCGGAACAATCGCTTTATATTGGGATGCATTATAATGCATGATATTTGGTAAAGATCCGCAAAGATTTATTACATGAATAGCCGGGGGTTGCAGATAGCTGCAACCCCCGGTATAGTATGAATGCGATTTATAGAATCTGTAAAGATTCTTCAATATGTGTCGGTGAATTTATTTTATGCCGAAGGCATTTTTTACTTCGTCGACGGCGTCGAGGGCTTCCCATCCAAAGAGTCGAACCTCGATGTCGCGGTCGCCTGCATAGCGGTTGTGGAAATGCTTGGTGACTGTCTCGGGGTGGCGGCCCATGTGTCCGTAGGCGGCTGTCTCGGAGTAGATGGGCTTGCGGAGGTCAAATCGTTTCTCGATGGCGTAGGGGGTCATGTCGAAACATTTCATTCCTTTCACCACCTCGGCAATCTCGCTGTCGGTGAGGTTGACGCGGGCGGTGCCACGGGTGTCGACGCAGAGGCTGACAGGCTGTGCCACGCCGATGGCGTAGGCTACCTGCACGAGGGCCTGACTTGCGACACCGGCGGCAACGAGGTTTTTGGCGATGTGGCGGGCGGCATAGGCTGCCGAGCGGTCGACCTTGGAGGGGTCTTTGCCCGAGAATGCGCCGCCGCCGTGGGCGCCGCGGCCGCCATAGGTGTCGACGATGATTTTGCGGCCTGTCAGGCCGGTGTCGCCGTGGGGGCCTCCGATGACAAATTTTCCGGTGGGGTTTACAAGCACTTTTACATTGTCGTCAATCATTGCTGCGACCTCGGCGGGGAGGGTGGCCTTGACGCGTGGGATGAGGACGCGGCGCACGTCGGCCTCGATGCGTTCCTGCATCTTTTTATCAGCAGCCTCTTGGGTCAGACCGTTGTCGGGGGTGATGAATTCGTCGTGCTGGGTGGAGATGACGATGGTGTCTACGCGCAGGGGGTGTCCGTCCTCGCTGTACTCGACAGTCACCTGACTCTTGGAGTCGGGGCGCAGGTAGGTGCGCGTCACGCCGTCGATGGTGTAGGTCATCTCTTTCTGCTCGCGGCGCAGGGCGGCGAGTTCGAGAAGGAGCCGGTGGCTGAGGTCGATGGTGAGGGGCATGTAGGTGTCGGTCTCGTCACATGCGAAACCAAACATCATCCCTTGGTCGCCAGCTCCCTGCAGCTCGCGTTTCTCTGTGTCGCGGTCAACGCCTCGGTTGATGTCGGCACTCTGCTCGTGGAGCGCGTTGAGGACTCCGCAGGCTTCGCCGTCAAATTTCAGCTCGCTGCGGTCGTAGCCTATTTTCTTGATAACGCCTCGGGTGACTTCCATCAGGTCGATGTAGGCCTCGCTCTTGACTTCGCCGGCGATAACGACCTGCCCGGTGGTGACGAGGGTCTCGCAGGCTACTTTTGAGTCTGGGTCGTAGGCAAGCAGATGGTCAAGGACTGCGTCGGAAATCTGGTCGGCAACTTTGTCGGGGTGTCCTTCTGACACCGACTCGGATGTAAAAAGATAAGTCTTGTTCATAATTTTCAGGCAAAAAAAATAATGTCGAAGCGGCCTCGCGGGTTGCTTCAACATCTTTTCAAAAACTTAGCATAGCCTTAAAATCGTCTGCGACGACTGTAATGTCGCGACGGCGGTTTTAGCATTTTTTTGAAGTGGTTGCAAGCAGCCAAATTTGTCCACTTTTCTCGTTTTGAGACTGCAAAGTTAGTAAATATACCCGGTAGCGGCAACTATTTTCAATGAACGGGGATGGTTTTAACCTTAATTAATAGATAATGGACGAGGTGTGCGGGTTTATGCGGAAAAATCATTACATTTGCAGTTAAGTAACAGTAAAATAATGAGCAAACGTGTATTAATCATAGGTGCCGGAGGTTTTATCGGAGGATTTATCGCCTCGGAAAGCCTCAAGCGGGGATATGAGACATGGTGCGGTGTGCGCGAGTCGACATCGCGTCGTTTCCTTAAAGACGAGAGGCTGCATTTCGTCACGCTCGATTATGATGATCCCGAGAAGCTGGGCGACATGCTTGTGTCGGCCCTGCCCGAGGGGGAACGGTGGGACTACATCGTCTATAACCTCGGGGCGACCAAGTGTATCAACTATCTCGATTTCAACCGCATCAACTACCAGTATCTCAAGACATTTGTCGAGGTGCTGCAACAGCGCGGGATAGTGCCTGAACGGTTTGTCTACATGTCGAGCCTGTCGGCCCTCGGTCCCGGCGACGAGAAAGGTTACACGCCGCTGACCGGTGACATGACTCCCTCACCCAACACCCGCTACGGGGTGTCGAAGCTGAAGGCCGAAATCGCGCTCATGGGGCAGCCTGACTCTTTCCCGTGGATCGTGCTGCGCCCGACAGGTGTCTACGGGCCTCACGAGCAGGACTACCTGATGATGATAAAGTCAATCGACGCGCACTGGGACTTCGGCGTAGGGTTCAGAAAACAGATGCTTACATTTATATATGTGGAGGATCTTGCCCGTGCCGTCTTTGACGCGCTTGAGCGCGGTAAGAATCACAAAAAGTACATTATCTCGGAACCGAGGGCCTATTCTCAGGCCGATTTTCGCCGCATCGTGGCCCGGGAACTGGGCCGCAGGCTGGTGATTCCGGTGCGTCTGCCGCTGTGGGCGGTGAAAATCGCCTCGGTGGTGGCCGAGAAATGGGGTGTGGCCAAGATGAAACCCTCGACGCTCAACAGCGACAAATATAATATAATGAAACAGCGCAACTGGTGCTGTGACACGAGCGACGCGCTCAACGATTTCGGGTTTTCAGCGCAGGTCGACCTTGAGAGCGGAATCCGCGCCACGGTAGCCGCCTACCGCGAGCAGCAGCGCATCGATGCCGAGCGCAGAAAGGAGGAGAAGTCCCGATGATGTATCATGGTGTAAAGACTCCGGTGTGGATGACGATTCTGATTATCTTGCTGGTGTTGCCGGTGTTCTCGCTGCCGGCGCTTTTGTCGGCTATTGCGCCCGGCGACAGCGGTATGAAGACCATCGTGTGGTGTTACCCGGTTTATGTCGTTATGTCGGGATGGCTTGCGTGGCAGTGCTACCCGCAGCGGCGCGAGGTGTCATGGATTCTGCTTGTGCTGATGGTTATGAGCCACGCCGCAATGTGGATTATGACAGGATTAATAAAAATTTGAAGTGAAAAGTATAAGACTTACCCCGAGTTAAACACCCTCTTAAATATTGTAGATATAGATGAAGATATTGATAATCAACGGGCCTAATCTCAACATGCTCGGGAGGCGCGAGCCGGGAATATACGGGTCGCAGTCGTGGGACGATTTTTTGCCGCGATTGCGCGGCGAGTTTCCCGATGTGGAAATCACTTGCTTTCAGAGCAACCACGAGGGGGCGATTATCGACGCGCTCCAGCAGGCCGACTGTGACGGGATAGTTCTGAACGCCGGTGCCTATACCCACACCTCGCTTGCTATCGCCGACGCTATCGCCGCAATTTCGGTTCCCGTGACCGAGGTGCATATTTCCAATATTGCCGCCCGTGAAGAAATTCGCCACCGCTCGCTTATCGCGCCGGTGTGCCGCGGGTCGATAGCCGGTTTCGGCCTCGATTCTTACCGCATGGCGGTGTGGCAGATAGCAAATAGCAAATAACAAATAGCAAATAACAAATAACAGATGACGGATAGCGGGATGCGACGATAAGATATTTTTCATCTGAAATCTGAATATAATGGAAGATTATATACTTTCCCATATCTCTCCCGAGCCTGACCACTTGAAACGGCTCTATCGCGAGACTCACCTGCACCACCTCTATCCCCGCATGTGTTCCGGACACCTTCAAGGGAGGATGCTGAAGATGCTCGTGTCGATGATTAATCCGCGACGGGTGCTCGAACTCGGTGCCTATACCGGATATTCGGCCCTCTGTCTTGCCGAGGGTCTGACGGGTGACGCGTCACTGCACACGGTCGAAATTGACGACGAGATGGAGGAATGGCTGCTTGACCGCTTTGCCACGGCTCCGGGCGGTGAGCGCATAACGCTGCATATCGGTGACGCGCTGGAGGTCATTCAAGCGATTGACGAGACTTGGGACTTGGTCTACATTGATGCCAACAAGCGCGATTACACGGCTTATTATGAGGCAGTCATGCCGCGCCTGCGCCCGGGAGGATTTATTATCGCCGACAACACGCTGTGGGACGGCAAGGTGGTCGACCCGGTGACCAATCATGATGCCCAGACGGTGGCTCTTGCCGCATTCAACGACCACATCGCCGCTGACACCCGCGTCGAGGTCGTCATCCTCCCCCTGCGCGACGGCCTGACCCTTATCAGGAAGGAATAATTCCCATATTGGAGATTTTAGTGCGTTTCAAATATTTTGTAACGAAATTTACAACCTATAAGTTGTGGGTGTCGAATAAAAACAATATCTTTGCACAAAATACCATATATGACTTTCGACGATATTACTGAAGACGGACGGCTATGGGCTGTAAGATATGATGGTGATAATGATAACATATTGTATTCATTATTTGACCAATGGAATGATGTTGCATGGCTCAGAGATTTTTTTAAAGCTAACTCAAGTGATTTAGAGAGTTATTTTAAAATTACGAACATAAATGAAGCAATCAGGCGAACCATTGATGACAGCGACAAACTTGAGGCTATCATAATGGATATATCTCCTGAGGCTAATCTTGATTTGATATTTCGTCCACTGAGTAACAGTAGGATTGCAGAATGCCTACTTGGAAAGGAGAAAGCCAAATTAAAGAATCTCGTGGGTCGTGCATCATGGCTGCGAATATATGCTATAAAACTTGCCCACGGTGCTTATATAATAACAGGAGGAGCTATAAAGTTAACGGCGACGATGCAGGAACGGGAGCATACAGCAAAAGAGTTAAAGAAAATAGAACAAGTAAGAAATTTTCTTCTTCAAGAAAACATCATTGATGACAAAGGTTTTATAGAATATATAGCTGAACTTTAATTGTGAAATAAAATGGCACAGATTCAAGACAGATTAAGAGAATATTCTTCTGCGACACCTTCGAGATGGCGGGTGACTGCTGTGGGGCGCAGAAAAAATCGTGACTGGCTCCGCTATTCACAATATATAGCGATGAGGATGCTTGACCGAATGGAGGAACTCGGTCTTACTCAAAAGGCTTTAGCTGAAAAGATGGATTGTTCTCAGCAATATGTCTCAAAAGTTCTCAAAGGAACTGAAAATCTGTCGATAGAAACTATTTCCAAGATTGAGAATGCATTAGGATTGCAAATACTTGCTCTTGTATTGAAATAGAACCTTATATCTTGGTGATTTTTGCCACGGCAAAGACTGCTACCATGACGATGACGATGAGTGCCGAGCATGGAACGTCGATGATTGTCGCGAGCAGTAGTCCTGCTATGCAGCAGATGGCCGATACGGCTACCGAGAGGAACATGATGGTCTTGAACCGTCGGCAGTAGATTTCGGCAATCATCTGAGGCAGGGCAAGCATCGACATCAGGAGCATTATGCCGACGAGACGTATTGTCAGGACGATGCACACGGCAACCAGCACAGTCATCATGCACGACACTGCCGCGACCGGGAGCCGCTTGACGCGGGCGAAGTCGGCATCAAAGGCACAGGCTACTATTATGTTATAGAAAAGCGAGAAGGCGGCTATGACAACCGCGGTGAAGATGGCGAATGCCCACAGGTCGGCCGTGGTGATGGTCAGTATGTTGCCAAAGAGGAATGCGTTCAGCTCGGGGACATAGCCGGGGGTGAGAAACACGAACAGCACGCCGAGGGCCATGCCGAGTGCCCACACCACGGCAACCGCCGAGTCTTCCCTGACACGGTGGCGTGTCGCCATCCACTCTACACCGAGCGACGAGGCGATTGCAAACACTCCGGCCATGACGACAGGGTTCCATCCGAGGAAATAGCCGAGTCCGAGGCCGCCGAAACAGGCATGGGTCACACCTCCGGCTATCGACACGAGGCGGCGCGACACGATGTAGGTGCCTATCATTGCCGAGGCGATGCTGATGAGCGTTATCCCGACAAGGGCGTTCTTGAAAAAGCCATATTCGAGCAGTTCCATCATGACTCGGTCTGTCGGGTTGAAGTTTCGTTGACAAGCATGACCCACTCGTCGCGGATCGGCGATGGCATTTCGATGCCCCGGGCGGTGATGCTGAGTCCCCACGGGGCGAGGTCTTGCGGCAGCAGAGTGTAAAGCACGTCGCGGAAAGCCTCTATCTCGTCGGGGGTGTATTCGTCGGGTTTGCGGCCCTTGTAAGCGTCAAGTTCCTCGTCGTCAAAGTAGACAGGCTTGTCGACCGGGAATTTCTCGCACACCTCGTGCATCCCGCAGCAGCCGTCGGCGGGTTCCGCAGCATTCTCTGTTTCGGCTGATGTCTCGCTGCCCGGGGTGTCGGGCTTGTGGGTAATCCACAGGAGTAATCCTGTAAATAGCGTGAAAACCAGTATTATAAGTGCGCCGAGCATGGTCAATCGTCGTTTTCTTCGGGTTGAGGCATAGGAGCGTCTCCGTCAAGGAGGGTGAACCCTGCGGCCCGGAGGTCGTCCCAAAAGCCGGGATAGGACTTGGTCACCACTTCGGCATCCTCGATGACGATTCCGGGGATATATAGGGCCACGGGCGCGAGGGCCATAGCCATGCGGTGGTCGTCGTGGGTGGCAAAACGGGGCATTTCGGTGATGGGGACGCGGCGGCCTTCCCATGCCATCACGTCGGGAGCCTCTATGTCGATGACGGTGCCGGTCTTGGCAAGCTCGTCGACGAGGGCCTGCACGCGGTCACACTCCTTTACCCTCAGTGTCGACAGGCCGGTGAAACGGAACGGGATACCGAGCATGGCGCATGTCACCGTGACGGCGGGCACGAGGTCGGGCATCGGGGTGAAGTCAAGTGTCAGGCGCGCGTCCTGATCGGGGTTGGCAAGCAGGTCGGTACCCCCCTCCTCCCCTTCCCAGTCGGTATCGACACCGAGACGGCTGTATATGTCGGCAAGCACGCGGTCGCCCTGACAACTCTCCTTGGCGAGGTTGGCAACCGATATCGCGCCGCTCGACATCGCCTCGATCTGATACCACGGGGCTGCCGCGCTCCAGTCGCCCTCGATGGCTATCGACAGCGGGCGGTAATTCCGGTGGCCGACGGCAATCTCGTCGCCGTAAAAATCGCTTTCAACCCCTGCGGCCTCCATCATCTTGAGGGTCATGACAATGTAGGGTCGCGACACCGGCTCCCCTTTCAGCTTTATCTTCAGTCCCTGCTCCATGACCGGGGCAACCATCAGCAATGCCGACAGGAACTGCGAGCTGACCGACGCATCCACCTCGATTTCGCCACCCTGCAACTTTCTACCTTTTATTTTGAGTGGCGGAAACCCCTCCTCGGCGGCATACTCGATGTCGGCACCGAGAGATTTCAGCGCGTCAACGAGCGGGCCGACGGGACGGTGTCGCATACGCTCGCTGCCGTCGAGAACCACGTCGCTACCCTCGGTGGCAGCATAGTAGGCTGTCAGGAAACGCATTGCCGTTCCTGCCGCGCCGATGTTGACAGTCCCGTTTCCGGCAGCGAGAGCGTCGATGATGGCGCGTGTGTCGTCACACTCGGCGACCGACTGCAACGGTGCCGCCCCTGCTGTCATGGCGTTGATAATCAGAGCGCGGTTGCTCATACTCTTGGAGAGCGGCACGGTCACCCGTGCCGCTACAAATCCGTCGGGAGGAATAACTCGGTAGTTCATAACTGCAAAGTTACATCTTTTTCCCGTAACCCTCAGCAAAAACAAGGTTAATTGCAGTTAGAGGTTGTTTAAAAACAAATGTGAATCCAAAGCCCGTTTACACGAGTCGGATTTTGTCATGAATCGAGGGAGCATAGCTGTAGCTATGTGACCGAGGTTCAGGGCAAAAGGCGACCGTGAAAA